>JAESGY010000206.1_pt1 | contig 42531 bp, 35 predicted proteins | sample 9269841 | NCBI WGS metagenome assembly JAESGY01 (sample SAMN17022865, study PRJNA683097) | algae metagenome | isolation source: Spirirestis rafaelensis WJT71-NPBG6 and co-occurring heterotrophs from... | place: USA: Pinto Wells, Joshua Tree National Park, Colorado Desert, CA | collected 2006-08-15
ACCTGTTCCGGGCCCTGGACCTGCGGCGCCTGAAGGCGGCCCTGGCCGAGCCCGTGGTGGTGGACCTGCGCAACATCTACCGCCCCGAGGAAATGCGCCGCCACGGCTTCACCTATGTGAGCATCGGACGCTCGTAGGGTCCGTCGGCTCGGGCCGCCCCGCAACGGCCCCTATCCCGAACGACAGGAGGCCAAGGGCGGGCAACGCCCTTGGCCTCCTGTCGCGGCAAGTCCCGGAGACGCTCTCCGGGCATCGCGCATGAGACATGACGGACCGGCGCAGCGATGATGTCAAAGAACATGCGCCTTCGGGCCGGGGCCTTTCGGCGCCAGCCTGAAGGGTCGATCGAGGAGTGGCGCGACGGGCGTTCCGGCTCGATGTGTGTTGATGATGCTAGAGCCGGAAGGGCCCTCGCGCACGGTTCTTTTAGGCAAACAGGCGACGCGACCCTGCCGATCGTCAGCTCAGGCGGGGCTCCTCTGAGGAAGCCTGGCCTGGGGCTGCGGGCAGGCCCGGCGTGCAGCCTGGGCCTCTCGTCGCAAGGGGTGCGAGCCCTTCTGCGAGACCGTGCCCTGCTCCCGCAACTTACGACGCCTCGCGAGCGCGCCCCTCGGGGAACAGAACTGCACACGTTATAGCTTAGCTTGCAGCTGCTGTCAAGAACAAAGTGAGAACATGTGCTGACACGGCTGATCGCTTCTGACCAGGGCAGCGCGACAGGCTCTCCTCCCCCTTGTGGGGAGGAGGTGGAGGTGGGGGTGTTGGTGCTGAACCTGATAGGCTCTCGCACACACCCCCACCCTGGCCCTCCCCACAAGGGGGAGGGAAACCAGCGGTGCCACCTCTAAGGTCAGCGGTGTGGATTCCCTTCCCCTCCGCTTCGCTCCGGCCGGGAATGACACCTCTCCGTCATGGCCGGGCTTGTCCCAGCCATCCACGCCTTCGACCTGCGGAGAGACGTGGATGCCCGGCACAAGGCCGGGCATGACAAGCAGAGGGTCATTCCGCCAGTCCCGCGGACCGGCCGGAGCGCAGCGGTCGCGGTCCCCGGAAGGCAAATCGTCAGGCCATCGGGGATCGTTCCGGCGAGAGAGGTTCTCACCGGCGCGGTCTCGTGGCATATGTCCTGGTCGATCCCCGAACCTGCCCCGGAGCGCCCCATGCAGACCTTCTTCGTCGAGATCAAATGCCGGCTCGGCAAGACCTACGACGTGGCGAGGGCTCTCGCGGATCGGGAGATCGCGTCCGAGATCTATTCCACGGCCGGCAATTACGACATCCTGGCCAAGTTCCACGTGGATGACGAGATCGATATCGGGCATTTCATCGCCGAGAACGTGCAGTCCATCCCCGAGATCGCCGACACCCACACGATCATCACCTTCAAGGCGTTCTGAACCCTGGCAGGCGGCTCCGCTCCATTCAGGTGTTGAGCGGGGCGTCGACAGAGCATACGACGCCGGTGGGCGCGAACTCGATCCGCACCTTGCCGTCCAGGTCCTCCGCCAGGCTCCGCTCGATGAGCCGCGTGCCGAAGCCGCGCCGCGCGGGCTTGCGGACGGGCGGCCCCTCCGTCTCCTCCCATATGAGGTGCAGTCGCGTCGACGCGCCTTCGTCGTTCAGGGCCCAGTGAACCCTGATCTGCCCGGCGCCGTTGGAGAGCGCCCCGTACTTCACCGCGTTGGTCGCCAGTTCCTGCAACGCCATCGCCAGGGCAAGGGCCATGCGCGGCGGGATCTGCACGGGCGGGCCCTGCACGTGGATGCGGCTCTCGCCGCGGCTGCGGTAGGGCTCCACCGCCTGCCGGACGATGTCGTGGAGCCCCACGGCCGCCCAGCTCTGAACCGTCAGAACGTCGTGCACCTGCGACAGGGCGATCAGGCGGCTCTCGATGGCGCTCGAGGCTTGGTCCATGGAGGGCGCGTTGCGCAGGGTCTGCGACGCGATGGACTGCACCGTCGTGAGGGTATTCTTCACCCGGTGGTTCAGCTCGTTGATGAGAAGATCCTTCTCCCGCACGGCCGCCCTGAGCTCGTCCATGACCCGCAGGCGCTCAATGGCCGCCCCCAGGAGGTTGGCGTAGCCGCGGAGAAAGTCGATGTCCGATTGGGTGAAGGCGCGGGGCTGCCGGCTGTCCGCCTGGAGCACGCCGAAGGGCGGGCGCCCGTCGCTGCTCAGGATGAGCACGTTCACGAACGCTCTGACCCCGTGCTCCATCATGAACCCGTGATATTCGAACCGCTCCTCCGTCTCCCGGTCGTTCGAGATGACGGCGCCCTCCTTGAGCGTCAGTCCCTCGGGTGAGTGTTCGTCGGCCGCGATGACCACCTCGCCCACCACGCCCAGCTTCCAGCCCACGCCGGCGCGCACCTTCATGGCCTTCCCGTCCGGCAGGAGTTCCACGACCTTGGCGAGCTCCGTTCCAAGGGCGCGGCCCACCAGATGGCAGGCCTTGTTCAGGATGTCGTCCAGGTTTTCCGCCTTGAGGGCGAAATCCCCGAACTCCGCCAGAGCCCGCTGCTGATCAAGCAACTCTTCCTGATTGGTATCCTGTTGATCCGCCATGTCGTGGAATGCCCGGAAAGGAGACTGATCGGCTCCTAATAAGCCCCGGAATTGTTTTTGGGTTCCGGCAGCGGCGAAAGCCCCTGTGGACGCTGCCCGAAGGGGCGGATTTCAACGGCAAGGTTATGACGGCTGCGAGGGCGGGATGAAATATTCCATCAGGGCGATGGGACGTCCCGGCATCGGGGCACGGTCCGCTTCGACCACGGTCCGGATGCGCAGGGCCGCAAGGGCCCGCCCGGCCCTGGAGGGCTCAGCCAGGGCTTCGGATCGCCGAGGGATGCCGGAACGCCGGGCGATCCCGTCAGCGGAGAACGGCGCTCGCCTCGATCCTCTGCTCGGCGGTGCGGGTGATTTCCGCCAGGAAGGGGCTGATGTCCTCGTAGCGGTCCATGCGGCGGACGATCTTCGAATCGATCTTGTTGTAGAGCTCGGCCACGCTCACCGACCGGCTCTTGCGCCCCTTGCCCTCCATGAACAGGCCCTTGTTGGCCCGGGCGGCCTTGGGGAAGAGCTTGGAGGCCTTGGTGTCGGGGCTCTCGTCGAGGGCCTCCAGGAACCGGACGGCCGCCGAGGCCCCCAGGAAATGGGCGATGTAGAGCTCGGCCTCGGCGAGCTCGCGCTCCCCCCGGGCCTGGAGCGCCCGCTCCACATCCTTGATCAGCTCGCCGGCCATGAGCGCCGAGAAATAGGGATCGGTGCGCAGATTCATGATCCACTCCCGGTCCCGGTCGCTCACCACCGGGTCGCCGTCCACGTTGCGGATCGCCGCCGCCGCGGCGCCGAAGCCGTAATCGGCCGCGTGGAGATGGACGACCTCCAGCCAGGTGCGGTCGATGAACTGGAACAGCCCCTGGGCCGACGAGGTGGGGGCCTTGGCCTCCGGCGACAGGCTCGATTCCACGTCCGCCAAGGTCATCATGTAGACCGGGTCGACGCCGGTCACATGGGCCGCCTTGAGGATGGAATGGACCAGCCAGCGCTGGATCTTGCGCCCGCTGAACGGAACCAGCTCGTCAGGGTCGCCCACGGTCTCGGGGGCTGCTTCCTGCTGCGCCGGCTTGGTCCGCCGCGCCTTGGACAGGGAGAAGGCCCCGTCGAGAATCGCCTGGAACAGGCCCGGCTCCCGGCCGAGCTGCGGGGTGAAATCCGTGGAGGCGGGTGGAGGCGCGAGGTCCGCAGGGCCGAATTGCGGCACGAAGTCCAGGGAGGCGGTCACGATCGGCTCGATGAGGATGGCCTGGGGTCTCATCGCCTGGGGTCTCGCCTCCAGGGCGCTTGGCAGGGTCGCCACCGCGGCGGGCCCCGCCGTCACGGCCTGGAGGCCGACCACGGCGCCCAGGGCCAGGATGAGATGAAGTGAACGGCGGATGATTCGTCCACCACCCTCGCGCGCAACCGGGACGGGTTGCGGCACTGCGCATAGCAGCGTTCTCGCAGTGATCGGCATCTGATTTTCCCGCGTGACCCGACCGGTGGCCGGATCATCCCCTTGTGTTCTGGCACAAGGGTTGGCGGGTAGTTGTGTCCAGAATCGGTCAGCTTGACAGTAAAAAAGAGGTTAATTGGTCTTTTGGGGCGGTTTTCCCCATCTCAAGACGGTTAATTTTCCGGGCCTAAGAGGAGGATTGGGCCACGAGCTGGGCGTTCGTCCGCTCGAGCCGCTGCGCCAGCTCCCGCATGACGGCGAGCGCCATCTGGGGAAACTGGGCGAGCAGTTCCAGGAAAACCCGCTTGTCGATTCGCAGCGCCGTCGTCGGCTCGGCGGCCGTGATGGTCGCGGATCGGGGGGTGTCCGAGAGGATGCCCATCTCCCCCACAAGGGCGTTCCCGCCCAGTTCGGCCACCTGGATCTCCCCGTTGGGCGTGTTGAGGAGCACGTTCGCCCGCCCGTCCAGGATCACGTAAGCGGCGTCGGACAGGTCGCCCTGGGCGAAGAAGCGCTGCCCTCCGGCGAACTGCACCCGCTCGCTGGTGAAAGCGAGAAGCTTCAAGCGGGACGGGTCGATGTCCTTGAACATCGGCACCTGACGCAAGGATTGGACCTCGGCCTCAAGGGTCATGCCACCTCTCCTGGTATCCTCTGGGCAGTTTCCGCCTCGGGGCGATCCGCCCCCGGCGCCGGGCCTGCCGCCTGTTCTGCAATGATTTGCCCGTTCTTGAAGCTTATCTGAACATCGAAAGCGCCGGCCTGTCGATCATTGGGCAGGACCATGAACAGGCTTTGCCGGTCGAGAAGCTCGAGGAGGAGCTGCATCATCTGCTGGCCCCGCGCCTCGTCGAAGGGCGCGAGAGCGCCGTCGATGACCAGGATGTCCGGCCGCTTCACCAGGCAGCGCACGAGATTCACGCTGGCGCGGGCCTGCGGCGACAGGAGCCGGCCCGCGGTTCCCACCTGGTGATTGAGGCCGATGCGCTCCAGGTCCTCCAGGAGGCCCAGCTCGCGCACCACCGCCGCCATCGCCTCCGCCACCCGGGCCCTGGCGTTGGCGACCTGGTAGCTGACGCGCCCGAACAGCAGGTTGTCCCGCACGGGCGCGGCCGGGTTGATCCTTTCGGGATCGTAGAACTCCACCCCGACGATCTCGGATTTTTCCAGGGTCTCCCGCACGAAGCTGCGGGCGTCCACGAGCCGGCCCTTCAGCCTGTCATCGAGCAGGCCCAGGCGGTGGCGGGCTTCCACATAGGCCAGGGGAAGCGACAGGAGCCGGGTTTCGTCCTCCCGCTTCAGGTCCGCGCGCCGGCGCAGGATGGCCTCGAATTCGGGCAGCTCCTCCGCGCCGATGAAGGAGAACTGCTCGAACAGGGAATGCCCCGGAGGCAGCCCCTGGAAGATTTCCGTCATGGTCCCGGCGATCTGCAGGCCCATCTCCACGAGGTCGCCGGTCAGCTCCGCCCGGCCGATGGCGTCGCGGAACCCCGGATTATGGGCGAGGTTGCGCCCCATGAACTCCTCGGAGACCGGCACCCCGAACAGGAGGTTCTCGGCCACGGTGGCCTGGCTGTTGTAGCGGGCCGGATCGAAGGGATCGACCAGATCGGTCATGCCGTTCGACTGGAAGGTCTCCCTCAGGCGCCGGCGCGCCTCCACCAGGCGCTCGGCCAGGGCGGAATGCCGCTCGGGATCGATCCGCCCGGCAAGCCCGAACAGGTAGATTTCCTCGCCCATCCCGATCCGGTTCATCAGCTCGATCAGGATGCGGTCGAGATCCTGTTCGTCCGTGGCGCCGATCCATTCGTAGTCGATCCACTGATCGGCGATGTTCTCCACGGGATTGCCCGTTCGGATCGCCTCCGCGATGCGGCGCTCCGCCTCGCGGGCGCTCTCCTTCATCTTGCCGAGGGGCTTGGCGCGCAGGCCGTAGATCAGGTTCTCGCGGATGCTGCCCGGGAACAGGATGGGATCGATCCCCGCATAGGCGATCCTGAGGCCGGCCACGGAAGCCGGGATCTGCATCAGGTCCCGGTCGCCGATGCGGATCTGGCCGCCGAAGCCCGACATGCGCCGCCCGATGATCCGGGCCATGATGCTCGCGGCATTTCCTCCGCCGGAGATCAGCGCCACGCTGGCGGGCAGCTCGATCGCGAAGGAGGCCCCGTCGATGATCATGCCCCCATGGGCGTCGGCGACCCGGATGTCCTCGCCCACCAGGGGTCCGACGAGGGGCCTGTCCTCGGCCTCCTCCCGCGCCTTGATCTGGGGCGCGAGCCGCTCTTCGGCGAAATGCTCGGTGACCTGATCGTACTTGACCTGGACGTCGAGGCGCTGCTGGTCCCAGTCGATGAGCTCCTTCAGGGGCGGCGGCAGCTCGCGATAGGCGTTCACCACCGCGACGAGTTGGCCGATGTCGAGGGTGCCGCGCAGGGCGAAGTAGCCGCCGACCGCGTAGAAGAAGAACGGGGTGAGCTGCGCCAGGAAGTTATTGAGGAATTTGACGATGAATTTGCGGTTGTAGATCTCCACGCGGATGTCGAACAGCCGGAACAGCCGGTTGCCGATCTCGGCCCGCTCCCAGCTGTAGGCGTTGTGCACGTGAACCACCTCGATCCCGTCGAGAACCTCCGCGATGCGTCCTGCGAGCTGGCGGGAGGCGAGCTGGCGCTCCCTACCGAGGCGCAGCAGGGCGCGGCGCAGGCGGGGAATGATGGTGAACTGCACCGCGATCACGGCAAGGGCCATCAGCCCGAGCCAGATGTTCTGCACCATGATGAAGAACAGGGCCGTGATGGCCTGCATCCCGAGGAATATCGGCGTGATGAAGGCGTCCCCGATGAAGCCGCCGATGGGCTCGACCTCGTCCTTGATGATCGTGGCGGTTTCGGAGGATTTGACGGTGCGCAGGGCCTCCGGCGTGAAGCGCAGGACCATGGAGAAGAGGTCGAAGCGCAGGCGCCGCAGCATCCGCTCCCCGAGCACCCCCTTGGCCACGTTCACCCAGTACTTGAACAGCCCGTTGATGATGACGAACAGCAGGAACAGGCCGGACAGGCCGAAGAGCAGGCCGAGGCGTCCGACCTCGAAGCCCTCGAAGATCTGCCAGGAGCCGCCGCCCAGCCAGTCGGGCAGGTCGAATCCCAGCTTTAGGAACGGAGCCGTCACGTTTCCGTCCTTGAAGGCCTCCCCCTGGATCGCCTGGTTCACGATCTGGCGAGGCAGGTCCAGGGACATGAAGTAGAACGGCTGGGAGACGAGCACGACTGCGCAGACGAGCAGTTGATCGCGCCTCGAATGCGTCCAGATATATCGGAAGAGGCTCTTTTGCATCAGTTCAACATGCCGTCTTATGACCCTGAAAGGTTCCCCTTTCCGATCCGGGGCGCCGCCATAGTTTGACGGCCAAGGCTATTGCAAGGGTAGAGAAGGGTGTCTTAACCTTCAATGACCTTACCTCCAAGGACTCCCCTCTCCCAATAAGGGACGGCCGCATGACAAACCCGCTCACGGACTCTACCACGGAGTCGGGCCGTCGTCCGGCTCCGTCCGCGCCCCGTCATGGGACAAGGGTCCTCATCTACAGCCACGATACCTTCGGGCTCGGCCATCTGCGCCGGTCCAGGGCCATCGCCAATGCGATCGTGCACGATCGGCCCGGCACCTCCGTGATCATCATCTCGGGGTCGCCGGTCATCGGCAGCTTCGAGTTCGGCCCCGGGGTCGACTACATCCGCATTCCCGGGGTCACCAAGCTTCCGGACGGGGATTACCGCAGCCACAACCTCAATGTGGAGCTGGACGAGGCGGTGGGCCTGCGCCAGGCCCTCATCCTTCAGACCGCCAAGGCGTTCCGGCCCGACGTGTTCATCGTGGACAAGGAGCCCACGGGCTTTCGCGGCGAGGTCGTGCCCGCCCTCGACTACCTTCAGGCCCTGGGCTGCCGCCTCGTGCTCGGCATCCGGGACGTGATGGACGAGCCCGCCCTCCTGGTCCCCGAATGGGGCCGCAAGGGCGCGAAGGAAGCCCTGATCCGCTACTACGACGAAATCTGGGTCTATGGCCTCGAGGACGTGTACCGGCCCCTCAAGGCTCTCGATCTGCCCGCCTCGGTGGAGAAGCGGATCACCTATACGGGCTACCTGCGCCGGGAGGTGCCGCCGACGCCCTCCCTGACCAAGTACCCCAAGATCACCAAGCAGCCCTTCATCCTCGTGACCACCGGCGGCGGGGGCGACGGGGACGATCTCATCGACTGGGTGATCTCCGCCTACGAGGCCGACGCCGCCCTGGAGATGCCGGCCCTAATCCTGTTCGGCCCGTTCATCGACCGGGACAAGCGCAGCGCCTTCGTGGAGCGCATCGCCAGGCAGCCCAAGCTGGACGTCCTGTCCTTCGACAACAAGATCGAATGGCTGATGAAGAAGGCCGAGGCCATCGTGGCCATGGGAGGCTACAACACCTTCTGCGAGGCCCTGTCCTTCGACAAGCGCACCCTGATCGTCCCGCGCACCAAGCCCCGGCTGGAGCAGTATATCCGGGCCGTCGAGGCGGAGCGGCTGGGCCTCGTGAGCATGTTGAGCGATTACCGGGAGCCGCGCACGCCGGAGCGCATGGCGGAGGCCCTGCGGGCCCTCGCCTCCCAGCCGCGCCCCTCCGAGGTGGTCATTCCGGGGCTTCTCGACGGCCTCGACCGGGTGCAGGAGCGGCTCAAGGCCCTCATGGAGCCCGCGAATGTTCTTGCCGCCTATCATGAGGCGGCCGAGTAGCCCGACCGATGCTGCCCTCGCCCACAGCCCGACGCATCGCCGTCGTCGTGAAAGGCTATCCGCGCCTTTCCGAGACGTTCATCGCGCAGGAGATCCTCGCCCTCGAAGAGCGCGGCCTGTCCCTCGACATCTGGTCCCTCCGCCACCTCACGGAGCAGGCCGTGCATCCCATGCACAGGCGGATCAAGGCGCGGGTGACCTACCTGCCGGAATACCTCTACCGGGAGCCCCTGCGGGTGCTGCGCGGCGCCCTCTGGAGCCTCGGGCGAAAGGGGTTCTGGCCCGCCGTCCGGGCCTTCGGGCGCGACCTGAGGCGGGACTTCACCGCAAACCGGGTGCGGCGCTTAGGCCAGGCCTTCGCCATGGCCCGGGAGCTGCCCGCGGAGGTGGGGCACCTGCACGTGCATTATCTCCACACCCCCGCCTCCGTGGTCCGCTACGCCGCTCTCCTGACGGGACGCACCTGGACCTTCTCGGCCCATGCCAAGGACATCTGGACCACCCCCGAGTGGGAAAAGCGCGAGAAGATGGCGGAAGCCCTCTGGGGGGTGACCTGCACGGAGCAGGGCGCGGCGCACCTGCGGGCGCTCTCCGGGCCGGAGCGCGTCGCGCTGGTCTATCACGGGCTCGACCTCTCCCGCTTCCCCGCCCCGCCCGAGAGCCGCTCCGCCCGGGACGGCTCCGACCCCACGGACCCGGTCCGCATCGTCTCGGTCGGGCGGGCGGTCGCCAAGAAGGGCTACGGCGATCTCGTCAAGGCCCTTGCGGCCCTGCCTGCCGGCCTCCACTGGCGCTTCGCCCATGTGGGCGGCGGGGATCTCCTGAACGCCCTCAAGGCGCAGGCCGGGCAGGCCGGGATCGCCGACAGGGCAGCCTTTCTCGGCCCCAAGGCGCAGCCCGACATCGTGGCCCTGCTGCGCGAGGCCGACCTCTTCGTCCTGCCCTCGAAGGAGGCCCGGTCCGGCGACCGGGACGGGCTGCCGAACGTGCTCATGGAGGCGGCCAGCCAGAAGCTTCCCATCCTGGCGACGGATTTCGCCGGCATTCCCGAGTTCATCCGCGACGGCCGGGAGGGCCGCCTCGTGCCTCCGGGGGATTGGGAAGCGCTCTCCAACGCCATCAATCTCCTGGCCCGCGACCCGGAGGAGCGCCGCCGGTTCGGCGAGGCGGCCTTCGAACGCCTGCGGCGGGACTTTTCCATGGAAGGCGGGATCGACCTTCTGGAGGGCCGCTTCCGGGCCCTGGCGGGCGCGGGCGTGCAGGAGCCGGAACCGGCGTGAGCGTCATGGGGCCCGTCGCGTTCTATGCTCCCCTGAAGAGCCCCCACCACCCCTCCCCTTCGGGGGACCGCACCATGGCCCGCCTGCTGATGAAAGCCTTGAGGCAGGCGGGCTTCGCGCCGCACGTCGCCAGCGAATTGCGAACCCTCGACAAGGCCGGCGACCGGCAGGTTCAGGAACATCTCAAACACCAATCCCTGGAGACGGCCTCTCGGTTGATCGAGCATTACCGCAACGGGCCGCAGGCCCAGCGCCCCTGCCTCTGGTTCACCTATCACGTCTATTACAAGGCCCCGGACTGGATCGGCCCATGGGTGGCCGACGCTCTCGGCATCCCCTATGCGGTCGCCGAGGGATCGCGGGCCGCCAAGCGCGCCGGGGGCCCCTGGTCCCTCGGACACGAGGGAGCGGAAGCGGCCCTCGACCGGGCCGACGCGGTCTTCGTCATGACGGCCCATGACCGGGTGGGCCTCGAAGCCGCCAGGCCGCCCCGTCAGAGGCTGATCGATCTGCCGCCCTTCCTGGACGCGGGCGAATGGCCGGAGCCCGCCCCCGCCCCCCATGGGGACGGGCCGCGCCTTCTCACCGTCGCCATGATGAGGCACGGGGACAAGCTCGCCTCCTACCGCATCCTCGCCGCCGCCCTGGCGGAGCTTCGGCACCTCCCGTGGTCGCTCGACATCGTCGGGGACGGCGAGGGGCGCGGCGAGATCGAGGGGCTTTTCGAGCCTTTCGGGGGGCGCGTGCGCCTTCATGGACAGGTGGAGACCAGGGCCGGGCTGAAGGCCTTCTACGAAGGCGCCGATCTCTTCGTCTGGCCCGCGGTGAACGAAGCCTATGGGATGGTGCTGCTGGAGGCCCAGATGTTCGGCTGTCCGGTGGTGGCAGGAGCCTATGGGGGCGTCCCCAGCGTGGTGAAGGATGGCGAGACGGGCCTGCTGACCCTGCCCGGCGATGCGGCGGCCCTCGCTCGAGCCATCCGTGCTCTGCTGGAGGATTCGGAGAGGCGCAAGCGCCTCGGCGCTGCGGCCCGCCGCTTCATTGCCGGGGAGCGCGGTCTCGATGGGGCCGCCCTGCGCTTGCGCCATGCATTGGCGCCCCTCATGCCGAACCCGGGAGCATGAGCTTGCGGGTTCTGATCGCCGTGACGCATCTGTTGGGAGCGGGACACCTCACCAGGGCCGCCGCTCTCGCGCGGGCTTTTGCGCGGGGGGGCCACGAGACCACCCTCGTGTCGGGGGGAAGCCCGGCCCGGCTTGGCGAGATGGACCGCGTCGCCCTCGTGCAGCTTCCGCCCGTGCGCATTCTCGGCACCGACTTCAGGACGCTGCTCGACGAGGCGGGATCGCCCATCGACGGCGCAAGGCTCGACGAGCGCCGCGGCCTTCTGGTCCAAACCCTGAAGGAGGTCAGGCCCGATGTTGTGGTCACCGAGCTTTTCCCCTTCGGACGACGGGTTCTGGCAGGCGAGTTCACGGCCCTGGTCCAAGAAGCCCGCCGGCTCGATCCGCGCCCGCTGATCCTGTGCTCGATCCGGGACATCCTGGTCGCCCCCTCCAAGCCGGAGCGGGTCAAGGAGGCCCATGGGCGCGCCCTGCGCGATTACGATGCGGTTCTCGTTCATGGGGACCCGCAGCTCATCGCCCTGGAGGATTCCTGGCCCCTGGACGAGCGGGTCAGGCCCCTCATCCGCTACACGGGCTATGTGGACGAGAACGAGGGCCCGGTACTCGGGGGAGCCCGCAGGGGCATCCTGGTCTCGGGAGGATCGAGCGCGGCGGGCCTGCCGCTCTACCGCGCGGCTCTGGCGGCCGCGGAGGCGATCCCGGACCGGCCCTGGCGCATCCTCGTCGGACGCGGGGTGACGGAGGAGGACTTCCTCTCGCTCCAGTCCACCGCCCCCGCCCATGCGACGGTGGAGCGGGCGAGGCCCGACTTCCGCGCCCTGCTGTCACGGGCCGAAGTGTCGGTCAGCCAGGCGGGCTACAACACGGTTGTCGACCTGCTGCGCGCCGGAGCGAGGCCGGTGCTCGTGCCCTTCGAGGCGGGTCACGAGACGGAGCAGCGCCTGCGCGCCGAGCGCCTGAAGGCGCTCGGCCTCACCACGATCCTGCCCGAAGCCGATCTGTCCCCGGAAGCCCTTGCGGCGGCGATCCGGCAGGAGCTGGCGCACCCGCCCCTGCCCGCGCACCCCGTGTCTCTCGACGGGGCGCGGCAGAGCGCTGCCGTCGCCGAGGGCCTGCGGCTCTCCGGGCCCTCCCTCCATCGGGCGATCGACTGGTCGCCCCTGGATCGGGCCCTGGGCCGGGCCAGGGACCGGAACCGCCCCGTCGCCTTCTGGTGGCGGGACGACGACGCGGTCGCCCATACGCCTCCGCTCGACCGCCTCCTCGCCCTCGCCCGCCGCGTGGAGGCGGGCCTTGCCCTCGCGGTCATCCCCACCGGCCTGGAGCCCTCCCTGGCGGCCCGCCTCGCAGGCGAAGAACGGGTCTTGGCCCTCGTCCACGGGTCGAGCCACGCCAACCATGCTCCCCCCGGCGAGAAGAAGGCGGAGTTCGGACGCCATCGCCCCGTCGAGGCCATGGCGCAGGAAGCGGAACGATCGCTGCACGCCGCAAAAGGGCTGCTCGGTGCCAGGCTGCTGCCGGTCTTCGTGCCCCCGTGGAACCGGATCGCCCCCGAACTGACGCCGCACCTGCCGCGCTTAGGGTACGGGGCCCTCTCCGCCTTCAGGGACAGGGAGGCGGCCCATCCCGCGCCGGGCCTGCTCCAGGTCAACACCCATGTGGACCCCATCGACTGGCACGGGACGCGAAGCCTGGCCGATCCGGGAGGGATCGTGGCCGCCATGGCCGAGGCGGTGGAGAGGCGGATCGCGGGCCGGGCGAACCGGGGCGAGCCCATCGGCTTCCTGACCCATCACCTGGTCCATGACGAAGCCGTTTGGACTTTCTGCGAAAAGCTGCTGATGTATCTCCTTGACCGGGAGATCCGTCTCTTGGCCGTCGACGGGTTGTTTCATAACGTGAACCGGATCACGGTAGAGGTCTGATGCGTTATGCTCGAAGCCGCTGGAGGAGCCTATGGAAGCGCCGCTCCTGTCGATCCGTCAGCTGACGGTCGACTTCAACGCCGATACCGGGAACTTCCGGGCCGTCGACGGGCTGACCCTCGACGTTCCCAAAGGCCGGACCGTGGCGCTGGTGGGCGAGTCCGGGTCCGGCAAATCCGTGACGGCGCAGTCCATTCTCCAGATCCTGCCCAAGAACGCCCGGATCTCGGGGGGCTCGGTGCTGTTCAACGATCCCTCCCTCGGGGCTCCCATCGACATCGCGGACCTCAAGCCCGAAGGCGACGCCATGCATGCCCTCCGGGGCGGGCGCATCGCCATGATCTTCCAGGAGCCGATGACCTCGCTCTCGCCGCTCCACACCATCGGCGACCAGATCTCGGAAGCCCTGATGATCCATGCGGAGGTCACCCAGGCCGAGGCGAGCCGGCGCACCATGGAGGTGCTGGCGAGGGTCGGCTTTCCGGACCCCAAGAGGGCCCTTCGCACCTACCCGTTCGAATTGTCCGGAGGCCTGCGCCAGCGCGCCATGATCGCCATGGCGCTGATCACCCGCCCCTCCCTGCTCATCGCGGACGAGCCGACCACGGCCCTCGACGTGACCACGCAGGCGCAGATCCTCGACCTCATCAAGGAGCTGCAGGTCGAGACTGGCATGTCGGTGCTCCTCATCACCCATGACCTCGGGGTGGTGGCCAACGTGGCCGACGATGTGGTGGTCATGTATCGCGGCAAGGTGGTGGAGGCGGGCTCGCGGGAGGACATCTTCCGCCACGCGCAGCATCCCTATCTCCAGGCCCTCATGCGCGCCGTGCCGCGCTTCGCCATGGCGGAGGACGAGCGGCTGACGCCGATCCGCGAGGTGAAGAGTTCGGCGCTCGCCAAGACCCATGCGCCGGAGCGGATCCAGCCCGCGGGTCCCATCCTCAAGGCGGAAGCCCTGACCAAGTGCTACACCCTGCGCTCCGGCTGGTTCTCGGGCAAGACCCGGGAGATCCGCGCGGTGAACAAGGTCGACCTGGAGCTTCCCGTCGGCCGGACCCTGGGCCTCGTGGGGGAATCGGGCTGCGGCAAGACCACCGTGTCCAAGATCATCATGCGGGCGCTTGCGCCCAATGCCGGGCGGGTGCTGTTCGACGACGGCACGGGCCCCAAGGACGTGCACCGCCTCGAAGGCGAGGCCCTCACGGATTACCGCCGTTCCGTGCAGTTCATCTTCCAGGACCCGTTCTCGTCCCTCAACCCGCGCATGACCGTGTATGAAATCCTCACCGAGCCCCTGCGCATCCACGACATCGGCTCCTCGGACGAGCGCTATCAGAGGACGAAGCAGCTTCTCGACATGGTGGGGCTCGACCAGCGCTCCTTAAGGCGCTATCCGCATTCCTTCTCCGGCGGCCAGCGCCAGCGTCTCGGGATCGCCCGTGCGCTTGCCCTCGAGCCGCGCGTCCTCCTGTGCGACGAGCCGGTCTCCGCCCTCGACGTGTCGGTGCAGGCGCAGGTGCTGAACCTCCTGAAGGACCTGCAATCGGCCCTCGGGCTGTCCTACCTCTTCGTGTCGCACAACCTCGCGGTGGTGGACTACATCGCCGACACCATCGCGGTCATGTGCCGGGGATACATCGTCGAAGAGGCGCCGAAATCGTCGCTCTTCCGCAATCCGGTTCATCCCTACACCCAGGCGCTGCTCGCCGCCGTGCCGGACCCGGACATCGACCGGCCCCTGGATTTCGCGAAGCTGCGCGCCGGCCGCTTCTCCAAGCCCGAGGAATGGCCGGAACCCTTCCGCATCCAGGACGGCGAGACGGGCGTCATGAAAGAGATAGAACCGGGCCATAAGGTCCGCCTGGGGCAAGCCACGGCGCAGGAGGCCGCGTGATGTCGATCCATGCCGTCATGAGGCCGCTCCTCCTTGCGGCCGTCTGGGGTCTGCTTTCCCTTCCCGCAGGGGCGCAGACCTTCAGCGATCCGCCCTTCTTCAAGGAGAAGCTCGCGAAAAAGGAGCTGCCGCCCCTGGCCGAGCGGCTTCCCCACACACCCATCGTGGTGGAGCCTTCCGGGCAGTATGGCGGAGACATCGTCACCCTGGTGCCCCGCGCCCGCGACATCCGCTACATCTCGACCTACGCCTACACGCGGCTCGTGGGCTATGACCGGAAGCTCCAGCTCCAGCCCGACCTGCTGGAGAGGTTCGAGAACCAGGACGACCGGGTTTTCACCTTCACCCTGCGGGCGGGCCACCGCTGGTCGGACGGCTCTCCCTTCACGACGGAGGACTTCCGCTATTACTGGGAGGACGTGGCGCAGAACAAGGACCTGTCTCCCGCAGGACCTCCGGAATTCATGCTGGCGGGCGGCCAGCCCCCGCGCTTCGAGGTCGTCGACGAGCGCACCGTGCGCTACACCTGGGACAAGCCCAATCCGCGCTTCCTGCCGCAGCTTGCCGGGTCCATCGACCCCGGCATCTACCGGGCCTCCGCCTATCTGAGGCAGTTTCACGCCAAGTACGCCGACAAGGCGTCCCTCGAGGAGAAGGCGCAGAAGCAGAAGCTGAAGTCCTGGGCGGCCCTGCACAACCGCCTGGACGACATGAAGGAGCAGACCAATCCGGCTCTGCCGACCCTCATGCCCTGGCGCGTGACCAACACGGCGCCGGCCACCCGCTTCGTATTCGAGCGCAACCCCTATTATCACCGGATCGACAAGCAGGGGCAGCAATTGCCCTATGTGGACCGGATCATCATGGATACGTCGGCGAGCGGGCTCTTCGCCGCCAAGGCCAACGCGGGCGAGGAGGACCTCCTGTTCCGGGGCCTGTCCATGAGCGACATCCCGATCCTGAAGGAGGGCGAGAAGGCGAAAGGGTACAAGACCCTGCTCTGGCCCTATGCCCGCGGCACGGAGCTTGCGCTCTATCCCAACCTCAACGCGGCGGACCCGGTCTGGCGCAACCTCAACCGCGACCTGCGGTTCCGCCGGGCCCTGTCGCTGGGCATCGACCGCAAGACCCTCAACAACGCGCTCCTGTTCGGCCTCGGCACGGAGGGCAACAACACGGTGGTGGCGGAAAGCCCCCTCTTCTCGCCGGAGCTGCGGGGCCTGAATGCCGAGTACAACCCGGCGGAGGCCTCGCGGCTTCTCGACGAGATCGGCCTGACCGAGCGCAACGGCGCCGGCATCCGCCTGCTTCCCGACGGGCGGGAGCTGGAGATCATCGTCGAGACCGACGGGGAGAGCACCCTCGTGGTGGACGGCCTGACCCTGATCACCGAGTTCTGGCGCGAGATCGGCGTCAGGCTCTTCGTGAAGCCGCAGGACCGCACGGTGCTGCGAAACCGCTCCTTCGCCGGTCTGACCGTCATGGTCGCGGCCCCCGGCATCGACAACGCCATTCCCACGGCGATCATGCCGCCGAGCGAACTCGCCCCCATGCGCCAGGACAATTACGCCTGGCCGAAATGGGGCCAGCATGTGGAGACCATGGGCAAGAACGGGGAGCCGGTGGACGTTCCCGAGGCCAAACGGCTCCTCGAGCTCTACAAGACCTGGATGGAGACCGGAAACCGGGACGTGCAGCGGGACGTGTGGCGCGAGATGCTGCGCAACCATGCGGAGAACCAATGGGTGATCGGCACGGTGGCGGGCGCCCTCCAGCCCATCGTGGTGCGCAACGGCCTGCACGGCCTGCCCGAAAAGGCGCTCTACAGTTGGGAGCCCACCGCGATGCTCGGCATCTACCGCCTGGATGAGATCTACTGGAACAAGGCCGCCGTCAAAGAGGCTCGCCGATGATCCGCTTCCTGTTGCGTCGCATGGTGACCATGGCCGTGACCCTGCTGATCATCTCGGCCCTGGTCTTCTTCATCATCAAGCTGCCGCCCGGCGACTTCCTCACCAACCAGATCGCGGAGTTGAGGGCGCAGGGGGAATCCGCCTCCATCGCCAAGGCCGAATTCCTCATCAAACAATACGGGTTGGACAAGCCGGTCTGGCAGCAATACCTGGTCTGGATCGGCCTCATGCCCGGCCCCAACGGCTTTTCCGGCCTGCTCCAGGGGGATTGGGGCTGGTCCTTCGAGTTCGACAAGCCGGTGGTGGACGTGGTGGGCGACGCCCTCTGGCTGACGCTCCTGGTGAACTTCGCGGTGGTGATCTTCATCCACCTCGTGGCGATCCCCATCGCGATCTATTCGGCCACGCGGCAATATTCGGTGGGGGACTACTTCGCCACCTTCATCGGCTATATCGGGCTCGCCACCCCGAGCTTCCTGCTCGCGCTCATCCTCCTCTACTACATGAACCGCTGGTTCGGCGTGTCCATCGGCGGGCTCTACGACGCGCAATATGCGGGCGAGGCCTGGACGTGGCCCAAGATCAAGTCCCTCCTGTCCCATCTCGTGGTGCCGACCGTGGTGATCGGGCTTGCGGGCACGGCCTCCATGATCAGGCGCATGCGGGCCAATCTTCTCGACGAGCTGGGCAAGCAGTACTACGTGACCGCCAAGGCGAAGGGGCTCGGGCCGACCAGGGCCCTGCTGAAATATCCCTTCCGCATGTCGCTCAATCCCTTCATCGCCGACATCGGCAACCTGCTGCCGCACCTGATCTCGGGCTCGGTTCTGGTGTCCCTCGTCCTGAGCCTGCCCACCGTGGGCCCGATCCTGCTCAGCTCGCTCAAGAGCCAGGACCAGTTCCTGGCAGGCTTCATCCTCATGTTCGTGGCCGTGCTCACGGTGATCGGGATGCTGATCTCCGACTTCCTGCTGGCCTGGCTCGATCCGCGCATCCGCATGGGAGGCGGGCGATGAACACGGCGCCTCCGCTCAAGCGGCATTACGTCGATCCGACGCCGTTCAACCCCGGCGCGACGGAGCCGATGGGCACCGAGAAGGAGAGCTTCTACCGGGCCTCCTCCTGGCAGCTCATGTGGTGGAAGTTCCGCCGCCACAAGGTGGCGCTGGCGGCGGCCATCATTCTCCTGATCTTCTACTGCCTCGTGCCCTTCGTGGAAGTGATCGCCCCCTACAACCAGACCAAGCGCCACGGCGAGTACCTCTATGCGCCGCCCCAAGGCGTCCACCTGATGCACGAGGGGCGCTTCGTCGGTCCCTTCGTCTATCCTTACGCCCACAGCTTCGACCTGGAGTCGTTCCGGCGCGTCTACACGGTCGATACATCCCGGCCGCAGCCGATCCGCTTCTTCTGCCGCGGGGACGCCTACGAGTTCTGGGGGATGTGGCAGATGGATTTCCACCTGTTCTGCCCGCCGCAGGACGGCACGCTCTTCATCCTCGGCACCGACAGGCTCGGGCGCGACCTCTTCTCGCGCATCATCTACGGGGCGCGGATCTCGCTCACCATCGGCATCGTGGGCATCGCGGTGTCCTTCGCCCTGGGGCTCTTCTTCGGCGGCCTTGCGGGCTATATCGGCGGCTGGGTCGATCACGTGATCCAGCGGATGATCGAGATCCTGCGCTCGCTTCCCGAGCTGCCGCTGTGGCTCGCCCTGTCGGCGGCGCTCCCGCCCAACTGGAGCCCGATCCTCGTCTTCTTCGGCATCACCATCATCCTCGGCCTCCTGGACTGGCCGGGCCTCGCCCGCGCCGTGCGCTCGAAGCTGCTGTCGCTCCGCGAGGAGGATTTCGTGAAGGCGGCGGAGCTGATGGGGGCCTCGAAGTCGCGCATCATCGGGCGCCACCTCATCCCCAACTTCATGAGCCACCTGATCGCCTCCGCGACCCTGTCGATCCCGTCCATGATCCTGGGCGAAACCGCCCTCTCGTTCTTAGGGTTGGGCCTGCGGCCGCCGGTGACGAGCTGGGGCGTGCTGCTCAACGAGGCCCAGAACCTCGCCGCCGTGCAGCTCCACCCATGGCTGCTCTTCCCCATCGTGCCGGTGGTGATCGTGGTGCTGGCGTTCAACTTCATGGGCGACGGGCTGCGCGACGCGGCCGATCCGTATCATTGAGGCCTGTTCCGAGAGCGCGCGGCGGCCAAGCGGGCGCCGCGCGCAAAATAAAAAGGGCGCCCGAAGGCGCCCTTTTTATTGATTACGCAATGCGCTCTCAGCGGCGGCGGGGGCTCTTTTCGAGCCAGGCCACCTGCGTCCCATCCCTGCGTCCATCGGAGCGGTGAGATGCGGGCTTGGCTTGCGTGGGCCTTTGACCCTGCGGGGGCCGCTGACCCTGGGCCGGTCGCTGATCCTGCGCGGGCCTCTGGCCCTGCGCGGGCCGCTGCTGGCCCCCTGCCGGATGCCCGCCCTGCGGCTGACCGCCCTGGGGCTTGCCGCCGCGACGGCGACGGCTTGGGCCGTTCTCGGCATTCGGCTTGGCGTTGCGCGGCTGGCCGTGCCCCTGATGCCCGCGGGCATGGGAGGCGGGACGGCTGCGCTGCGGCTGCTCGCGGCGCGGCTCGGAAGCCTCGCCTGCCACGGATCCGGCGAAGAAGCCCTCCGGCAGGGGAGCCACCGGCACCTTGAGGCGCGTGAGCTTCTCGATGTCCTTCAGGTAGGCCTTTTCCTCGTCGTTGCAGAACGAGATCGCAAGACCCGTGGCCCCGGCGCGGGCCGTGCGGCCGATGCGGTGGACGTAAGACTCCGGCACGTTCGGCAGGTCGAAGTTGATCACGTGGGACACGGCTTCGACGTCGATGCCGCGCGCGGCGATGTCGGTCGCCACGAGCACCCGGCAGGTGCCGGCCCGGAAGGCGGCGAGCGCCTTCTCCCGCTGCGGCTGGGACTTGTTGCCGTGGATCGCCGAGGACACGATGCCCGCCTTGTCGAGGCCGCGCACCACCTTGTCCGCCCCGTGCTTGGTGCGGGTGAAGACGAGGACGCGGTCGATGGACGGATCGCGCAGGAGCGTGTCGAGCAGGGCCTGCTTGCGGCCGGTCTGCACGAACATCACGCTCTGCTCGACACGCTCGGCCGTGGTGGCCACCGGCGTCACCGCCACCTTCGCGGGATCGCGCAGGAACGCGTCGGCGAGGCTCGAGATCGTGTTCGGCATGGTGGCCGAGAAGAACAGGCTCTGCCGGTTCTTCGGCACCATGGTCACGATGCGCTTCAGGTCATGGATGAAGCCGAGATCCAGCATCTGGTCGGCCTCGTCGAGGACGAGGATCTCCACGTCGCGCAGGGACAAGGACCTGCGGTCGATGAGGTCGAGGAGGCGGCCGGGGGTGGCGACGAGAACATCGACGCCATTGGCCAGCTCCTTCTCCTGACGGCTGATGGTGACGCCGCCGAACACCACCGAGGTGGTGAGCCTGAGATTGCGGCCATAGACCCGGAAGCTGTCGGCGATCTGGCTGGCCAGCTCGCGGGTCGGGCTGAGCACCAGCACGCGGCAGCCCTTGCGGTTGCGCGGACGCGGGTTGGCGTCCAGGCGGTGAAGGATCGGCAGCGCGAAGGCCGCCGTCTTGCCGGTGCCGGTCTGGGCGATGCCGCACACGTCGCGGCCTTCCAGCGCATAGGGGATGGTCTGGGCCTGGATCGGCGTGGGCTTCTCATAGCCCTCGGACGCCAGCGCCTTCAGGATCGGCTGAGCCAATCCGAAATCGGTAAAGAGTGTCAAAGTATCGGTCTTTCGAACGGATGCGGTGAGCCGCGAGGCATGTTGGGCTTGGGAAAAGCTAAGCGCTTCAGGGCTCTTGAGGCGACCGCCCGCGTGATGGGGCCGTCGTATGATCGAGCGATTGAAGAAGGGGACCGGGCCTTCGCCCAGGGCGAATATCCGTCACGCAGTCCCGCTCAAGCGGCTCATGGTCGAGCGCCGTCGCTGTTCCCCTCATATGAGGGCTCGGGGTCCATCCGTCAACCTCACGGCTTGACATAAAAAGGAAATCTTTCTTTAGACCTCTCCCATGCCCCCTCCCGACCGCATGCCCTGGGCCTTCGTGTCCGCCCTGTCGATGGGCCAGCTCGTCTCCTTCGGGACGATCTTCTATGCCTTCGCGCTTCTCGTCGATCCCATGAGCCGGGAGCTCGGCTGGGGCAAGTCGGAGCTGACGGCGGCCTATTCCCTGGCGCTCGGCGCCTCCGCCCTCTGCGCCGTCCCTGTCGGCCGGCTCATCGATCTCGGCCACGGGCGGGCCATCATGACCGGCGGCTCGCTCCTGGCCGCCGCCATGCTGGCCCTGTGGTCCCAGGTGACGAGCTATCCGGTCTTCCTCCTCCTATGGATCGGCCTCGGGGTTTCCATGAGCGCGGTGTTCTACGAGCCGGGATTTGCGGTCCTGGCCCAGAGGCTCGGCCTCCTGGCCCGCCGGGGCATCACCTTCATGACCCTGGTGGGGGGCTTTGCCAGCACCGTCTTCGTTCCCCTGACCCACCTTCTCATCGAGCGTTACGGGTGGCGCGGCGCGCTCCTCGTCCTGGCGGGGCTGAACGTTCTCCTCTGCGCCATCCCCCACGCCCTGAGCATTCCTCGGGCGCCCGCCAGGAGCGCCCTCTTCTCGGATCCCCAGGCGGTCCGGCCCGCCTCCAACCCGCGCCGGGTGCTCCGTCAGCCCGCCTTCTGGTGCTTCGTCGTCACATCCGTGCTCCAGGGGATGATCTCGACCGGCATTCCGATCCACCTCATTCCCCTCCTGGTGGAGCGGGGCTTCAGCCTGAATGCGGCCGTGGCGGCTTTTTCCGTCATCGGGCCCGCTCAGGTCGCGGCGCGGTTCGCCATGGCGGCCGGGGAACGGTTCCTCAGCCTGAGATGGACCGGCCTGATCACCATGGCGCTCAGCGTCGTGGCCTTCGCGCTCCTGCCCCTCATTCCGCCCGGCTCCTGGTGGATCGCGGTCTTCGCCGGGATCTACGGGGCCTTCAACGGCATGATGACCATCATCCGGGCCCTGCTTCCGCCCGAACTATTCGGACGCGCGGATTACGGCGCCATCCAGGGCATGATCGCCATGCCCGTGCGCCTGTCCATGGCCACGACCCCGTTCCTCTTCGGGGCGCTCTGGGCCTGGCGGGGCAGCTACGACGCGGTCATGGCCCTGTGCCTGATCATGGCCCTGTGTTCCCTGGGGGCTTTCGTGCTAAACCTCGCCTTAGCGAAAGAACCGTGAAAAGCTCCGGGCTTGCCCTTGCTTTAGGCGGCTAAAGAAATCATTTGCATGGATTCGGGACTGCCCGGCCTCAAGGAAAGACACGTTTCGTGACCACAGTAACTGATCTTCTGATCGTCGGCGGCGGCATCAACGGCGCAGGCATCGCGCGGGACGCGGTGGGCCGGGGCCTCTCGGTCGTGCTCTGCGAGCAGGGCGATCTCGCCGGCTACACCTCCTCGGCCTCCACCAAGCTGATCCACGGCGGCCTGCGCTACCTGGAATATTACGAGTTCCGGCTGGTGCGCGAGGCCCTGTTCGAGCGCGAGCGCCTGCTGGAATCCGCCCCCCACATCATCTGGCCGCTGCGCTTCATCCTTCCCTACGAGAAGGGCATCCGCCCGGCCTGGTTCGTGCGGCTCGGCCTGTTCCTCTACGACCACATCGCCCCGCGGAAAAAGCTGCCGGGCACGGAGTCGATCAAGCTCACCCGGCATCCGGCGGGCCAGGCCCTGAAGCCCGGCTTCGACAAGGCCTTCATGTATTCCGACTGCTGGGTCGAGGACAGCCGCATGGTGGCGCTCAACGCGCTTGACGCCTTCGAGCGCGGCGCGGACATCCGGGTGCGCACCAAGCTGGTCTCCGCCCGCCGGGACGGGGAGACCTGGGTGGCGAGCCTCCAGAACGTGGAGACGGGCGAAACCGAGGAGGTGCGCGCCCGGGTCGTGGTGAACGCGGCCGGCCCCTTCGTGGCTGATGTGCTCAACGCCAAGCTCGGCCTCAACACCACCAAGAACGTGCGCCTGGTGAAGGGCAGCCACATCGTGGTGCCCAAGCTCTTCGACACCAAGGAAGCCTTCATCCTCCAGAACACGGACAAGCGGATCGTCTTCGCTATTCCCTACCAGGAGAAGTTCACCCTCATCGGCACCACCGACATCCCGGTGGAGTCCATTCCGGACAAGAAGGTCACCATCACCGAGGACGAGGTCCGGTATCTCTGCAGCATCGTGAACCACTTCTTCAAGCGCCAGGTCACCCCGGACGAGGTGGTGTGGACCTATTCGGGCGTCCGCCCGCTCTTCGACGACGGCTCCACCAACGCCTCCGCGGTCACCCGCGACTACGTGTTCGACATGGACGCGCCGCAGGGCCGGGCTCCCGTGCTGTCGATCTTCGGCGGCAAGATCACCACCTTCCGCAAGCTGTCCGAGCACGCCCTCGACGAGCTGAAGCCCTATTTCCCGGCCATGAAGCCCTCCTGGACGGAAACGGCCAAGATCCCCGGCGGCGACATGCCCGACGGGGATTTCGACCGCTTCTTCGCCACCGTGCGCCAGCGCTGGCCCTTCCTGCCGGAGGCCCTGGCGAACCGCCTGTCCCGGGCCTATGGCACGCGGGTCGAGGAACTGCTCGGCTCCGCCACAGCCATGGCTGATCTGGGCGAGGATTTCGGCGCCGGGCTCACGGCCGCGGAGGTGGATTACCTGATGCGCCGCGAGTGGGCGCGCAGCGCCGAGGACATCCTGTGGCGGCGCTCGAAGCTCGGCCTCCACGTGCCGGCGGACGGGGCGGCCAGGATCGACGCCTATATGGCGAAGCGGAACGCGGCCTCCATCGCGGCGCAATAAGAAACTTCGGCACGGCAGACCTCGGGGGAAGGCTATGGCTCAATACATCGGCGCCATCGATCAGGGCACGACCAGCTCGCGCTTCATCGTGTTCGACAAGGCCGGCGCCATCGTGTCGACCGCCCAGAAGGAGCACGAGCAGATCTATCCCAAGCCCGGACATGTGGAGCACGATCCCCTCGAGATCTGGCGCAACACGCAGGAGGTCATCCGGCAGGCGCTGGCCGGGAAGGGGCTGAAGCCCGGGGATCTCGCGGCCATCGGCATCACCAACCAGCGCGAGACGACGCTGATCTGGGACAGGCGCACCGGCAAGCCCCTCCACAACGCCCTGGTCTGGCAGGACACCCGCGTGGACTCCATGGTGGATGAACTCGCCCGGGACGGCGGCCACGACCGCCTGCGCCACAAGACCGGCCTGCCCCTGGCAAGCTACTTTTCCGGGCTCAAGCTGCGCTGGCTGCTCGACAACGTTCCCGGCGCCCGGGAAAGGGCCCAGGCCGGCGACGTGCTGTTCGGCAACATCGACACCTGGCTGGTGTGGAACCTGACGGGCGGCGCCAATGGCGGCCGCCACATCACGGACGTGACCAATGCGAGCCGCACCCAGCTCATGGATCTCCGCAGCCTCGCATGGGACGAGGAGATCCTGAGGCTGTTCGACATCCCCGGAGCCTGTCTGCCCAGGATCCTGTCGTCGAGCGAGGTTTACGGCGAAGCCGCCGACGATCTGGCGGGCGTTCCCATCGCGGGCATTCTCGGCGACCAGCAGGCGGCCCTCGTGGGCCAGGCCTGCTTCCAGCAGGGCGAGGCCAAGAACACCTATGGCACCGGCTGCTTCATGCTCATGAACACGGGCGAGACCCCCTACTCGTCCCAATGCGGCCTGCTCACCACCGTGGGCTACCGCTTCGGCGAGGGCAGGACGGTCTACGCCCTGGAGGGCTCCATCGCGATCGCCGGCGCCCTGGTGCAGTGGCTCCGGGACAATCTCGGCATCATCCAGGCGAGCACCGACATCGAGCCCCTCGCCCGCAGCGTCGAGGACAACGGCGGCGTGACCATCGTGCCCGCCTTCTCCGGGCTCTATGCGCCGCACTGGAACTCCCACGCCCGCGGGCTGATCGGCGGCCTCACCCGCTACGCCAACAAGGCGCACATCGCCCGCGCCGCCCTGGAGGCCACCGCCTTCCAGACCCGCGAGGTGCTGGAGGCCATGGCCAAGGACACCGGCATCGGCCTCAAGGAACTGCGCAGCGACGGCGGCATGGTGGTGAACGAGCTGCTCATGCAGTTCCAGGCGGACATCCTTAACGTGCCCGTGGTGCGCCCCAGGGTGATCGAGACCACCGCCCTCGGCGCGGCCTACGCGGCCGGCCTCGCCACCGGCTTCTGGGCCGGAACCGACGAGCTGGTGCGGAACTGGGCCGTGGACAGGCGCTGGACCCCCGCCATGGAGGCAGGCCGCCGGGACCGCTTGAACGCGGAATGGAACAAGGCGGTCGCCCGCTCGCTCGACTGGGCGGACTGAGTGAGGCTGCGCCGGCAAGGCCGGCGTCCCTGAATTCGACCAGGGGAACCATCCGCTCGACCGCCATGGCAGGCTCCCGGGCGGACCATAGTGGATGATCCCCGAATCAATCGCGCCGGCCGAACGGCGGTCCTGCGCTGTCCTGGGGCAGCTCGTCCGCAATCTCGACCCAAGGGGCTTTCGAGCCGACGCAGAAGTGCATCTCGGCTTTCATCGAAGGATCGCCATCCAGGGTGCCGAGCCGGAACCCGAGCACCTCCGGGGTGGCATCGTCGCGCTTGAAGATGGGCGAGCCGCAGCAGCCCGCAAAGAAGCGTCTCACCCCAGGGCTTGATTGCCAATGGCGGAGCAGATCTTCCCCGGCGACAAAGACGAGAGCCGCCGCATCGAGGCCCGCCGTGGTGCCGAAGCTCGATCCGGAGTGCTTTCGGCACCGCCAGCAATGGCAGTAGGTGACCGGTCCACGCAGCCTCCCCCGGATCTCGTAGCGAACCTGCCCGCAGGCGCAAGAACCGGTCAGCATCGGCGCCCGCCGCTCCTCATGCGGGCAGGGCCGCCCGGATCTTCCCGGCGTTGGCCGCCAGGATCTCAGGCTTCTCCATCTCGCCCGTGTGGGGCCTCATGGGCACTCCGTCGAAACGGGGGATCACATGGACGTGGAGGTGGAAGACCACCTGTCCGCCGGCGCTCTCGTTGAACTGCTGGATCGTCAGCCCGTCGGCCGAGAAGGCCTCCTTGGCGGCCCGGGCCACCACTTGCACCGCCTTCATCAGCTCCGCCAGATCGTCGGGCTTCACATCGAGGATGTTGCGGGCCCGGGCCTTGGGGATGACCAGCACATGCCCGTCGCCGCGGGGCATGATGTCCATGAAGGCCAGAACCCCGTCGGTCTCGTAGACCTTCTGGCACGGAAGCTCGCCCCTCAGGATCTTCGCGAATACGTTGCTGTCGTCGTAGGTCATCCTGCCCCCCATCCTGATCCGGCCATCCCGACACGACTCCAGCCGGAGGAACCGCGCCTGAGGCTACTATACCGGTCCCGTCAGGCAATGGCCTCGACTGCCGGACGAAGGCTTCGACCACGGGAGCCGAGCAGCCCTGGCGCGCCCGTCCGTTTGCCTTGACAATTGGTCGCGGGCCTCAGCCGACCGCAATCGATGTTGCTGCCCTGTCAGAACCTTTCGGCTCCAAGTATTTCCAGTCTTCTGCCGCTCCCCGTTGTTTATCGTAAGCTGCCGCTCCAACGTCTTCGCGTCCAAGCGCAGCCGTTTGCTTTCTATTGAGTGCTTTGCTTTGAATATATTTCTCCGCTGCCGAAATAGATCTGCTCTGTGAATTTAATCATTAGGGGATTACCGCATAGGGGAATTGCCATGCTGGCTGGTCCGAGACAATGCTCCTAAGCAGGACAATTCGCTGAAGCCTGATTTTTCAATTGGATTTTTTTGCAAAGGTTATCCCTTTCCGGCCGGAACCATCGATTCCGCGAGCGGTTGTTCAAGGCATGAACACTAATCGCCAAGGAGGCACATGATGGCGACAGGAAGTTCGACTTCGAAGCGTGGCTTCGCGTCGATGGACGGTGACCGGCAGCGCGAAATTGCAAGCAAGGGCGGCAAGAGCGTCCCTGCTGAAAAGCGGTCCTTCTCCCAGGATCGGGAACTTGCCTCCGAAGCAGGCCGCAAAGGCGGTCAGGCCTCGGGCAGCACGCGCAACAACCAGGAATGACAATTCCTGCCAACGACACGTAAAGGGGCCGCTTGACGGCCCCTTTTCTTTTGACCGCCGCAACAGCTTTTCAGAATCAAGGGAACATCGCTCAGGAATTGAAGTGAAAACCTGACGCGCTCGACGCCTCGTCGATCACCCCCCCGAACAGCCGCCTGTCGCCGGCGATGGCCCGAAACTCCTCCACGGTCGGAGCCGTGAACTTGAGAGAGCCGAGGTCAATCTGCCGGATGAGTTCTCCGGCGAGGGATGAGAGGAAATCCAGGGATTGGATCCCTAGGGCCGCCGCCGCCTCGAAGGCCAGCTCCGTCGAGGATGGAGATCGGGAGGAGCCGATCAGCGCCATGAGGCAGTATTCATCCAGGCTGCCATGCCGCGACCTGAGAGGCCGGTGGGAAAACGGCTGCCCCCGCTGCCGGGTCAGGGCGAAGGCCAGCAGCAGCGCGTCGGAGACGATCGCCTTCGCGGCCTCGGGATGGGTATAGGCCGTGAGCGCCTGCTCCGGCCCGTTCAGGAGGGCAAGATCATACTGGTCTTCAAGACGGCCGAGGGAGCGGAACACGTCGATGACGGGCACGGTGCTGGGGTGAAACAACACGGTGACCGGATCCGATGCGGTTGAGGAGGAGACCCCGATCATGGGAATGGATGAACCCGCGCAGGGATGAGCTGCTCAAACGTAGCGGTACGCTCCGGCGGCCGAAGCATTGCGCCAGGCCGGAACAACGAGGTGACGCCTCAGCATAAGGGGACAGGTGACCTCGTCCTGCTGCGAGGCAGGAACGATGCCGCTCAACATGGAGGCGACCGAGGGCCTGTCCCGCTCGGGAGAGCTCGACGTCAGACGGGAGAATTCGTCCGGAAGCTCCTCCTGGCTGAAAATCGCGTCCAATTCGTTGGTGGCCGTCATTGTCGCCTCCGCATTCCCTGCTTCCCACGGCAACGTGCCCGGGATGCGCAGGTTCCTTATGCGGCAACAAGTTCGGCCTTGCCCCGACGCCCTGATCGCAGAAAAATCGGCGCGACGGAATTTTTCTTGGAACCAGGCTCCCACACCGGGCGTTAGAGCTGCAACCGGTCCGAATGCCCCCTTGGGCCGGCACCTTTCAAGGCGCAGTCATATCTTGGCTGCGCCTTTTATTTTGGCCGTTAGGGCCCGAACGGAACAGGAGGCGCCTGGGTTGCCCAGGCGCCTCCTGTTTTGAGGGACGTTCAGGTCGGGATTACGGCTTCGGCGCCGTTGTCCCGCCGGACTGGCCGCCCGAGCCGCCGTTGTTGCCGCCGCTGGCGTTGAACGCCGGGGCTCCCTGGAGTTCGGCCTTCGTCATCCGAAGAACCACGCGGTCCGGAGCATCCGAGCCCATGCTGCCGGCCGTATTGGCGTTGCCGGACCCCGTCGTGCCCGCACCGGCCGTGTTGCCGGCTGTCCCGGAGGCGGTCGTGGAGCCCGTGGTCGCCGGCGCGGCGGCGTTGTTGCCCGCCCCAGTATTGGCCTGCTGGCCGCTGGCGAATTCGAGGGTGTTGAACGGAACGGCCACATCCTTCTCGCCGATGCCGAGGAACCCGCCGACGCCGACCACGGCCGCAATGGCCTGGCCGTTGCGGTCGACGATCACGTCGTTGATGTCGCCGATGGACTCGTTGTTCGAGCTGACGACGCGGGTGCCGATCAGCTTGGAGGCCATGATCTGGTTCGGCTGCATCTGGGTCATGAACTGGCCCTGCATGGCGCCGCTCTGGCCTGTGCCGGGCTGGGCCTGGGTCTGGGTCATGGTGGGGGTGCTGGCCGCGGCGCCGGGCTGCATGGCCGACGAGCCGGATGTCGCCGCGCCGGAGCCGGAGGCGGTCGGACGGTCGGTGCCGCCGGACGGAGCGGCGGGGGAGGTCTGTGCGAAGGCGGGCGCAGCCGCGAATGTCGTGACGACAAGGCAAGCTGCCATATGCTTCTTCAGCATTGCTTCATTCTCCTGAAGGATATCTTGAATCGCGTTGTGCGCCATACTGCGCGAGAGGCCAACGCCAGGAATCAGCAATCGTTCCTAGGCTTGGCGTATTCCGAAATATTGTCGTGGCATCTCTATTGAAGATGCTCACCTGATTACTGTCTAATATCTCAGCGGCTAACGGGCCGGCTGGCCGCTTGCCACAGGACAAGCGGACCTTGCTTATCTCGACAAGGGCAACCTTGACTCGGACGAATGGTTCCGGACGCCGTCAGGGCAAAAGCGGCGCGCCCATCCCGTGACGCAACAGCAACGGAGGCGGCCTCACCCACCCCTTGCATTTCGGCTTCGATGCCCCGATGAGGCGATCTCAGGACAGCGACTGATCCAGAAGGGCGAGGCAGAGGCTCGGGGTTCGATCCGCGCCCACCTTGGCGAGGGGGCTCACGTCGCCAAGGCAGCCAACGGGATTGCGGCGCTTCGGCTTCTGGTCGGGAGGCATCTCGGTCCCCTCGCGGCGGGGTGCGACCGGGTGCTGGACCACGGGAGCATGCACCTCTTCCTTCAGGGTGATGATCGGAAGATCGGTGTTCTTCGCGAAGATCGTGACGCCGGACCGGGGATCGGAGCGATAGAGGACCTCGCCGTTGCGGTCGCGGAGGATCACGGTCGCCTGCGCGATGCCGACGAGCTCCACGGTGGAGATGGTGGCAGGCTGCTGCGCCGGAAGCGGCCGCGCCATGCGGTCCCCCTTGGCAGCGGCGGCAGTCGACATGAGCGGCAGCTGCGTCAGAGGCCTTTCGGCCTGAGCAAGGGATGCGATGCTGAAGGAGGCTGGGATGAAACTGCCGGCCAGGAAAGCGACGCCTGCCAGTCCCAACAATGCGGCGGGGTTGCCGAACATCCCTCTCTCCTGTTTCCCAGCTGAACCGTTTGATGAAACAACGCGACCCTCTCCTATGATGTTCCTGTGGATGGGCCGAGGACAGCGCAAGAAAAAAGAGGGAACTTTTATTTTCCGAGCTGCGTTCTTAAAGCACCGGCCTCCTGGTCCTCCCCGCATTCCCCTTGTGCATTGGCCGGCACCTTAAGACGGGCTTTCCAGCCCGTCTTTTTTTGTTTTCAGAGCTTTCAAGACAAAGAAAAGCCCGGCTGTTGAGCCGGGCGATTACTTGTGGCTATGAAGGATTAGGCCGATCGACCCAACGGCGAGCAGGCTTCCCGGTTCAGGCCGTGGCCGCGCGCGCCTCGCGGCGGCGGGCGCTCTGCTGGAAGAACAGGGCCTGGCTGATCACCGCGGAGACGTTGGCGGGCTGGAACGGCTTGGCGATCAGGAAGGCCGGCTCGGGACGCTCGCCGGTGAGGAAGCGCTCCGGATAGGCGGTAATGAAGATCACCGGCACCTCGAAGGCTTTCAGAAGATCGTTGACCGCATCCAGGCCCGAGCTGCCGTCGGCGAGCTGGATATCGGCCAGGATGAGCCCGGGCTGCTTGGTGGAGGCCAGCTTCACGGCCTCCGTCCTGGTCCTGGCGACGCCGGTCACGTTGTGGCCGAGGCCTTCCACCAGGGCCTCGAGGTCCATGGCGATCAGGGGTTCGTCCTCGATGATGAGGATGTCGGTCGCCATGTCGGCCGCCAGTTCACGACCGGCCTCGTCCACGAGGTCCCGAACGGTTCTGGCGTCCACGCTGAGGATCTGCGCGACCTCCTCCTCTCCGAAGCCTTCGAGGCAGGAGAGCAGGAAGGCCTGGCGGGGAAGCGGGGTGATCTGCCCGAGGCGGGCTTCGGCCGGCAGATCGCGCTGGATCTGCTCGCTCCTGCCGTTCACCGACAGGGAATTCCAAATGCGGGTGAAAACTTGAAAAAGCTCGACCTTGACATTTCCGGAAGGGGCAATGGTTTCAGGCTCGCTCACCAGGGTTTCCAGCGTCGCGGCAACATAGGAATCACCAGCCATCTGGCTGCCGGTGAGAGCGCGGGCGTAACGGCGAAGATATGGTAAATGCTGGACGACAAGCTGAGCTGTCGACATTCGCTTCCCCTTATTGTGTGCTTTTGACTCGCTGCACTAACGGACGATTAAACTCGGCAGGCGCATAAAGGTTCCACCCATGGAACCGCAGACAGGAATAAGCGTTATTGCTCGCAAACAAGTCTATGTATACTGCCAAGGTTAGCTATCCTGTCAGAAAAAATAAGGGGTAGCGAGGGGATGCCAATGACAGCTGAAGTGGGGAACAAGCTTGCTCGACTCATTCCGGAGGCCACTTTGAGCGATAAGCTTGACCCGAAACTCGACAGCAACAGCCAGAGACGCATCGGCGATCAGTTACGGGCCATGTACGACGAGTTGATGCAGCAGCCCGTTCCGGACCGTTTCAGGGATCTGCTCGAACAACTCGAAAAGTCCAACCGCAGCAAGCCTAATGAGGCTGACAAGGGCCAGCCGGAGGGGCCGCGATGACCCCAGAGCCCGAGTTGCGAGAGGCTCTTCTGGCGGCCGTTCCCAGCTTGCGCGCCTTTGCCATCTCGCTCTCGGGCCAGGTCGACCGGGCCGACGACCTCGTTCAGGACACTCTCCTGCGCGCCCTGTCGAATCTGCATCGCTTCGAGCGCGGCACGAACCTGAACGCCTGGCTCTTCACGATCCTGCGCAATCTCTTCCACTCCGAATACCGCAAGCGCCGCCGCGAGGTGGAAGATCCGGACGGCTCCTATGCGGGCCGCCTGAAGGTGCAGCCCGAACAGGGCTCCCGGCTGGATTTCGAGGATTTCCGCAGCGCCCTCGCCAAACTTCCGTCCGATCAGCGGGAGGCCCTGCTTCTGGTGGGCGCCTCCGGCTTCTCCTACGAAGAGGCCGCCCATATCTGCGGCTGCGCCGTGGGCACGATCAAGAGCCGCGTGAACCGGGCTCGCTTCCGCCTCGCCTCCCTGCTCAATGTGGACGACGTGGACGATCTGGGTCCCGACAGCATGACCCGCGCGGCTCTCCAGGGTTAGCCGGACGATCCTCGCCGATCCCTATCGGCCCCTCCATGAAAAACGCCGCCTCAGGGGCGGCGTTTTTCATTCCTTAGCGCGGCGTATCGGCCTGCATCACATGGGGCTTCTGCCCCGGAGCAGGCCGATCACGGCCGAGATGGCGAAGAGCACGATGGCCACGAAGAAGATCAGCTTCGCGATCTCGACCGCGGTGCCGGCGATGCCGCCGAAGCCGAACAGGGCTGCGACGAGCGCGATGATGAGAAAAGTGACTGCCCAACCAAGCATGATTGACCTCATTTACCTGTAGATCGGCTGTGTGCCGAGGATGTTCAGTCAACGTCAAGCGCGGCTGTGAGGTTCCGCCGGAATGACTGCTTGCAACAGTTGCGAGCCGCCCTAATCGAAGTATTCCGATAGGCAAGAATGAGTATGGAACCGGCATCCCGCCCACACGTTTTCCAAAACACTTGGGAGACAGATCCGATGAACCGTTCAGTTGCCCTCCGTGCATTTTTTATGTTCGCGGCCCTTACTGTTCTTGCCGCGGTTACTGGCTTTGCGTCTCATGTGACAATTGCAGAAGTACTTTTTCTCATCTGCGGATCTCTGTCCGCCATGATGCTCTTCCTGGCGCTGACGGTTCCGACGCCATCCCCCGTTCCCGTCAGGGTGCGCCGGCGGCGCTGAACAGGATCATCGGTTTCGTTGCAGGGGCGGCCGGTAAGCCGCCTTTCGCTTTTTCAGGACCCTTTGCGGCTCTCACTCAGGCGCCGGATGGTCCTGCCTTCTTTGCCTGAACATCCCTGCTCCCATGCCAAGAACAAAGCTCGCGTTGAGGTTCAACGCGGGCTCGAAAAAGCGTGTTCCTGACGAACGGAAAGGGCTATTGCGCCGCCTGGGTCCGCTCCGCGGCCGTGGGGCTCATCCGCAGGAGATGGTAGAGGATGATCGCCCCGAAGGTTGCGGTGCCGATGCCGTCGAGGGTGAAGCCGCCCACATTCAGCTTGAAGTTGCCGGCTCCCAGCACCAGGGCCACCGCCACGGTGATGAGATTGCGGGGGTTGGAGAAGTCCACCCGGCTCTCCACCCAGATCCGGCCCGCGGTGGCGGCGATGAGGCCGAACACCACGATGGACAGGCCTCCGAGGACCGGGCCTGGGATGGTGCCGATGAAGGCGCCGAATTTCGGCGACAGGCCCAGCAGCAGCGCGAAGGCGGCCGCGATGATGAACACCAGGGTCGAGTAGATGCGGGTCACCGCCATGACGCCCATGTTCTCCGCATAGGTGGTCATGCCTGTGCCGCCGGCGGCGCCGGACAGCATGGTGGCAACGCCGTCGCCCATGAAGGCGCGGCCGAGATAGGGGTCGAGGTTGCGTCCCGTCATGGCGCCGATGGCCTTGATGTGCCCGAGGTTCTCGGCCACCAGGATGACCGCCACGGGAGCGATCAGGCTGATCGGCTGCATGTTGAAGACCGGGCTCTGGAAATTGGGCAGGCCGAACCAGGCCGCCTGCCCGATCTTCGCGAAGTCGATGGGCTGGCCGATGCCCAGGATGTTGGCGCAGATGAAGTAGATCAGGTACCCGATGGCTCCGCCGAGGAGAACCGGCAGGCGGCGCCAGATGCCCGGCGCGTAAACCGCCACCAGCCCCACGGCCACCACCGTGGCGAGCGCGATCCAGCGGGCGAAGGCGGTGCCCGCCTGATTGTCGTTGGTGACGCCGGAGGCGCTGTTGATGGCGATGGGGGCGAGCACGAGGCCGATGGCCGCCACGATGGCGCCGGTGACCACCGGAGGCATGAGCCGCTCGATCCAGCGGTGACCGGCGAGCTGGACTACGAGGCCGATCAGGAAATAGAGCCCCCCGGCCGCGATGATGCCGCCGAGCGCCACGGGAATGTTGGGATTGGGGCTGCCCACGGTCGCGCCCGTGGCCACCAGGACCGGACCGATGAAGGCGAAGCTGGAGCCGAGATAGCTCGGCACCCGGCCGCCCACCACCACGAAGAAGATCAGCGTCGCGACGCCGGAGAACAGGATCGACACGTTCGGGTCGAACCCCATCAGGATCGGGGCCAGCACCGTGGCGCCGAACATGGCGACCACGTGCTGCAGGCCCACGACCACCATCTGCCCGGTGGGCAGCCTTTCATCGGGCATGATGGCGCCTTCGGTCCTCAGGCTCCATCTCGGCAAGAAACTGTCGGCCATGTTATTCCCCCCGGATTATGACACATCCGCTTGCACCCTAGACCCGGCGCCTGTGGAATGGCTAGGTGCGGGAAGGACTTATCACCGGCGCAGCAGCCCCGATTGTGGACAATTGCGGCTTCGACGCCACATCGCTTGACCTGCCATGAACGAGGATGACGATGCGTAAGGATCACGACACGCCGGAAGGCGCGGTGCACAGGATCTGGATCGACAGCCGGTGCCTTCAGGGCAACCTGCTCGGCGATCCCTCCCGCCGGCGGGTCGATGTCTATGTGCCCTCAGGCCATGACGGGCGCGGGCTTCCCCTGCTGGTGGATCTCGTGGGCTATACGGCGGGCGGCCCGGCCCACACCAACTGGAAGAACTATGGCGAGAACGTTCCCGAGCGCCTCGACCGCCTAATCGGAACGGGCCAGATGCCCCCGGCGGTGGTCGCCTTTCCCGATTGCTTCACGCGCCTTGGCGGCAATCAATATGTGGACAGCGCCGCCATGGGCCCCTGGGAGACGTTCCTCATCCGCGAGATGCTGCCGCAGGTCGAGGAGCGCTTTGGCTGCGGCGGCAGCGAACGCCGGGGCGTGTTCGGGAAGAGTTCGGGCGGCTACGGCGCCCTCGTCCACGCCCTGCGGCACGGTGGGTCCGTCTGGTCAGCGGCCGCCTCCCACTCGGGGGACGTGGGCTTCGAGTCCCTCTACCACCTGGGCGAGTTCGCGGGCGCGCTGCGCCACCTCATGGACCACGGCATGTCCATCGAGGCCTTCATCACCCGGTTCGAGGCCGGCCCGAAGGCGAAGGACCAGGATTGGCACACCCTGATGCTGCTGGCCCAGGCCGCGAGCTTCGACCCCGACCCGGGCCAGTTCTGCGGCATCCGGCTCCCGGTGGACCTCGAGACCTGCGAACTCATCCCGGAGCGCTGGGCCAACTGGCTGCGCTGGGACCCCTTGCGCATGGCCGACGACCCGCGGCTTCAGGACAACCTGCGGGGAATGAAGGCCCTCTATGTGGATTGCGGGGATATCGACCAGTACAACATGATCTACGGCTCCCGCCTCCTGCACCGGAAGCTCGAGGCCGCGGGCATTGCCCATGCTTACGAGGAGTTCCACGACAACCACTCATCCGTGGATTACCGCATGGACATCAGCCTGCCGCTCCTGGCCAAGGCCCTGACCTGAGGCGGCCTTCGCGCTGCAACGGCCCTACGCGCCGCCGGCCTCGTCCTCGGTGGGCCATTCGCAGTGGTTGTGGATGTGGATGCTGGCCAGCGCCGCATGGCCCATGCCGATGACGATCTGGTCGGCGCCCCGCACGATGTCGCCTGCCGCGTAAAGACCCCTCACCGTGGTCTGGCAATGGCTGTCGACCATCAGGCTGCCGTTGGAATCGTGCTCGGCCCCGAGGGCGAGGGCAAGGTCCGACCGGTATTTGAGGCCGAGCGCCGAGTAGAGCACGTCGAAGCGATGCTCCTGCCCGCCGAAATGGATCGCCGAGATGCGGTCGTCCTCGATGTCGAGGGACCCGACCGGGTCCTCCACCACCTTGATCCTGTGCTGATCGAGCTTCGCCCGCTGCTCCGGATCGAGGTCCAAGGGCTGGCCCAGGGTCAGCAGGGTCACGTCGTCCGAATAGGTGCGGGCGATGAAGACCGCCTCCCCGACCCCGTGAGCCCCATAGGCGATCACGGCGATCTTCTGATCCCGGGACTCGTAGCCGTCGCAAATCGGGCAATAGCGCACGAGACCGCGCTGCACCGCGTTGGGCACATCGGGCAGGTCCGGCTCGATGTCCACGGCCCCTGTGGCCAGCATGACCCGCCGGGCCGAGATCTGGCGCGTGCCCCCGCCCTCCTTCTCGACGATGGCGATGAAGCGGTCCGGCTGCTTGCGCAGGCCCGTCACGGTTCCGGGCAGGATGCAGTCCCCATACTGGCCGATATTGGCCCGGGCGCGATCCAGAATGTCCTTGCCCGAAATCCCTTCCGCGAAAACCGGGATGTTGTGGCTCGTCGGAATCCAGGCCGCCCGCGGGGACCCGCTGTCGACCACCAGGAACCGGCGCTTGAACCGCGCCAGGTAGAGCGCCGTCGTCAGGCCCGCCGGCCCGCCGCCGACGATCAGGCAGTCCAGAATATCCCCGTTAGCCGTCATCCCTTTCTGATCTCCTATGAACGTGGAGTCACAACACGCGAAGACGGGAAAAGATCGTGAGAGTTTGATCTCCAGTCCGACCTGGCGGCGCCCCACTCGGTGAATTTGGGTTCGTTTTGCCAAATTGATTGGGCCACTGACTAGGCCTTCTGCTGAATGACCGGACACAGCCATCATCAATTTATTTAGCCAGCAACATAAACTTAGAAAATGTCACTTATCGATAAAGCAGACAACCCAGTTCATGGGGTGAAATCACAAGGATTGGTAGATCGCCATGCCCCTGATCAACGAGAATGGCCGTTAGACTGTAGTTTGGCTGCCAAAATCATCGTCAGATCGGCAGTTCCGCTCAGCTTCCATTGGCGCAGACAATTCCCCAATGTGCCGTCTGTCACTTGCCCGAGAAGCATCCTTGAGCTCCTAGGCTGCACGCGTGAGAGTGTGGTTCTTGGGTGCAGGTGCCGGTTATCAACTAGGTTCCATTCGGCGAGGCGCCGCTGCACATCTGCATTGTGCAGTTTGACCCGCTGCCCCGCTTCATGGCTTTCGAACACTTGGCCGATCTGGGTAACCTCAGTTTGCCGCAACTCGTCGAATGTCCCATTCAGAATTGCTCGAATCCGAATAGTAAGGGATGACGCCTTGTAAGAGAGTAACTGAGTTGGCATTGGCTCCGCGGCTGGGACTGGCAGGAAGTCGGGACTTCGTGCCATCCGATCAAGAAGCTCGGTACGGGCTCCGCGCACACGGAGCACATCAATCTCCGCATCAGCCACGCGTGCGGCCGCCTCTCTCACGACCGGATCCATTTCGTTCTCGCCAGCAAACCCCTACGCGCAGCTTCTTACGAGGCTGGCCTGAGACATTCAGACCTGCATAGTGCTCCATGACGTGCGTCGCCCGTGAGGGCCTCGTTCATCAGCTCCCGTCTACTATCAGCCGGAGGGGTCGCACCTTTGTGGAATGAGCGGCTTCGGCAGTAGGCCATATTCCCATCTGAACAGTGGTCCGAAAGGCGACTGCTACTTCCGGGTGCAAGCTACCGAGCTTTTCGCCCAGCTCTTGACTGCGGGTCAGTCGCCTCCCTTTTGCGGGACCGCAGTGTTAGCTACTCCCATGTCCGAGTTGCGGTAGTTTGGGCCGCGCAGCCGGATGCCAAATCCCCCCACCTCATTCTCGGGAATGAACTGAAGGCCTGCGCGCTCGAATGCTTCAATGAGAGCGCGGTTGTTCGTCCCTATCAGGCGCGCGCTCTCGTCTTTAATCTCAAACGCCCCGATTGTTGATCTCGAAACACCCGATAAAGAAGCGAGATCGTTTTGATCCATGCCAGTCAAGGCTCTGGCCGCCCGGCACAGCCGCGGCGTGAGACGCACAGTCATCAGCGCCCCTCTTGCGAGCAAAAATCCTGCACATGGAGTACAGAGTTCTGGACTCTGGCACGCGAACCCTGTACAGTAAATATAGTTTTAGAGTCGGGATTAAGAACCATGCCTCGCAACTTCCTAAGCACTCAATATGCTGCATCGGAGGCGTTCCGCCTCTTAGAAGCACCCTGTGTGGCAGCTCGATCTGTTCTGGCCTATTCCCCTGTCATCGCCAAGGTCGGGCACGTGCCTACACCCTTAGAACGCGGTGCTTTTACTGTTAGTAGCAGACGTAACGTCGCCGACAGCATCCCGAGGCCACTGCGCTTGGAACGGACATGCTTCAGGCCCACTGGCCTCCTTCGGCTTGGGGAGCGGGGCCAATGACCAGATCCCCTCGTCTGCGCAAACCGAAGCTTCCAGCTCGCGCTGAGACCTGTGGAGGGGCTGAAGCGCTACCAACAGTTGCGTCAACAGGCGTGCAAGTCCACTTGGTTCCAGCAGATTTGGACCGCGAGCGGCAGCTCGAAAGCCTCATTACCGCCTGTGAGTCATTGCGTGCCGAATGGGAGAGGCTGTTCCAGCGACTCATTGATCTCCTCAACGAGGACGGTCGCGGAATGCGGAACAGGCATCGCTCACCCCCTTCGCTGGGCCGGCATGGAGGCAGTGATGGCGTTGGTTGAAATTGAGGATGTCGGGACATCGACCCGCGGCAGGCTTACCCCATGCCGGCGGCTAAAGGTGTGGGAGGCAACAGGAGGCCGGTGTGTGGTGTGCGGTAGAAATATTGACGGTGCGCGCGAGCGCTGGATTGCTGAGCACATCCGCGCGCTCGAACTTGGTGGTGACGATGATCTCGCCAATATGGGACCGGCGCATCAGGCCTGTGCTTGGAGCAAGACCCGAGACGATCATCGACGAGCAGCCCAAGCCAAACGGCGAAAAATTCAGCACCTTGGAGCTCAAGCCTCCAAGCGCCCCCTGCCCTGCGGCAAGGCCAGTCCATGGAAGCGAAAATTGACTGGACAAATCGTGCCTAGATAACATCATTTGCATCTACCAATTCAGCTGCGCAGACATGTGCTGGCCGAGCGCCGAATAGAGCACGTCGAAGCGATGCTCCTGCCCGCCGAAATGGATGGCGGCGATGCGGTCGTCCTCGATGTAAAGGGACCCAACCGAGTCCTCGACCACCTTGATCCTGTGCTCATCGAGCTTCGCCCGCTGCTCCGGATCGAGTTCCAAGGGCTGACCTAGGGTCAGCAGGGACACGTCGTCCGAATAGGTGCGGGCCATAAAGACCGCCTCCCCGCCCCCGTGAGGCCTATAGGCGATGACGGCGATCTTCTGATCCCGAGACTTGTAGCCGTTGCAGATCGGACAATAGCGCGCGAGACCCTGCAGGCAATTGAGAATATCCGCGTCCGCTCCCATGCCGCCGCCTAACCCTCCTGTTTGCAGGAGGCACAACGAACCAGGAGCGGAAGAGATCGCAGCGCCATCAGCAAGGGGAATAGCCGCTTCTGCCACGAGAGGCCGGGTGACCGGCGTCCCTGCTTGCCTCACCCACCCCCTAGAACCCTCCGGGAACAGCTTGCCTGGCCCTGCTGCCGCGGTAAAAGTAGCGCCTCTTAGAAAAAGGCCTTGGTCCCGTGCTGATCACCTTGTCCAATCCAACCCTCACCGCTCAGATCTCGGCCCTCGGGGCGGAGCTCGTCCTGCTGCGTGACGAGGAAGGGCGCGACCTTCTCTGGAACGGCAACCCGGCCGTCTGGGCAGGCCGGTCGCCGCTCCTCTTCCCCATCGTCGGTCGTGCGCGTGGGGATCGCATCCTGGTTGAGGGTGTCGAATACCCTATCAAGCAGCACGGGTTCGCCCGCACGTCACCATTCGAGGTGATCGAGGCCACGGAGACGTTCTGCCGATTGAGGCTTGGCTCGGATGCCTCGACCCGGGTGCAATACCCCTTCGATTTCAAGCTGGAGGTGACCTACCGCCTCGATGAGGCCACCCTGGAGGTGACCGCTTCAGTCCTCAATGCGGGGCCGCGGGAGATGCCGGCCTCCTTCGGCTTCCACCCGGCCTTTCGCTGGCCCCTGCCCTATGGCGGCGCACGCGATGACCACGAGATCCGCTTCGAAGCCCCCGAGCCGCACCCTATCCGCCGCCCCGCGGACGGTCTAATCGCGCTGGCGGCCCGCCCCTCCCCGGTCGAGGGCAGGCGGCTGAAGCTGCGGGACGACCTGTTCGATGCAGGAGCAATCGTGTTCGACCGCGTGGAGAGCCGGAGCGTGCAATACGGGACCCGGCCCGCCATCACGGTCGCGTTTCCGGACATGCCCCACCTCGGCATCTGGACCAAGCCGGGAGCTGGCTTCGTCTGCATCGAACCCTGGCAGGACTATGCCGACCCGGAGGGATTCGAGGGCGAACTGGCCGCGAAGCCGGGGATCGTGCTGCTTGAGCCGGACACCGCGAGAAGTTTCCGCATGACGATTGCGGTGAGCCCTCCTTAGCTCGCACAATAGACGGCTCCACCTTGCGACCGCCAAGTCAAACAAACGGAGCACTTAAACAGCCCGTCTCTTTACCCGCGGGCTTTGTTCGAGCGCTCGGACTGAATGCCAGCAGGAGCGTTTACGTTGGCTGATTCAAGCAAATGGTGTTCCAGAAATATGGAAAAATCCAGAGTCCCATTGCATGAACCTCGGTTGCATTCTATACCGCGATTAGATTTCCGAGTCTTGTATAGTGCCGCTGTTGTTGTCAGTTTGCTCCGACTGAGCTCAACATAGATTAATAAAAACAAAAGGCGTTTCCAGGTAGTCGTTCAAATGCTGATAAACGGAGCAAATAAATATTTGGGGGAGTTCCGACATACATGGGAGCTGAGGAGCCTCGGCTGGTTCGAAGGAACTGCCATCCTCCTTGTTTGCCTGATTGTTCTTAATTCCGGCCTTTATCAGCTCTACCCAAGGATAGGTTGGGTTGATCCTGGGCTATACATTCACAATTTCATAGGACTTCCACAGAACGTAGCCATTCATGGTGCGGACTATCATAGTACAAGATTGCCATTTGTTCTTGTTGGGCGCTTGCTCTATAGCATATTTTCAGCGCTTACTGCCCAGCGCCTTTTAGTTAATATATTTTACGCTATGAGTTGCCTGGCGCTGGTACTCATCGGCCGGACCCTCATCTCTAATTTACCTCTACGCCTGACCTACACATTAGCGATTGCACTCAACCCGGCTTGGATTGCTTGCTTTGTTGAAGGCTATGTTGATGGGCCAGCCATAGCATTTGCCCTTCTCTCAACGGCAGCGACCTTGGCGGGAACGCCTCGCCTCCTGGGCCTGCCGCGTGAACTTTGGGCAGGTGCAGCTATGGCGTTGGCTGTTTCTACTCATCCGATCCCCGGTATATATGCTGGTCTCGTGCTGCTTCTTGTTCCGCTATGCTCAGAGCGGAACTGGTCTCGGATTGCCCTTACGTGGCTATGGGCATCCCTTGGTTGCTTTGCGACTGTAGTCTTCATCGGTATTCTCGGCTCAACCCAGGGCGCGCCCTTCCTTTACCTGCTGGCGTCAGTCGGTCCAGCTCAGCGCAGCCTTGCTGGCTTCGGATTCACTTACATGGATCCAGTCTCGGCGTGGCTGCCGGGCGCGACGCGCACCGTGATCCTACCGCTCACGTTGATCATGGTAGGAGTGCTTGTAGTCCGACGGAAAACCCGCCCACCGACAAATCGGGAGCGTGGCCTGTTGGCAGCTTCTGGTGCCGGTATAGTCGTCTTTTCGGCCTTTGAAACAAAATGGCCGGGATTTTTTCTCCAATTTCGTTTTTATGCCAGCTACCTTTTTCTCTTTCTGATCCCCGCTCTTGCAATGCTTCTCAGCTCCGGCTCTAACGGTTTAGATCGTACATCAAACTTATCCCTTCTATACTTAGCCGCAGGGTTGGCACTGCTGGCAGCCGGATCGGTCGGAGCCCCAGTTCTGGCGGGTCAACAAGCAATCCCATTTGCTTGGATTCTGCTCATATCACTGATGGTCATTGCTCTGATCAGCCTCGCGTCGGGCTTCACACGCTCCGGAATAGCCGCCACGCTTGCAACCCTTGCTCTAGCAGCTGCAGCCGATCGTGAAACTGGCATAATCTCACGGCTCAACTCGACAGTTGATCACTCGGCGCAATTTCGAGTGGTCGCGGAATTTCAAAGGATCCTGAAACAAGACGTTGATGACCGACAGCAGGTCCTCACATGGTTCAACCGCGAGAAGTTCAACGCGGACACAGCGGGTGCCTTGCCTCAGCACATCATTAAGTTTGACAATGTTGTCTACCGACTCAATCTGCTCGACAGCGTGGTGGCAACAGCAGGGTGGCACTTGACCTCACTAGGCTTCAGTATGCCGCTACCTGAGGGGGCAACTTACGCTCAGTTGACCAACCATCCAAGAAGCACCTTGGTTCTCCTGTGTGTTCAAGAGCACGATTGCCAACGGGGCGTATCCGCCCTTACCAGCTTAGCCGAGCTGAAGATCAAGGTTACCAGAACGCTCCAGCAAGAAATTAACGTGCCGACCATGCCCAAACTGATCGTTCAAATTGCCGATATCAACAACGAGACCGGTGCTCCGGGGACGGCGCCGAGAGAACCGTGAATAAGCAAATGCGTAGGTCGGCTAGGGTGTGTTGTCGCTTGAACTGATTGGATCGTCTTGCGTTTTGTTCCTCCGGGATGAGGTGGAGCAATGCTCAGCGATGCACAATGGGCCCTTCTGGAGCCCTTGATTGAGGCGTGCCGACC
>JAESGY010000207.1_pt1 | contig 42524 bp, 31 predicted proteins | sample 9269841 | NCBI WGS metagenome assembly JAESGY01 (sample SAMN17022865, study PRJNA683097) | algae metagenome | isolation source: Spirirestis rafaelensis WJT71-NPBG6 and co-occurring heterotrophs from... | place: USA: Pinto Wells, Joshua Tree National Park, Colorado Desert, CA | collected 2006-08-15
GGCCGAGGGCGAGGGCGGCGAGCGCGATCCCCTCCCCCGCCATCCCCGCCGCCGCCACCAGCGCCGGGCGCAGCGGCTGGTTCTGCAGCCGGTGCCGCTGCTCCCGCAGGCGGACCGCGTACTGGATGCCGAAATCCACGCCGAAGCCGATGAAGAGCACGGCGAAGGCGATGGAAAGCGGGTTGAAGGGCCCGATGACCAGCAGCCCGAAGGCGGCGGTGATGGGCAGGCCGAGCACCAGCGTCCCGAGGATCGGGAAGATCAGCCGGCCCGAGCGCAGCCCCAGCCAGAGCAGCAGCCCGACCGAGAGCAGGGCGAGGAGGTTCTCCGTGATCGCCCCGCCGAAGACGGCGGAGAACTCCTCGTCCCCCATGACCAGGTCGCCGGTCAGGCGCATCCGCACCCCGTTCTCCGGCGTCAGGCCGAGCCGCGCCGCCTCCGCCCGCACCAGCGCCGTCGCCGCCGCGGTCGGCGCCAGGGCGCCGTAATCCGGCACCGGCTGCACCAGCACGAAGCGCCGGAGCGCGCGGGGATCGGGCGCGAGCCCGGTGAAGAGCGCCGCCCAGTCGAGCGGCGCGAGGCGGCCGGCCGCGGCGGCCTCGGCACTCGCGGCCAGCGCGCCCAGCGCCGGGCGGAGCACGGCCGGATCGCCCTCGCCCCGCTGCAGCCCCTCCGCGACCAGTTCGAGGGTGCGGGCGACGCCGCGCAGGCTGGGATCGGCGGCCAGGGTCCCGAGCATGGGCTGGGCCGCGATGATCCGCTCGGTCGCGCTGCCGACCTCCGCCGCCTCCAGGAACAGCAGCGCGTTGCGGCGGAAGAAGGGGTCGGCATCCGGGCGCGCGACGCGGCGGAACAGCATCGGGCGGGCGGCGAGCGCCTCGGCCAGCGCGGCGGCGGCCCGCTCCGCCACATCCGGCGTCGCGCCGTCCACCACCACGGCGATGAGGTCGTCGCGCTGCGGGAAGGCGCGGTCCATCGCCCGCTCGGTCTGCCGCCAGGGCAGGTCCGGGGGGAAGAGCGCGCTGACATCGGTGTTCAGGGCGAAGCGGGTCGCCACCACCCAGCAGGACAGCAGGCCGACCAGCAGCGAGAGCAGCAGCACCAGGCGGGGGCGGCGGGTGCTCCAGGCAACGAGCGCCGAGGCCACCCGCCCGGCCAGGGGGCCCCGCCCCCCTGATGAATCCCCGCCGGGGCCGGAGCTCGGCCCCGGACCCCGCCCCGCGTCGTCAGGCTTCACGATACAGGATCAACAACACACCGATCAGCACCAGGCAGGCCGGCCAGATCCACCGGGCAAGGCGCGAGACCTCGGCCGGGCCGCGCAGCTCCGCGAAACGGGCGCAGCCGCCGGCCACCGCCAGCACCCCGAGCGGCAGGTGCGACAGCTCGACCAGCAGGGCCTCCTTCACATTGGCGATCGCATGGGTATGCGCCAGCAGCAGCACGCCGCCGGCCACCATGGATGCGGGAAAGACATACCGTGCCCGGCCGGTGATGCGGCCGAGGCGCACCGACCACTCGGTGAGCGCGAAGCCCACCACCAGCAGCCCGGCTAGCCTGTGCTGCAGCACCTCCGGGTCGCGCAGGCTGTCCAGCAGCCCGATCTCGCCAAGCGGCCAGGCCTCCGCATCGCTCCGCACCAGGACGAAGCCGGCGAGGCCGAGGAAGACCAGCGGCCAGTGCCGCGCCAGGGGCACCCGCCCGGTGGCGTCCAGCAGCGCCGCCAGCCCGACCAGCAGCACCATGAAGCCGGACCAGTGGTGGTTGTACTCGCTCCAGGCGATGTTGTGGGCATTGCGCGGCGGCGGCAGCCCCGCCCCCGGGGTGAAGGCCTGCGGCCGCTGCGCCTGCGCCGCCTCGCGCTGCCGCCATTCGGCATCGAGCTGCGCCTGCAGCGCCGGGATCGCCAGATCGGCCTGGCTCGGGCTCTCCAGCCGCGGCCAGGCCGGGGCGAAGCGCTCCGTGATCTCGGCCCAGGTCACCCGGTCCTCCGGCAGGTCGGCCGCCGGGGGGACGGAGGTGAGGGAAGCGGCGATGGCCAGCACCGCGAGGCCGATCAGGATCTCCGATTCGACGAAGCGCCGCACCCGCGCGAGGCCGCGCTCCGAGCCGGTGAGGCGGTGCAGCAGCCACCAATTCGCCGCGCCGAGGAGCAGGAGCAGCCCGAGCATCGCCGCCTTGGTCGAGGCCATGGCGCCATAGGCGGTGCCGTAGAGCGCCCCGACCTCCCCGATATAGCCCAGCCAAAAGCCGGCGATGCCGAGCAGGATCAGCCCGACGCCGGCGGCGGCGAAGACGGAGTAGCGCTGCCCGATGCGGCCGGCAGAGGCCGGGCTCAGCCGGAAGCCCGCCAGCAGCGCCGGCAGCCCGCCGATCCAGAGCGCGGCGCCGAGCTGGTGCAGCCCGGTCGCGGCCAGCAGCATGGCCCGGCCTTCCGTGCGCGCCACCGCATGGCTGCTGGCCGTCACGCCGACCAGCAGGGCCAGCCCCCCGGCCAGCAGCGCGGCGCGCCGCGCCGGGCCCGGCTGGCCGCGCCACGCCGCCAGCCCCAGCAGGACCAGGATGGCGGCCAGGGCAAGGCCCGCGGCCTGGACGAAATCGGCGCCGAGCAGGCTGCCGAGCGGCGCATCGAGCGTCGCGGCCAGCGCCAGCAGGCCGAGCCCGGCGGAGACGAGGGTCGTGCCCAGCGCCGCCACCGCCGACCACAGCGTCGCGCCGCGGCCGATCGCCCGCAGCCTCTCGGCATCCCCCGGCGGCAGCCAGGGGGCAAGCGGCAGGGCCAGCAGCAGCCAGAAGACCAGGCTGCCGAGCAGCGCGGTGCGCGCGATCAGTTCCGCCGCGTGCAGCATCACGCTGACGAAGCCGTAGAGATCGAGGAAAAGGTCCAAGGGCGGGGCTCAGCGCGGCTGCAGCGTGAAGGGGACGTCACCCCGGGTGATGTGGCCGTCCACCGCCAGCACCTGCCAGCGCAGCCGCCAGGCGCCGGGGGGGAGCACCGCCGCCGGGTCGAGCGCGGCCTCCAGCAACGTCGCCTCGCCGCCCGGCGCGACCTCCATCGGCACCAGCGCCCCCTCCGGCCCGATCAGCACCAGCCGGCTGCGGGCCTGGTCGATGCGGCTGTTGAAGCGAAGGGTAACGCGCCGGGGCGGGGCGGCGAGCATCGCCCCCGCCGCGGGATCGGAGGTGACGACCACCGCATGCGCCGCGGCGCGGCGCGGCAGCAGGGGCAGGACGGCGAGGGCGAGCAGGCAGCGGCGGCCTGGCCGGATCGGGGCAATGAGGGGAGACACGGGCGGAGTTGTGCAGGCGCCGGCGCTGGTCTGCAATGGGTCTGCAATTGGGTGGCGGCGGAGGCGCGGCGGATCGCGCCGGCCAGGACCGCCGCCAGCGGTCACTCCCGGTCGATGCGGCCTCCCGGCCTCCGCGCGCCCCGGGTGCCGCCGGCGCGGCGCAGGCCGCCCGGACCGATCCGATGGCCCGTTCCGGGCCGCCTTCCGGCCCGGCCCCGGGTTGCAAGCCTGCCGCAAGCGGGCGCAAAATTCCACCGGCGCAAGATGCCGCGATGCCGGATGGTCCCGGCTGTGGCATGGGGAAAGGCGCGGCAGATACGGGGGCGAGGGGATGCGGATCATACTGGCGCAGCCCAGGGGCTTCTGCGCCGGGGTCGTCAGGGCGGTCGAGATCGTCGAGCGCGCCCTCGAGCGATACGGCCGGCCCGTCTATGTCCGGCACGAGATCGTCCACAACCGGCGCGTGGTCGAGGCGCTGGAGGCCAAGGGCGCCCGCTTCGTGCAGGAGCTGGAGGAGGTGCCGGACGGCGCGGTGACGGTCTTCTCCGCCCATGGCGTCGCCCGCAGCGTGGAGGCGGCGGCGGAGGGGCGCGGCCTGCCGGTGCTGGACGCGACCTGCCCGCTGGTTTCCAAAGTGCATGGCGAGGGGCGGCGCTATCTCGCCATGGGGCGGACCGTCATCCTCATCGGCCATGCCGGTCATCCGGAGGTGGTGGGCACGCTCGGCCAGCTTCCCGGGGAGGTCCATCTGGTCGCGAAGCCCGAGGATGTGGCGCGGCTGCCGATCCCGCGCGACCGGCCGGTCGCCTATGTCACACAGACCACTCTCTCGGTGGACGACACCCGCGCGACGATCGAGGCGCTGCACCGCCGCTTCCGCGACATCATCGGGCCGGACACGCGGGACATCTGCTATGCCACCCAGAACCGCCAGGTGGCGGTCCGGGAATTGGCGAAGCGGGTGGACGTGCTGCTGGTTGTCGGCGCCGCCAACAGCTCCAATTCCAACCGGCTGCGGGAGATCGGGAGCGAGCAGGGCCTGCCCTGCTACCTGATCGCGGACGCGGCCGGGCTGCGGCCCGAATGGCTGCGGGGGGCGGAGACGGTGGGGATCACCGCCGGCGCCTCCGCGCCCGAGGTACTGGTGCAGGAGGTGATCGAGGCCATCCGCGGGCTCGGGCCGGTCGAGGTCTCGACCATGCCGGGCCTCGTCGAAGATGTGCAGTTCAAGCTGCCGGCGGCCCTGCTGGAGCCGGCGGCCAGCGCGGCCTCCTGACGCCGGGCGCGGGGCCGGGCGGCGTCGCGCCGGGCATGGCGGGTTCGGGCCCGGCAGCAGGGTTCCGGGGCAAGGCCGCCGCCTGGCGCGACCCTGCCCTGCCGGGATTGGGCCTGGAAATGACCATGGGTGACATGCCATCCGTGGCGGATGATCGCGGGCCGGCGCTGCCGCCCGAGGAGGAGTGGACAGCGTATGGGTATCCCGCTGCGGCAGCAGATCAAGGTCGGCGCCTATATCCTGAAACAGCATCTGCTGGGGCGGAAGCGCTACCCGCTGGTGCTGATGCTGGAGCCGCTGTTCCGCTGCAACCTGGCCTGCGCCGGCTGCGGCAAGATCGACTATCCCGATCCCATCCTGAACAAGCGCCTGTCGGTGCAGGAATGCCTCGACGCGGTGGATGAGTGCGGCGCGCCGGTGGTCGCCATCGCGGGCGGGGAGCCGCTGCTGCACAAGGAGATGCCGGAGATCGTCGAGAAGATCCTGGCGCGCGGCAAGATCATCATCCTCTGCACCAACGCCCTGCTGCTGGAGAAGAAGATCGCGGCCTACAAGCCGCATCCGCGCTTCACCTGGGACATCCACCTGGACGGCGACAAGGACCAGCACGACTGGGCGGTGAGCCAGAAGGGCGTCTACGACCGCGCCGTCGCCGCGCTGAAGGATGCCAAGGCGCGCGGCTTCCGGGTGGCGATCAACGCCACGCTCTTCAACAATGCCGAGCCCGAGCGGATGGCGCGGTTCTTCGACGACGTCACCACGATGGGCGTCGATGCCATCATGGTCTCCCCCGGCTATGCCTATGAGCGGGCGCCGGACCAGCAGCACTTCCTGAACCGCCGCAAGACGAAGGAGCTGTTCCGCGGCATCTTCGCGCGCGGCCAGGGCAAGGGCTGGAAGATGGGCAACAGCCCGCTCTTCCTCGACTTCCTCGCGGGCAACCAGTCCTATCACTGCACGCCCTGGGGCAACCCGACGCGCAACATCTTCGGCTGGCAGCGGCCCTGCTACTTGCTAGGCGAAGGCTACGCCAAAAGCTTCAAGGAGCTGATGGAGACCACCGACTGGGACAGGTACGGCACCGGCAATTACGAGAAATGCGCCGACTGCATGGTCCATAGCGGCTTCGAGGCGACGGCGGTGGTCGATGCAGTGAAGCGCCCCTGGAAGGCGCTGGCGGTGCAGATGCGCGGCCCGAAGACGGAAGGCGAGTTCGCGCCGGAGATCGACCTCTCCCACCAGCGCCCGGCGGAATACGTCTTCGGCCGGCATGTGGAGAAGGCGATGGCCGAGATGGCGCATGAGCCGCCCCAGGGGGCGAAAGGGCGCGGCGCCAAGCATGGCGGCACGGCGCCGCCGGCGGTCGCGGCGGAATAACCGCCGGCGGGGGCGGGCGCCCCCGCGCATCTCCGTCCGGACGCCGGGCCGCGGCATCTAAGGTTGGCCCCGCCGCCGCCAGCCTGCACACTCCTCCCCGCGGCGCCAGGGCCAACACGGCGCCCATGGGAGGAGATGGACATGCGGTTCCAGGATCACGCGGTGCTGGTCACCGGCGGGGGCAGCGGCATCGGCCGGCAGGTCTGCATCTCGGCGGCGGGGGAAGGCGCGCGGGTTGCCATCGGCGATCTCGACGCGCAGCGCGCCGGGGCGGTGGCCGAGGAGATCCGCCGCCAGGGCGGGGAGGCGCATGGCTTCGCGCTCGATGTCGCCGACCCGGCCTCGGTCCATGCCTTCGTCGAGGGGGCGGAGACCGCGCTCGGCCGGCTCGACGTGCTGGTGAACTCGGCCGGGGTGCGGGAGATCGCCTCGGTGCTCGACCTGCCGCTCGAGGAATGGCAGCGCGTCATCGCCATCAACCTCACCGGCACCTTCCTGCCGAGCCAGGTCTTCGCCCGGCGGCTGGTCGCGCAGGGCCGGCCGGGGCGGATCGTCAACTTGGCCTCCACCCTCGGCCTGGTCGCGGCGCCGAACCGGGCCGCCTATGTCGCCTCCAAGCACGGCGTCGTCGGCCTGACCAAGGAGATGGCGCTGGAACTCGGCGAGAAGGGCATCCGCGTGAATGCCGTGGCGCCGGGCGTCATCCGCACCCCGCTGACCGAACGCTATTTCCAGGACCCCGAGCTGTCGCAGATGATCCGCGGGCTGCATGCGACCGCGAGCTGGGGCGAGCCGGAGGATATCGCCCGCGCCATCCTCTTCCTGGCCGAGGAGGCGAACGGCTTCATGACCGGCAGCGTGCTGACGGTGGATGGAGGCTGGACCACCGGCAAGAAGATGTAGCGCGGCCCGCCCGGCGGCGGGGCCGGGAAACCGTCGTGCCTCCGCCGGGTTCATCGGACGGCTTCGGATGGCGTGGCCCGGACCGTTCCGCCGCCATGGCCCCCCCTGCCGGCCGACCCTGGCCGGCAGGGGGGGCCGGGCCACGACGCCCCGGGCCCCGTTCCCGCCAGGAGGAGGATCGCCGCATGCCGACCCTGCCCGCCACCACGGCCCGCGTCCGCCGCAACACGTCCGAGACGGTGAACCGCCGCATCGCCGGCCGCATGGTGCGCGACGTCGCCTTCCATGCCGAGCATCCCGCGCTGATCGACCGGCGCCTGGCCGAGCTGGACCGGGAATGGGACACCGAGCGGACGCTGGAGGCGAATGCCGCCACCCTCGCGCTCGGCGGGACCGTGCTCGGCATCCTCGAGGACCGGCGCTTCCTGGCCCTGCCCGTCCTGGTCACCGCCTTCCTGCTGCAACACGCCTTGCAGGGCTGGTGCCCGCCGCTGCCGGTCATCCGCCGGCTCGGCGTGCGGACGGCGGCGGAGATCAACCGGGAGCGCACGGCGCTGAAGGCGCTGCGCGGCGATTTCGGCCCGGTCGCGGCGGCGAGCGGCGATCCGCGCAGCCGTGCCGAGGCCGCGCTGCGGGCCGCTGCCTGAGACGCGGGTTGCGGCGCGGCGGCCGGCGGGATGCCCGGCCCCGGTTCCCACAGCCGGGTCAGCGCCGCCCGATGAAGGCCAGCGCCCCGCCCAGCACGGCGATGCCGGCCGCCAGCGGGCCGAAGCCGGCGAAGCCGAACTCCGCCATCATCCAGCCGCCGAGCGCCGCGGCGCCGAGCCAGCCGAAGCTCGCCGAGGTGACGTTGAGGCCGAGCACGGTGCCGCGCACCTCGTCCGGCACATTGGCCATTGCGGCCATCAGGCTCGGCCGCGCGATGGCGTTGACAAGGACATAGCCGAAGCCGAGCGCCACCGAGGCGGCGAGGCCGACCGTCCAGCCGAACAGCGCCAGCGCCGCCAGCGCGGAGCCGAACATGGCGCTGGCGAAGGTCAGCAGCCGGTTCGGTAGCCGGTCCGCCATCTGCCCGCCGATGATGGTGCCGAGGATGTTGCCGAGCGCGAAGACCGCCAGCGGCAGCGCCACCTGGCCGAGCGAGAGCGCATAGGTGGATTGCAGGAAGGTGGCGAAATAGACCGCGGTCAGGCCGTAGCAGATCCGCTCCGCCACCCCCATGGCCAGCAGCCGCAGCACCGGGCCGGACAGGGCGGCGCGCAGGCTCGGCGCCGGCGCGCCCGCCGCGCGCGGCCCGTCCACCGGCCGCAGCGTGGTGAGGAAAAGGCTCGCCGCCGCGACCAGCGCCAGCGCGCCGACGCCGAGATTGACCCCGCGCCAGCCGACCCAGGTGCCGACCCAGGCGGCGGCGGGCACGCCGACCAGCAGCGTCAGGGACTGCCCGGCCATGACCCAGCCGAGCGCCCGGCCGCGCTGGCGATCGACGGTGCGGGCGGAGGCCTCGGCCATCAGCACGCCGGTGAAGGCGCCGGCGCAGCCGCCCGCGAGCGTGGACCAGGTGGCGGCCGCCAGATAGGTCCCGGAGGTCGAGAGGCCGGCCATGCAGAGCGCGAGGGCAATGGGCCCGCCGATCAGGAAGGGCCGCCGCCCCCAGCGGTCCGACCCGGCGCCGGCGAGGAGGGAGGCGGCGCCCCAGGCGATGGAGGTCAGCGCCATCAGGTTGGCGACCAGCGGCAGGCTGGCATCCAGGTCCCGCGCCATGTCGATCAGGAAGGGCGCGCGGGTGGTGCCGCTGGAGGAAGCCGCGAACATGCCGAGGCAGGCGGCCACCAGCAGCGCCCAGGGCATGCGCGGGAGCGCCGGGGCGGGCGCGGTCTTGGCGGGTGGCATCAGGGCAGCCTAACGCGGGTCCGGCCGCGGCCGGGAGAGGCGCCAGGCGCAGGGCAGCCCCGCGCGGCGACGGTCCGGCTGTGGGCTCTGCCCCGGCGGCGCGGCCGGTCGGCCGGTGCGCAACCCCGTGCCAGGGGCCTGTCCCGGGCCGCGGAGGACTTGCCTCTCCACAGGGAGGACCCGTGTGGGCCATCCGGGCGCCCACCGGAATGGCCCGGACGGGCGCCCGGCAGGGTGAATGACTGCTGCCGGCCGCGTCGCCCCGGAGGTGACCGCCAGGGCTGGGCCGACAGGCCGCCGGGATCAGGCCGCGCAGGCGCGCCGCAGCGCCTCCCGCGCGCCGCCCAGCGCCTGCAGCGCCACGCGGCTGCGCTTGGCCACCGTCAGCAGCGCCGGCAGCTCGCGCGGCTGGCGCAGCAGGGCGAGTGCCACGCGCCCCGCCGCCGGGCGGCCATCCGGCCGCAGCCCCACCGCGGCGGCGCGCGGCAGCACCTCCTCCGCCGTGTCGGCCACCGCGCGCAGCGCCGCGAAGGGCAGCCGGCGGGAGGCGGCGAAGGCCGCCGCCGCCTCGGTCTCCAGATCCACCACCAGGGCGCCGGTCGCGGCACGGAGCGCGCGCTTCCGCGCCGGCTCCCCCACCACGGCCGGCGCGCCGGCCACCATGCCGAGCCGCGCGCCGCAGAGCCGGGCGAGCTCGGCCGACCAGGCGAGGTCGGCGGCATAGGCGCCGCCGGGGCCGCGGACCTTCGTCGCCACCACCAGATCGCCGCAGGTGAGGGCGGGGTCGAGCCCGCCGGCGATGCCGAAGCTGAGGACGCCGGTCAGCCCCGCGGGCGCCCGGCGCAGGCGGTCGCGCAGCAGGGCGGGGTCGCCGCCGCTGACGATGACGGGCATCCCCTTCGGCAGCAGGGCCGCCTCGGAGCGCATGCCGACCACGGCAAGGATCGAGCTGAGAGGCATGGCGGCCCGGGCGTCTCCTCTGCTGCGCTGCACTATAGGGGGTAGTCGGCCGGCCTGCGCCGGGGAATCCGCGGAAGGCCGGTATACTTTCTTCGGTGTGGCCCTCCGGCCCGCCTGCCGGCCGCCGCGACATGCGGCCAAGGCTACCCGCAGCAAGGCGCCGGCGATCCATGGCCATCGCCCAGGAGTCGCGCGGCTATCGCCGCGCCGGCACGGTTTCCCCGCTCGGCCTCGGCGCCGGTCCCCTCCCCCGCTACCCGCAGGGGGAGCGGCCTCAGAGTCCGTGCGGGACGTGCCGCGAATTGCCGCGGCGCAGGTTGCGCAGCCGCGCCAGGGCCCAGAGCGGGAAGAGCCGCGCATAGCCATGGTAGCGGAGGTAGAAAACGCGCGGGAAACCCGTGCCGGTATAGTCCTCCTCCGGCCAGGACCCGTCCTGCGCCTGGTTCCGCATCAGCCAGAGCGCGCCGCGGTCCACCGCCACGTCATCCGCCGCCCCGGCCGCCATCAGGGCCAGCAGCGCCCAGGCGGTCTGGCTCGCGGTGCTCGGGCCCATCCGCAGATCCGCATCGGCGCGGGTGCCGCCGCGGCGGGGATAGGTGAAGCCGTCCTCGCCCCAGCCGCCATCCTCGTTCTGATGCGCCTTCAGCCAGGCGACCGCCTTCCGCATCGCCGGATGCTCCGGCGGCAGGCCGGCGGCGTTCAGCGCGGTCACGGCCGACCAGGTGCCATAGACGTAGTTCACGCCCCAGCGGCCGTACCAGGACCCGTCCGGCTCCTGCTCCGCCAGCAGGTAGTCGATGCCCTGCCGCACCGCCGGGTGTTCCGGCCCATGGCCGAGCTGCGCCAGCATGGCGAGGCACCGGCCGGAGACATCGGCGGTCGGCGGATCGAGCAGCGCGCCATGGTCGGCGAAGGGGATGCTGTTCAGGTGGTGATGGGTGTTGTCGGCATCGAAGGCGCCCCAGCCGCCGCCCTTGGACTGCATGCCGACCACCCATTGGGTCGCCAGCGAGATCGCGCGCTGCATCCGCGGCCCGGCATCCCCCACCTGCTTCACGGCGCGGTCAAGGGCGAGCACCACCACCGCGGTGTCGTCCACATCGGGGTAGTGCGGGTTGGCATACTGGAAGGCCCAGCCGCCCGGCGGCAGGCCGGGCCGGGCCTCCGCCCAGTCGCCCGCCACATCGGTCACCTGCCGGTCCAGCAGCCAGGCGAGGCCGCGGGCGACCGCCGCCTCGGCCTGCGGCTCGCCGGTCTCGAGCAGGGCATGGCTGACCAGCGCCGTGTCCCAGATCGGGGAGAGGCAGGGCTGCACATAGGTCTCGGCCTTCGCCGGGTCCCTGGCCGGCCGGTCCATCACCAGTTTCTCCACCGCCGCCCAGGCGGTGACGACGCGCGGGTCGTCCTCCGGCACGCCGAGGCAGTGATACATCCAGATGGCATTGGCCATGGCGGGGTAGATGGCGCCCAGCCCGTCCTCGCCATTCAGCCGCTCCGTCACGAAGGCTTCCGCGCAGGTCTCCGCCCGGGCCCGCGCGCCGCGCGGAAAGAGGTGCTGGGTGCGCTGCAGCACGCGGTCCAGCGCACCGAACAGCGTCCGCCAGGGCTCCGCCGCATGCGCGCCGCCGGGCCAGCGCCGCACCTGCTCGGGCGGCGTCACGAACAGCTCGCGCAGCGTCACGCCGGTCTCCACCAGCGGCCGCGGCCGGCGGGCCATCACCACGGTCAGCGGCACCAGCACGGTGCGCGCCCAGTAGCTGACCTTGGAGAGGTGGAAGGGGAACCAGCGCGGCAGCAGGCAGATCTCGGGCGGCATCACCGGCACGGCGCGCCAGGGCACCTCCCCGAACAGTGCCAGCGTCGCGCGGGTGAAGACGTTGGACTTCTCCGCCCCGCCCGCCTGCAGGATGGCGGCGCGGGCGCGCGCCATATGCGGCGCCTCCGGCGCGTTGCCGATGAGGCGCAGCGCGAAATAGGCCTTCACCGAGCAGGAGATGTCGAGCGGCCCGCCATGGAAGAGCGGCCAGCCGCCGCGGCAGGTCGCCTCCTCCTGCGCCTGGATGCGGCGGAGATAGCGGCCGATGCGGGCTTCCCGCGCCGGGTCGCGCTTCCCGAAGAAGCGCTTCAGCATCAGGTATTCGGCGGGGATGGTGGCATCCGCCTCTAGCTCGAACACCCAGTGACCGTCAGCCTGCTGCCGGCGGAGCAGGTGATCGGTCGCGCGGCCGATGGCGGCATCCAGCGGCTCCCGCACCCGAAGGGCGGTGGGGTGCTCTGCCAATGCAAGGTCCGGCCGCGCCGCGGCTGCGGCAAGGTCCTGGATTCTCGACAACTCGAACAATCTCCTTGCCCGTCCGGAGGGCGACCCGCCGGAACAAAGGCCATTTCATATCGAATACGTCGATTTTTTGCGGTTGCGAAGTCCGAAGGCGGGGTCTGGTGTCGCTTTAATGCTGCGGTGTGGCTCAGTGCAGGGGTGGACCGGCTCCCGTATCCGTGCGCGGGCCGGCCTCCCCTTTCCACATGCTGCCCCGGCCGCGCCACTCGGCGAGCGCCGAGTCCAGCGTGAACGCCATGTAGGCGGCAGCGATGCCGGGCAGGGCAAGGCCGCGCAGCGGCGAGAGGCGGAATCGGCGAAGCGTCGGCGCAAAAGCCACAGCCATGGCCAGCCAGGCCAGGGCGCCGAGCAGGGCCGCCATTCCGCCCGCGAACAGGGCCAGCAGCGGCGGCGCCAGGAAGATCAGCGCCAGCGCCGCGATCATCCCGATCAGCGCCGCAACCTGGTAGCCGAGCTGGGCATAGGCGGTGCGCGCCACCATCCGGCGGATCGGCCCCACCGTCTCATAGGGACGCAGGCTTTCCACCCGCGCAACCCGGCGCGACCGGTCCAGACCTCCGGGGCCAGCGCCCTGCCGGTCATCGGACGCGCTCAGCCCGGTCCAGATCGGCCCGACGCGCTTCATCTGCCGCGCCAGCGCGCAGTCATCGATCAGCGCGCCACGGATCGGCGCGAGGCCGCCGGCCGTCTCGAAGGCCGCGCGGTCCAGCAGCACGCAGCCGCCCGCCGCCGCCGCCGTGCGGGCCCGCGGGTCATTGGACCAGCGGAAGGGGTAGAGCATCTGGAAGAAGAAGATGAAGGCCGGGATCAGCCAGCGCTCCGCCGCGCTCTCGCAGCGCAGCCGCGCCATGAGGGAGACGAGCACGCGTCGCTCCGCCGCCGCCCGCCGCACCAGCATCCGCAGGCTGTCCGGGGCATGGCGGATATCAGCATCGGTGAAGAGCAGGTGGTCCGGGCCGGCATCCCCTCCCCTGGGCAGCGCCTCCCGCAGCCCCTGCTCCAGCGCCCAGAGCTTGCCGGTCCAGCCCGGCGCGCGCGGACCGCCGCGCAGCACCGTCAGGCGGGGATCGCCGGCCGCCGCGGCGCGGGCAACCTCACCGGTCCCGTCCGAGGAACGATCATCCACCACCACCAGCCGGAACTGGCCCGGATAGTCCTGGGCGAGCAGGGAAGCGACCGTCGCGCCGATCGTCTCCGCCTCGTCCCGCGCCGGGACCACCGCCGTCACGCTCGGCCAGGCCGGCGGGTCGGGCAGGCGGTCGGCATCGCGGTCGTCGTCGCGGGCCAGCCAGAACCAGCCGCGGCCGAAGAGCAGCACCGCCCAGGCGAGGCAGGCGGCGAGGCCAAGCCAGACCATCACGACACAAACGAGGGGGCTTTGCCCTCTCGCGCTCCCCCACCAGGCCAGAACCTGGCCTGGACCGGTGTAAGTTTGGTCAACGAAGCATTCCCTGCTCGCGGAACCAGGTGACGGCGTCCGCCACACCCTCCTGCCAGGGGCGGGCGCGGTAGCCCAGCACCCGCTCCGCCTTGACCGAGGAGAAATACATGCGGTGGCCGGCCATCCGCAGGCCATCCAGGGTCAGCATCGGCTCCCGCCCCGTCACCCGCGCCGCCGCCTCGGCCACCAGCGCCATGGGCCAGAGCGGCGCCCGCGGCAGCCGCACCGGGCGCCTGTGGCCGAACAGCGCCGCGATCCGCGCCAGCAGCTCGCCAAGCGGCACGTCCTGCCCGCCGAGGATATGCCGCTCCCCCACCGCGCCGCGCGTCAGTGCCGCCACGCAGCCGGCGGCGACATCGTCCACATGCGCCAGGTTGAGGCCGGTATCGACATAGGCCGGCATCTTCCCCCGCGCCGCCTCCAGGATGACGCGCCCGGTCGGCGTCGGGCGGCGGTCGCGCGGGCCGATCGGAGTCGAGGGGTTCACGATCACGGCCGGCAGCCCCGCCTCGGCCACCAGCCGCTCCACCACCCGCTCCGCCTCGGTCTTGCTGCGCTTGTAGGGGCCGATCGCCTCCTCCGGCCGCGCGGCATCCGCCTCGGTCGCCGGCGTGCCGTCGGCGCGCGGCTTCAGCGTGGCGACGGAGGAGACATGGACGACGCGGCCGCAGCCCGCCGCCAGCGCCGCGCGCATCACCGCCTCGGTCCCCGCCACGTTCACCGCCGTCATGCGCGCCGGGTCGGGCACCCAGATGCGGTAATCGGCCGCGCAATGGATCACCGCCGCGCAGCCCCGCGCCGCCGCGGCGAGGGAACCGGGATCGGTCAGGTCGCCTGCGGCGAATTCCACCGGCACGCCGGCCAGCACATCACGCGGCGTGCCGGGCCGGGCCAGCGCCCGCACCTCATGCCCCGCCGCCAGCAGGGCGCGGGCAATGGCGGAGCCGAGGAACCCGGTCCCGCCCGTCAGCATCACGCGATCGGCCATGCACCCCCACCCCGCTTGCGCTGCGGGTTGTGGCCCGGCCGGCGCGGCTTTTCCAGCCGGCTTGATCCCGCCCCGCATCGCCCGCCGCGCGGCCGGCATGTTAAGCCCCGCGCCATGAGCATGCTGCCGCGCCGCCCCTTCCTCCTCGCCGCCGCCCTCCTGCCGCTCACCGCGCGGGCCCAGGGCAGCCCCGCCGCGGTCATCGAGGGCTTCCACGCCACGCTCCTGGAGGTCATGCGAAATGCCCAGCGCCTCGGCGTCCGCGGGCGGGAGCAGCGGCTGCGCCCGGCCATGCAGGCCGCCTTCAACCTGGAGGCCATGACGCGCATCTCGGTCGGCCCGGCCTGGACCCAGTTGCCGCCGGCCGAGCGCCAGGCGCTGATCCGCGCCTTCTCCGACTGGTCGATCGCCACCTTCGCCAGCCGCTTCGATGGCTGGTCGGGCGAGAGCTTCCAGCTGGTGGGCGAGAACCCGCTGCAGAGCGGCGACCGGCTGGTCCGCACCCAGCTGGTCCGGCCGCGGGACGAGCCGGTCGCGCTCAACTACCTGATGCGGGAATCGGGCGGCGCCTGGCGGGTGGTGGATGTCTATCTCGCCGGCACGGTGAGCGAGCTGGCCAGCCGCCGGGCCGAATTCACCGCGCTGCTGCGCGAGGGCGGCGCGCCGCGGCTGGAGGCGGAGCTGCGCCGGCGAACCGAGACGCTGCTGCGCGGGTAGGGCGGATCGCGCGGGGCATGCATCGGCTCGTCACGGGATGATGACCAGCAGCGGATAGGCGTTCCGGCAGGAAGGCCAGCCTGTTGGTGCCGGGACCGCCGGCCGCTCCGCCGGCATCGGCCCGCCACCGGCCACACGCGATGCGCGGCCGGAGGCCGGGCCGCGGTGACAGGCGGGGCATCCCGGGCCACTCTCCGGGCCGATGCGGATGCTCTCGGGGCGGCATCGCCCCGAGGCGCGAATCCGCCCGGCACGCGGCAAGCCAGGGCCTTCCCACGCGGCACGATCAGCCTGGGGAGGCCCGGGACGGGAGGGACCCATGAAGGCCATCGGCTATACCAGAAGTCATCCGATCGACCATCCGGAGGCGCTGCTCGACCTCGACCTGCCAGATCCCCCGCCGCCACGGGGGCGGGAGCTGCTGGTGGAGGTGCGGGCCGTCTCGGTGAACCCGGTGGATGCTAAGCAGCGCATGGGCAACGATCCGGGCGGCAAGGTCCGGGTGCTGGGCTTCGATGCGGTGGGGGTGGTGCGCGCGGCGGGACCCGACTGCACGCTGTTCCGGCCGGGCGATGCGGTCTTTTATGCCGGCGTCATCAACCGCCCCGGCAGCAATGCCGAGCTGCAATTGGTAGATGAGCGGATCGTCGGGCCGAAGCCCGCGAGCCTCTCCTTCGCCGAGGCGGCGGCCATGCCGCTGACCACCATCACGGCCTATGAGGCGCTGTTCGACCGGCTGCGGGTGCCGCGCGGCGCCGACCGCCCTGGCGAAGCGGTGCTGATCCTCGGCGGCGGCGGGGGCATCGCCTCCATCGCCATCCAGCTCGCGCGGCAGCTCACCGGGCTGACGGTGCTCGCCACCGCCTCCCGGCCCGAGACGCGGGACTGGTGCCTCTCCCTCGGCGCGCATCACGTTCTGGACCATGGCGGGGACCTGCCCGCGCAGGTGAAGGCGCTGGGGCTGCGGGTGCCGCATGTCTTCGCCATCAACCGGACCGATGCGCATTGGGACGCGATCTGCCGGCTGATCGCCCCCTTCGGCCTGGTCTGCGTCATCGATGCCACCACGGGGACCGATGTGCAGAAGCTGCGGCCGAAATCCGCCGGCCTGGTCTTCGAGGGCATGTTCACCCGCGCCCTGCACCAGACGCCTGACATGGCCGAGCAGCACCGGCTGCTGGCCGAGGTGGCGGGGCTGATCGATGCCGGGCGCGTGCGGCACACCGTGACGCAGCATCTCGGCCGGATCGACGCCGCCAACCTGAAGCGCGCCCATGCGCTGGTGGAAAGCGGCACCATGCGCGGCAAGGCGGTGCTGGAGGGGTTCTGATCAACCTCTCCGGGGCAGGCTGGCGTCACGCCCGGGCTTGCGACGGAAGCGCCCGCCGATGTCCGGGGCGGTTGGGTCTACCCGGCTCATGACGCCCCGGCCCGCGGAGCGGGCCGAGCGCGCGGATGCACCGCGGCAGTGCCGCGAAGCCAGGGCCCGGAGGCCCCCCGGCGTTCGAAGCATGACATGCGCCGGCATGTCATGCGCGAGGCAGGCGGCGGCCAAGCCGGACGCCCGCGCCCCACCGGACGCGGAGCCCCCGGCCCGGCCGGCCCGACCTCCGCGGCGCGTCGCGCCTCCCGGGAGGGGGCGGGAGCAGCAACGGATTGCGTTGGTACCCGAACGCCCGGCCATTGCGGGTCGTTGGTTGGGGTGCAGAGTCGTGCTCCGGGGCGTGAACGCCCCGGAGCGATCTGCTCCTGGCGGTCCGGCCTTGCCGTTGCCGACCCGCCGCCCGATTTGGGGCCGACCGCCCCGGGAGCCCGACCGCATGGCCGCCGTCTTCGCCTTCGACAACAGCTACGCCCGCCTGCCGGATCGCTTCTACGCCCGCCTGCCGCCCACCCCGGTGGCCGAGCCGGTGCTGGTCCGCATCAATGCCGGGCTTGCTGGGACACTCGGCATCGATCCCGCGGCGCTGGCGAGCCCGGAAGGGGTCGCCATCCTCGCCGGCAACCAGGTGCCGGAGGGGGCGGAGCCGATCGCCCAGGCCTATGCCGGCCACCAATTCGGCGGCTTCGTCCCGCAGCTCGGCGACGGCCGCGCCATCCTGCTCGGGGAGGTGGTGGGGCGCGACGGGGTGCGGCGCGACATCCAGCTCAAGGGCTCCGGCCCCACCCCCTTCTCCCGCCGCGGCGATGGCCGCGCCGCGCTCGGCCCCGTCATGCGCGAATATATCGTGAGCGAGGCGATGCACGCCCTCGGCGTGCCGACCACCCGCTCCCTCGCCGCGGTCATGACGGGGGAACGGGTCTATCGCGAGACGGCGCTGCCCGGCGCGGTGCTGACCCGCGTGGCGGCGAGCCACCTGCGCGTCGGCACCTTCCAGTACTTCGCGGCGCGCCAGGACGTGGAGGCGCTGAGGACCCTCGCCGACTACGCCATCGCCCGCCACACCCCCGAGGCGGCGGGGGCGGAGCAGCCCTACGCCGCCTTCCTTGGCGCCGTCGTCGAGGCGCAGGCGCGGCTGGTCGCGCAATGGCTGCTGATCGGCTTCATCCATGGCGTGATGAACACCGACAACTGCACCATTTCCGGCGAGACGATCGACTACGGCCCTTGCGCCTTCATGGATGCCTATGATCCGGCGACGGTGTTCAGCTCGATCGACGCCTATGGCCGCTACGCCTATGCGAACCAGCCGGGCATCGCGCAGTGGAACCTGACGCGGCTGGCCGAGACGCTGCTGCCCCTGCTGGCGGAGGAGACCGAGCCGGCGATCGAGATCGCCAAACAGGAGCTGGCGCGCTTCGCCCCGGCCTTCGAGGCCGCCTGGCATGCCGGGCTGCGCCGGAAGCTCGGCTTCCTGGAGGCGAAGGAGAGCGACCTGACGCTGGCCGAGGATCTGCTCGGCCGCATGCAGGCGAACGGGGCCGACTTCACCCTGACCTTCCGCCGCCTCTGCGACGCCGCCACGGGCCCTGAGCGCGATGCCGGCCTGCGGGCGCTGTTCACCGACCCCACGGCCTATGATGCCTGGGCGATCGGCTGGCGCGCCCGGCTGGCGGAGGAGCCCATGGCGCCGGCCGAGCGGCAGGCCGCGATGCGGACCGTGAACCCCGCCATCATCCCCCGCAACCATCAGGTGGAGGCCGCCATCAAGGCGGCGGTGGAACAGGGCGACCTTGCCCCCTTCGAGGCCCTGCTCGACGCCACGTCCCGCCCCTTCGAGGAGCGGCCGGGGCTGGACCGCTACATGCTGCCGCCGGAGCCGGAAGAGCGCGTGCTGCAGACCTTCTGCGGGACGTGACCCACGTCCGGGGGGCGCTGCCCTCCCGTTGGCGGCAGTGCCACCAACCCCACCCGCCAGGCCAGGACCTGGTCTGACCTGGACCGGTGTGGGTTTGCCTGCAGCAGCGCAAACCAAGGGGTTCCAAGGGCCCTTCGACCCTTGGTGGGGGAGCGCGAGGGGGCAAAGCCCCTTCGCTATCCTCCCGGCGCCAGCCCCAGCGCCTGGTTCAGCCGGCTGCGCGCCCTGCCCGCCTCCACCTCCGTCTGGGCATCCACCGCCACCGCCTCGATCTGCAATTGCCGCACGCGGAACAGGTCGAAGGCGCCGATCTCGCCGCTGCGGAAGGCCGTGCGCGCCGCGGTGAGCTGCTGCTCCGCCACTGCCCGCCGCTCCGCCGCCAGCCGCCGCGCCCGCGCCGCGGCGGCGAGGCCCAGCCGCGCCAGGCCGACCTCTCCCTCCACCACGCGCCGGGTCTGGATCAGCTCGCCCTCCGCCCGGGTCCGCTCGGCCTCGGCATCGGCGCGCCGGGGTGCGTTGCGGGCCTCGCTCGGCAGCGGAATGCGGACGCGGAGCCCCAGCGAGGTGCCGTTCTCCGTCAGCGGCCCGCCCTGGCCGCGGGTGAAGAGACCGAGTTCCGGATTGTCGATCGGCGTCGCCGCCACCAGCCGGGCGCGCGCCTCGGCATTGGCCAGCGCGGCCGCGGCGGCGCGGACCGCCGGATGGGCGGTGCCGTTGCCGTCAGGCATGACGGGCTCCGGCCGCGCGCCGGCCATCCCGGCCGCGGTGCCGGGGGGCAGCAGCGCCGCCTCGCTGCCGCCCGTCAGCGTCCGGTAGGCGGCACTCGTCGCGCTCACCGCCGCCTCGGCCCGGGCCAGGTCGAGCGCCGCCGCCAGCTCCTCGTTGCGGGTCAGCAGCGCCTCGGTCGCCGGGATGTCGCCCAGCTCCACCCGGCGCTGCACGTCGCGGCCGATATCGCGCGCCGTCGCCAGCCTGTCGCGCGCCACGCGCAGCTCGGATTCCGCGGCGCCGACCGCCCAGTAGGCGTTGCGCAGCAGGCCGGCGAGTTCCAGCCGGCGCAGCGCGAGGCGCTGCTCCTGCTCCTCGATACCCGTGGCCACGGTGCCGGCCAGCGCCCCGCGCTGCCCGGGCAGCCAGAGCGGCGCACCGAACTCGACGTCCCACTCATTCGCCAGCCGCGGCCCGCGCGTGTCGGAACGGAAGGAGCCACCGATGGCAGGGGAGCCGGGGATGGGGGAGCGGACCAGTGCGTCGCGCGCCTGCACCGCCTGGCGCTGGCCCTGGATCGCGCGCGCGGTGGCGTCGATCGCCAGCGCGGCGTCGAGGTCGCGGGCGAGGCCGATGCTCTCGGCCGGCAGCGCGACGGGCGGCGGCGGCACGGCATGGCGGGCGCGGACGGGCGGGGGCGGCGCCTCCCGCGGCGGCGGCGCGCGGCGGAGGGCAGGCGCGGGCGGCCGCGCCACCGGCCCCTGCGGGTTGGCTTCCGGCGGCAGGGCCAGCGGCGGGCGGGCGAGCGGCGTCTGTTGCGCCACCGCATCGCGCGGCTGCGCGGCGAGGAGCGCCGCGGCACTGGCCGCGGCGAGGAAGACCCGATGCATGCACGCTACTCCGCGACGGCCGGCTGCTTCGCCGGAACTGGCTGTGCCACGGGGGCGGGCGCCGCAGTTGGGTGCGCCTCCGCCTGCCCGTCCCGGCCGAGGGCGAAGCGGTCATACAGGATCGGCAGCAGCACCAGCGTCAGGACGGTGGCGGTGACGAGGCCGCCGATGACGACGATGGCGAGCGGCCGCTGGATCTCGGCGCCCGGCCCCTCCGCGAAGAGGAAGGGCACCAGGCCGAAGGCGGCGATGGTCGCCGTCAGCGTCACCGGCGTCATTCGCCGCCGGGCGCCTTCCAGCACGGCACTGCGCAGGTTGAGCCCTTCCTCCGCGATCAGCCGGTTGATGTAGGAGACGAGCACCACGCCGTTCAGCACCGCGATGCCGACCAGCGCGATGAAGCCGACCGAGGCGGGGACCGAGAGGAACTCGCCGGAGAGGTAGAGGGCGATCACCCCGCCGATGGCCGCGAAGGGCACGTTGCAGAAGACCAGCGCCGCCTGCCGCGCGGAGTTGAAGGTGAAGTAGAGCAGCAGGAAGATCAGTGCGAGCGCGATGGGCACCACGATCGCCAGCCGGGCGGAGGCGCGCTGCTGGTTCTCGAACTGCCCGCCCCATTCCAGGCGGTAGCCATCCGGCACCTGCACCTTCTGCGCGACCGCCGCCTGTGCCTCCGACACGAACCCCACCAGGTCGCGGCCGCGGACATTGGCCAGGATGGTGGCGTAGCGCTGCGTGCCTTCCCGGATCACCTGGATCGGCCCCTCCTCCTCCGAGATCTGCGCGACCTGGGAGAGGGCGACGGTCCGCCCGCCCGGCAGGGCGAGGATGACGCGCGAGAGGTCGGTGGCGGAGCGGCGAAGGCTCCCCTCCCCTCGCAGCATCAGGGGGATGCGCCGCTCCTGCTCCAGCACCAGGCCCATCTCGCGGCCGTCCACCCAGACGCGCAGCGCCTGCTGCACGTCCCGGACATTGAGGCCGAGGCGGCCGACCGCGAAGCGATCGATATCGACCTTCAGGTACTTCATGCCTTCGTTGCGAAGGGCGAAGACATCGGCAGCGCCGGGGATGCCCTGCACCGCCGCCTCGATCTCCCCGGCCAGCCGGTTCAGCTCCGGGATCGACCAGCCGAAGACCTTGACCACCACATCGCCGCGGGCGCCGATGATCATCTCCTGCACCCGCATGTCGATCGGCTGGTTGATGGCGTAGGAGATGCCCGGGATGTGGTCGAGCACCTTGCGGACCTCATCCAGCACGAAGTCGCGGTTCTTCGGCTGCCGCCACTGCTCGCGCGGCGCAATGTCGAGGAACAGGTCGCTCTCGTTCAGCCCGACCGGGTCGATCCCCAGCTCATCCGCGCCGGCGCGGCCCATGATGCCGCGCACCTCCGGCACCGCCGCCATGATCTGCTGCTGGATGATGAGGTCGGTGGAGGCGGCGGCCTCGACATTCACGGTCGGGTGCTTGCGCAGGGTGATGACCGGCGTGCCCTCATCCATCACCGGCATGAAGGTGGAGCCGATGCGGGTGAAGAGGAGGCCCGCCACCACCAGGCCGGCGACGGCGACGGCACCGACCTTCAGCGGGTTGCGCATGGCCCAGGCCAGGAAGGGATCGTAGCCCTTGTGCAGCAGGCGGACCAGCCAGGGGTCCCTCCCGTGCCCGCCGACCTTCAGCAGCGTCGCGGCCATGGCGGGTACGACGGTGAGGGAGACGAGCAGCGCGGCGCAGAGGGCGAAGGTGATGGTGAGCGCGACAGGGGCGAAGAGCCGCCCCTCCAGCCCCTGCAGCGACAGCAGGGGGAGGAAGACGGTGATGATGATGACGACGCCCGAGACGAGCGGCACCGCCACTTCCCGCACCGCCTCCGCCGTCATGCGCATGCGGGCGCGGTAGTCCGCCTTGCCATGCGCGGTGCCGAGGCGATGGGCGGTATTCTCCACCACCACCACGGCGCAATCCACCAGCAGGCCGATGGCGATGGCGAGGCCGCCGAGCGACATGATGTTGGCCGAGATGCCGGTCAGCTTCATGACCCCGAAGGTCGCCAGCACCGCGAGCGGCAGCGAGAGCGAGACGACGAGGGCCGCCCGTAGGTTGCCGAGGAAGAGGATCAGCAGGACGACAACCAGCGCGATCGCCTCCAGCAGCACCTTCTGGACCGTCCAGACCGCCTTCTCGATCAGGTCGTTGCGGTCGTAGAAGACCTCGATCCGGACGCCTTCTGGCAGGGTCTTCTGGATCTCGGCGAGCTTCGCCTTGGCGTTGTTGACGACGGTCTTGGCATTGGCGCCGCGCAGCCCGAGCACGATGCCCCAGACCGCCTCGCCCTCCCCGTTCCTTGTCACCACGCCGTTGCGGGCAAGCGCGCCGACGCGCACGTCGGCGACGTCGGAGATGCGGACGATGCCCGTGGGGTGCGCCGCGACGACGATCTGGCGGATATCGTCCATGGTGCGGATGCGGCCCTCGGCGCGGACCAGCAGCGCCTCCTCGCCGTCCCGCACCCGGCCGGCGCCGTCATTGCGGTTGTTCTCCGCCAGCGCCTCGGCCAGCATCGCGGTGGTGATGCCGCGCGCGGCCATGGCCGCCGGGTCGGGCGCGACCTCATAGGTGCGGACGAAGCCGCCGAGGGTGTTGACGTCCGCGATGCCGGGCAGACCGCGGAGCTGCGGGCGGATCACCCAGTCCAGGATCGTCCGCCGCTGCATGGGCGAGAGGGCGCCGCCCTCCAGCGTGAACATCAGCATCTCGCCAAGCGGCGTCACGACGGGCGCGAGGCCGCCCGAGACGCCGTCCGGCAATTGCGATTCCAGGTCGTCCAGCCGCTGGTCCACCTGCGTCCGCGCCCAGTAGATATCCGTGCCGGGCGCGAATTCGAAGGTCATCAGCGCCACGGCATAGCGCGTGATGGAGCGGATCCCGACCAGGTTCGGGATGCCGCGCATCGCGATCTCGATCGGGTTGGTGACCTGCGCCTCCAACTCCTCCGGCGGCAGGCCAGGCGCCTGCATGGCGACCAGCACCTGGGCCGGCGAGACATCCGGGAAGGCATCGATCGGCAGCTTGCGATAGGAATCGACACCCCAGATGAGCAGGCCGATGGTGGCCAGCAGGACGATCAGACGCTGGCGCAGCGCCAGGTTGACGAGACGGCCGAGCATGGCTGATCAGCCCCCGTAGACGTCGGTGAGTTCCGCGAGCAGCGTCAGAATTCCGCGTGACGCCACCTGGTCGTCGGGCGCGAGGCCGGCACGGATCGAGGTCGCGTTCGGCGTCTCGGCGATCACCGTCACCGGCTTGGCCCGGAAGCCCTCCGCTGTCCGGACGAAGACCCAGGACTTGCCGGCATGGCGCACCACCGCGCCAGCGGGCACGCGCCATTGCGGCGTGCCGTTCGGCCGCAGCGCGACCGAGGCGTTCACGACCTGGCCGGGGCGCAGCGCCTCGGCGCCGTCGCTCACCTCCACCACCGCCGTCACCGATTGGGTGGTCGGATCGACCAGGCGGCCGAGCCGCACCACCTCCCCCTGCGCCGTGGTGCCGGGGACGCTCATGCGCGTGCCCGGCTCGATCGCCATGGCCTGCGGCAACGGCACCTGCAGATTGACCCAGAGCGGCTTCAGCTGGGCGATGGAGAAGAGCGGGTCGGAGGCAGGGACACGCTCCCCGGCGCTGGCCTTCGTCTCCAGCACCACCCCATCGACCGGCGCGGTGACGGTCAGCGCGGCGATCATCTTCCGGCTCTCGCGCAACTCCTTGATATCGGGCTCCGCCATGCCGAGCAGGGCGAGCATCTGCTCGCGCTCCTGCAGGGTCGTGCGGGCGAAGTCGTAGTCGGCGCGAGTTGTCAGCACGCGGCGCTCAGCGATGATGCGCTCCTTGAACATCTGCTCGTCGCGCCGCAACCTCTGCCGCGCCAGCTCCTCGGCCGAGAGGGCCTGCAGATAGGTGCGCTGCGCCTCCAGCAGGTCGGTGCTGCGCAGCCGGGCGATGGGCTCGCCGGCGCGCACCGGCTCATTCGGCGCGACCAGGACAGCTTCGACCAGGCCCGCCGCGGGCGCGGCGACGATGCGCAACTGCTGTGGCGGCACGACGACGGTGCCGGGCAGCATGGTCTGCGTGGTGCCGGCCTCGGCCTCCACGCGGGTGACGTCGATGCCGGCGGCACGGGCACGCCGCTCATCCATCCGCAGCAGGACGTCATTGCCCGCAGGTTCGGCGGCCAGGGCCAGCGCCGGCGACGCCAAGGTCGCGACAACGGCCAAGGCACGCAGCCAAGGGCGTGCGGAGTTTCCGGAAGACACAGATGAAGCCCCCAATCGTGGCGAGACGGGAGGCGCACGGCTCAGCGCCCGGATATGCGCGCCATTGAGTCGGGGCGCGCGTCGGCTCAATAGGTCCCTCTTGGCAGGACACGCCGCAATAGGCTCGCGGTCTGCAACGCCGGCCGACCAACTCACAATGGACATCCTGTAAGCCGTTTCAACCCCCTTAGCTTGGTCCAGGCATCACGCAGTTGCGAAAGAAATGCGCATGATCGTATTGGTTACCGGCGCGACCGCCGGCTTCGGCCTTGCCATTGCCCGGCGCTTCGCCGCGGATGGCGCCGACATCATCGCCGTCGGGCGGCGGCAGGAGCGGCTGGCGGTGCTCGCCGCGGAGCTGGGCGAGGACCGCGTGCACAGGGTGGCACTGGATGTCGCCGACCGGGCGGCGGTGGAGGCGGCCATCGCCGGCCTGCCGCCCGCCTTCGCCGCCATCGACCTGCTGGTGAACAATGCCGGCCTGGCACGCGGGCTGGAGCCGGCGCAGTCCGCCGATCTCGACGACTGGGACGCAATGGTTGATACCAATGTGAAAGGCCTGATGTACATGACGCGCGCGGTGCTGCCGGGCATGGTCGCGCGCGATTCGGGCCATATCGTGAACATCGGCTCGACCGCTGGTGAGTGGCCCTATCCCGGCGGCAATGTCTATGGCGCGACCAAGGCCTTCGTCCGGCAATTCAGCCTGAACCTGCGCGCCGACCTGTTCGGGACGAAGCTGCGCGTGACGGATATCGAGCCGGGCCTGGTCGGCGGCACGGAGTTCTCCACGATCCGCTTCAAGGGCGACGACACCAAGGCGAACAGCGTCTATGCCGGGACGGAGCCGCTGACGCCGGAGGACATCGCGGATGCGGTCCATTGGGTGGCGACGCGGCCGGCGCGGGTGAATGTCAACACGCTGCAGGTGATGCCGGTGGTGCAGAGCTTCGCGCCACTGCGCGTGCACCGGGACTGAACCGGGGGGGGGCCGGCGGGGTCGCCGCCCCCCTACGCCGCGGCGCCTGCCGCGGGCCGGAATGCCGGATCGCCTTCAGCAGGCGCCGCGTATGATCCGCCTGCGGCGCGGAACGGCAGGACATCCTGCGCCGGCTATCAGGGCTCGCGCCTATCCGGGTTGAAATGCTTCCGCAGCTTGGCGCCGTAGAGGCCGTACTCCTGCTGCCGCTCCGGCAGTTCGGCGGCGTAGCGCGTGACGCGCTGCGGGAAGCGCGTCTCGAACATGAAGGCCATGGTGCCTTCCAGCTTGTGCGGCGTCAGCGGCGCGTTGGACGCGCCCTCGAAGGCGTCCACATCCGGTCCGTGCGGCAGCATGCAATTGTGCAGGCTGAAGCCGCCGGGCACGAAACCCTGCAGCTTGGCGTCGTACTGGCCATAGATCAACCCCATGAACTCGCTCATGATGTTCATGTGGTACCAGGGCGGCCGGAAGGTGTTCTCCGCCACCATCCAGCGATCGGGGAAGATGACGAAGTCGATATTGGCCGTGCCCGGCGTCTCGGAAGGCGAGGTCAGCACGGTAAAGATCGACGGGTCGGCATGGTCGAACAGCACCGGCCCGACCGGCGAGTAGCGCCGCAGGTCGTATTTGTAGGGCGCGTAATTGCCGTGCCAGGCCACGACATCGAGCGGCGAGGCGGGAAGCTCCGTCGCCCAGAGAGTGCCGCCCCACTTCACCACCATCCGCGTCGGCAGCTCGCGGTCCTCATAGGCCGCGACCGGCGTCAGGAAGTCGCGCGGGTTGGCCAGGCAATTGGCGCCGATCGGCCCGCGCTCCGGCAGGGTGAGGGCGCCGCCGTAATTCTCGCAAAGATAGCCGCGCGCCGGGCCCGCAGGCAGCTCGGCGCGGAACTTCACGCCACGCGGCACCACCGCGATCTCGCCCGGCGGGATGTCGATGATGCCGAACTCGGTCGCTAGCCGCAGCGCGCCCTGCTGCGGGACGAAGAGCATCTCCGCATCCGCGTTGTAGAAGACCTCATCCTGCATGGACCGGGTCGCCACATAGACATGCGCCGCCATGCCGGACTGGGTCGCGGCATCCCCCGCGGTGGTGATGGTGCGCAGGCCTTGCAGGAAGGTCAGCCCCTCCTCGGGGATCGGCACCGGGTTCCAGCGCAGCGGCTGGATCGGCATTTCCACCTCGGCGCAGGGCGCGGTGCGCCAGAGCCCGGCATCCACCTTTTGGAACCGCCCCCAATGCGCGACGGTCGGGCGGATGCGGTAGAGCCAGGAACGCTCGTTGCTGGCCCGCGGCGCGGTGAAGGGGGAGCCTGACAACTGCTCGGCATAGAGGCCATAGGCGCATTTCTGCGGGCTGTTGCGGCCGATGGGCAGGGCGCCGGGCAGCGCCTCCGTCTCGAACTGGTTGCCGAAGCCGGCCATGTAGCCGGGCTCCGCGGTCCCCGTGCGCGCCGGGGTCATGGGCTGGACGATGGTCATCGCACTCGCCTCCTCCGGTTCAGGCCTTGATCTCGCCCAACTTCGCCGCCGCGCCGTGCTCCAGCGCCCGCCACATCTCGATATCGCGCTCGGCGGTCCAGATGCGCGGGTGGTCCAACCCCTTCGCCTCGTCATAGGCGCGGGAGACGTTGAAGGGCATGCAGTGCTCGAAGATCACCCAATGGCCGTATCTCGGGCGCATCCGGTCCATCGCCTCGTCATAGACCTGCTTCAGCGTCGCGCCCTTGGCCGCGCCCTCCCTGGCGATGGCGAAGAGGTCGCTGGTGAAGGCGGCGGTGCCGGCGATGCCTTCCTCGACCTCTGCCCTCGTTACCAGGGTGCGACCACGGCCGGGCACCAGCTTCTCGGCGCCCAGCGCCTTCACCGCCGCCAGCGTGCCGGGCCAGTCGGTGAAATGCGCATCGCCGCAATAAGGCGTCGCGCCGAACTCCACCACGTCGCCGGCGAAGCAGACCTTCTCCTTCGGCAGCCAGACCACCGTGTCGCCCGCGGTGTGGCTGCGGCCGATATGGATGATCTGCACCTCCCGGCTGCCCATCCACAGCGTCATCCGCTTGTGGAAGGTGACATGCGGCCAGGTCAGGCCGGGGATGCTCTCCTTGCCGCGGAACAGGCGCGGGAAGCGGCCGATCTCGCTGTCCATGTCCTGCTGCCCGCGCTCCAGGATCAGGTCGCGGGTGACGTCGGAAGCGATGATCTCCGCCCCCTGATAGCCGGAGGCCCCGAGGACCCGCACCGCATGGTAGTGGCTCAGCACCACATGCTTCACCGGCTTGTCGGTGACGCTGCGGATCTTCGCGAGGACATCCGCCGCCATCTTCGGCGTCGCCTGGGCATCCACCACCAGCACGCTGTCATCGCCGATGACCACGCCGGAATTCGGATCGCCCTCCGCGGTCCAGCCATAGAGGCCGGGGCCGAGCTCGTCGAAGGAGACCTGTTTCTCCGCGAGATCCTTGGTGCTGGCGAAGCCTGACATGATGGGCGTCCTCCCGATGGTTCTGGCGTGCACCCTGGCCGGGCCGCCACGCGGCCTCCGGCTGGCGGTCCGGGCTTGCCTGCCTGAACGCAGGCAGGGCGTTGCGTGTGGGCCGGCGCGGAAGGCCGGTGAGGCCGCAGCCGAAGCGGCGGCCAGGGCTCCTGCCCCGGCGCATCGGTTCTGCTGCGCCATGTGTCGTTCGCCGTGGAAACTGTAGGGAGTGGGCAGGACCGCTGCCAAGTGACGTTCCGGGACACAGGGCCGGGACCGGCGACAGCCCCGTCAGAGGCCGTCCGCGGCGGCATCAACCCGATCGAGGCGGCGGGCGCGCTTCCGCGGCTGCTCACGGATGCCGGCCGATGCGCCTCGCCGATCTCTCGCGCGCCGCCGGAATGCCCTCTGCCCTGGCCCGGGCGGGGCAGGCGCTCCGCAGGGCGTGACGCGGGGCGCGCGCCGCGGGCATTGCGCCCCGCCATCGCCTGCGCGGAGGATGGCCGCCTGCCGAGACGAGGAGGCGATGCCCCGGCGGCGGATGCTCGATGCGGCGCGGGCGGCGCTCCTCCTGGTCCTGGCCACCGGCCTCGGCCTGCTGCTCGTCTCGCCGCCCCTGCCGCTCGCCGCGGCGGAGCGGCTGTTCCAGGCCGCCGCCTTCCGCTGGCTCGCCCCGGTGCAGCCGCCGCATCCGCGCCTGGTGCTGATCGGCATCACCGAGGAGACGCTCGCGCCATTCCCCTACCGCTCGCCGGTGGATCGCGGCTTTCTCGCCGCGCTGATCGAGCGGCTGGCGGCGGCCGGGGTCGCCGCCATCGGCCTCGACATCCTGCTCGACCGGGCGACGGAGCCGGCCAAGGACGCGGCGCTGCTGCAGGCGCTCCGGCGGCAGGCGGTGCCCACCATCGTCATCTCCCTCGGGCCGGAGACCCCCTTGCCGCCGGAGCGGGCGCAGGTGCTGGCGGGCTTCCTCGGGGGCCTGCCCTCCGGCACCGCCAACCTCGCGCGCGACGTCTTCGATGGGCTGGTGCGCGTGCACCTGCCCTGGCATCCCGAAACCGGTTCGCCGAGCTTTCCGGCCGCGCTCGCCCTGGCGGCCGGCGCCGCGGTGCCGGACCGGCCCTTCCCGATGGCCTGGCGCCGCACCGCCGCCGGTCCCGTCGCGCCGCTCTATCCGGCCGAGGCGGTGCCGCTGCTGCCGCCTGACTGGCTGCGCGGCCGGGTGGCACTGGTGGGCGCCCTGCTGCCGGGCAGCGACGAGCACCGCACCCTCGCCTCCGCCTTCGGCCCGCCGAGCTATGGGGTGGAGGTCCATGCCCAGGTGCTGGCGCAACTCCTCGATGGCCGGGCCGGCGGCAGCCTCCTGCCCTGGCGGGAGGTGCTGGCGGCGGCCGCGTTGGCGGCGCTCGGCCTGCTCGCCGGCCTCCGCCTCGCCGGGCGGCGGCTGATCCTGGTGCTCGGCCTGTTCCTGCTCGCCTGGCCGGCGGCGGTGCTGGCGGCGAATGCCGCCGGCGCCCCCGGCTGGCCGGCGCTCGCGCCGCCGCTCGCCGGCCTGCTCGCCGGCGGGGCGGCGCGGGCCTGGGCCGGCGCGGCGGAGCGGCGCGACCGTGCGGTGGTGCGCAGCCTCTTCGCCCGCTTCCTCGGCGCGGAGGTGGCCGAGGCGCTGCTGCGCGACCGCGAGCTCTTCCTCGCCGGCGGCCGGCCGAAGCCGCAGGAGCTGACGGCGACGGTCCTCTTCTCCGACATCGCCGGCTTCACCCGCATCTCCGAGCAGTTGCCGCCGGCGCCGCTGATCGCCTGGCTCGACCGCTACATGGACCGCATGGCGCAGGTGGCGCTGGCGCATGGCGGCGTGGTGCTGCATTTCCTCGGCGATGGCATCTTCATCGGCTTCGGGGTGCCGGTGCCGCGCCAGGACCGCGCGGCGGTGGCCGAGGATGCGCGCGCCGCGGCGCGCTGCGCCCTCGCCATGGAGCAGGCGCTGGCGGCGCTGAACGCCGAATGGCGGGCCGAGGGCCTGCCGGAGGCGGGGCTGCGGATCGGCATCCATACCGGGCCGCTGGTGGCGGGCAGCGTCGGGCAGAAGGAACGGATGGAGTTCTGCCTGCTGGGCGATACGGTCAATGTCGGGGCGCGGCTGGAGCAGCTCGGCAAGCAGCATGGCGGCGAGGGTCCGGGGCGCTGCACCATCATCCTTGGGGAGTCGAGCTGGCGGCTGCTGGACGGCACCGTCCCCGGCCTGTCCATCGGGGACGTGGCGCTGCGCAACCGCAATGCGCGGATGGGGGCCTGGCGGATCGACCGCGCCGCCGTCCTGGCGCTGCGAGCGCAAGTGGGCCCGGTGGAACCAGGCTGAGGGATTGCTCCGCCTGCGGTTTCCGCCGTGTCTCCTTCACCGGAAATTGCGCAGGCCATGCGACATGGCGCACAGCCCCGCGCGCGGCTTTGGGCCCATGCTGTCGCCCTCGCCCCGCAGGCCATGGAGGCGGTGACCGCCTGACCCCGCGGGGGCGCGGGAGGAGGATGCGAGGCTGCCAATCGAGGTGACCCGATGAGGCCTGGACAGCCCCGCCGCCCGCCGCTGCTGCGGTGGGCGCTGCTGCTGCTCATCCTGGTCCTGCCGGCCATGCTTGTCCCGGCGGCGGGACCGGCGCAGCCGACACCGCCGGCCGAGCGGCGCGTGGCGCTGGTGATCGGCATCGGCGCCTACCAGAACGCGCCGCCGCTCGCCAACCCGGTGAATGACGCGCGCGCCGTCGGGGAGGCGCTGCGCCGCCTGAATTTCGAGGTGGACGAGGTCTTCGATCCTGATGCGCGGCGCCTGACCCGCTCCGTGCGGGAGTTCGGGGTGAAGGCGCAGCGGGCCGATGTCGCCCTGGTCTATTATGCCGGGCATGGCGTGCAGGTAGCGCGGGAGAACTACCTGCTGCCCGCCGATGCGCGGCTGGAGCGGGAGCGCGACCTGCTCTACGAGGCGATGCCGCTCGATCTCATCCTCGGCGAGGCGTCGCAGGCCCGGAAGATCGGCATCGTCCTGCTCGATGCCTGCCGCAATAACCCCTTCGTCGACCGCATGTCGCGGTCCATGACCATCGCCGGCCGCGGCTCCACCGCGCCCGGTCTCGCCCGCGTGGACAATGTCCCGCGCAACACCATGGTGGTGCTGGCGACCAAGGCGGACCAGATCGCCGAGGACGGCGCCGGCAGCAACAGCCCCTTCGCCGAGGCGCTGCTGGCGCATTTCCAGATCCCCGGCCTGGAGCTCAGCCTGTTCTTCCGCAGCGTGCGGGATACGGTGCTGCGCACCACCAGCAACCGGCAGGAACCCTTCATCTTCAGCTCGCTCGGCGCCGAGCCCTTCTACTTCTACCCGCGCCCGCCCAACCGGCCGCCACTGCTGGCCGCCATCCCGGCGCTGGAGGTGAAGGACAGCGCCGGGCCGACCCCGCTGCCGATCCCGCGCCCGGCCGATCCGGACCAGGACCCGCTGTCCATCCGCATCACCGGCCTGCCGCGCGCGGGCGAGGTGCGGGTGGAAGGGCGGATGGTGACGCCCGGCGCGGTCTATGCTGCGGACCGCTTCGCCTCCGCCACCTACAAGCCGGATGGCAGTACGACCGGGCCGGTCGGCACGCTCGACATCCTGGTGGAGGACGGGCGGGGCGGCAGCGCGCTCGGCAGCCTTGCCATCGCCGTCCTGCCCACCAACCGCGCGCCGCTGGTGGAGGCGCCGCGGCGCCTGCGCATCTATACGGGCGGGCTGGAGATCGCCCGGCCGGAGGATCCGGATGGCGACGCCATGGTGGTGACGGTCCGCACCCTGCCGCGCGGCGTGGTGCGCAACGGCGCCGTCGCGCTGCGCGGCGGCGAGCGGCTGCGGCCGGAGGAGCTGGCGGCGCTCGTCTACCTGCCCGAGCCGGGCTTCACCGGCAGCGCCGGCCGCCTGGCCTATGCGGTGGAGGACAGCCGCGGCGGCAAGGCGGAGGGCACGGTCGAGATCGAGGTCATGGACGCCGCCGAGGCCGCCGCCCAGCTTGCCGAGACGGCGCTGTGGGAAAGGCTGCGCGGCAGCGGCCGGGCGGAGGATGTCGATGCCTTCCTCCGGCTCTATCCGGATTCGCGCTACGAGCCGGCGGCGCGCCGGCGGCTGGCGGAGCTGCGCGGCCCGGCCGCCAACGGGGCGGACCCGGCGCCGCGGGCGGCACAGCTGCCGCCGGAGCCGCCCGCCACGCCGCCGCCGGCCGCCTCGCCGCCCCCGGCCCAGGCCATTACGCCCGCGCCGCCATCGCTTCAGGCCGCTGCCCCTGTGCCGGCTGCCTCCCTGCCTGCCGCCCAGGCCGCTGCCCCGGTGGCACCGGCCACGCCGCCGCCGACTACCTCACCGCCTGCGGCCCAGGTGGTGGCCCCGGTGCCGCCTGCCGCACCAGCGCCGGCCATGCCCCAGGCCGCCACCCCCATGCCGCCGCCCGCGCCCGGTGAGCGGCTCGCGGCGCTGCAGCCGGTGCCGCCGCCCCGGGCCACACCGGTGCCTGCGCCGCCCGCCGCGGAGGAACGCTATTTCCAGGACTGCCCGCACTGTCCCTGGATGGTGCGGGTGCCGGCGGGCACGCTGCTGATGGGCCAGGGCGCCAATGACAGCGCCGCGCGGCCGGTACGCCGCGTCACGCTGCGCGCCTTCGCGCTCGGCCAGTATCCGGTGACGGTGGCGGAGTGGAAGGCCTGCGCCGCGCAGGGCGGCTGCGGGCCGCTGCCGCGCCAGTCCGTGGCCGAGGAGTCGACGCCGCTGCACAACGTCAGCTGGGACGACGCGCAGCAATACATCCGCTGGCTGTCGCGCGTGACCGGCCGGCCCTACCGCCTGCCGAGCGAGGCGGAATGGGAATATGCCGCACGCGCCGGCACGCAGACCCGCTACTGGTGGGGCGACCAGCTCGGCATCGCGCAGGCGAATTGCGCGGAATGTGGCGGCACGCAGGATGCGCGGGGGCCAATGCCGGTGGACAGCTTCCGGCCCAATGCCTTCGGCCTCTACGGCATGCTCGGCGGGGTCGCGCAATGGGTGCAGGATTGCTGGGTGCCGAACTACCAGGGCGCGCCGGTGGATGGCTCGGCGCGGGAGTCGCGCGGCTGCATGCGGCGCGTGCTGCGCGGCGGCTCCTTCCGCTCCGGCAGCGAGGACATCCTGCCGGTCGCGCGCAATTTCTACGATGCGCCGGTGCGCTACCAGGTCAATGGCTTTCGGGTCGCGCGCAACCTGGAGTAAGCCGTGCGGCTACAGCGGATGGTTTTCGGGCAGAGTCGGGCGCGCGGGTATCTCACGGTCTGCCGCGATCTGCGCCGGAGCGAACGCGGCCTGACTGGACCCCATCAGGCCGCGCAACCGGCCCTTCGAGTCCATGGCCGAGCCCGCCGGGCACGGTGCAACACCTGCGCCGCGCGGCCTATTGCGAGCCCGCCGCCATCGCCTGCGGCCGGCCCGGACGCACGGTGATGGTGATGCGCTTCGACATCACCGGCGGGTCATGCGGCACATGGTCCGCATCGCCCATCAGCAATTGCAGGGTATGCGTCCCCGGCGGCAGGTCCAGCATGGTCTCGGTCTGGCCCAGGCCGAAATGCAGGTGGTTGCGGTCGTTCGGGATCGGCTTGTCCATCGCCGGCAGGTCCACATCCACCAACAGGTGGTGGTGCCCGGTGTTGCGCGTGGTGACGCCGGCCGGGGCGACGCCGAAATTGCGCGTGCCGAACCAGACCTTGAAGCGCGTGCCGCTGATGACCTGCCGGTCCTGCGGCCAGCCGATATAACAATAGGCATCCGGCGGGGCGGGGAGGCGGGCGCGCGGCGTCGCGGCCTGGCCCTCACCGGGCGGCGGCGCGCCATGGGCATGGCCCGGGTCCTGCGGCTGATCCTGGGCCGCGGCGCGACCCATCGCGGCGGCCGAGACCAGCAGAACGAGGCGTCGCGTGGCGGGCATCCCCATCTCCCTCCCTGCTGGCCCGCCCGCCGGGCGGGCCGGTTCGGACCGTCACCGCCCCGCCTCAGGGCAGGACGGTGATGGTGATCCGCTTCGAGTAGAGCGGCGGGTCATGCGGCACATGATCCGCATCGCCGAGCAGCAATTGCAGCGTGTGCCTGCCCGGCGGCAGTTCCAGCCGCGCCTCGGTCTGGCCGAGGCCGAAATGCAGGTGGTTGCGGTCGTTCGGGATCGGCTTGTCCATCGCCGGCAAGTCCACATCCACCAGCAGGTGGTGGTGCCCGGTCAGCGCCTTCTCGACATTCGCCGGCGCGATGCCGCCTTCGCTCAACCCCATTCGCACCCAGAAGCCGCCCCGGATCGCCAGCCCGTCATAGGGCCAGAGGATATAGACACGCGCGTCCTCCGGCATCGAACGGCGCTGCGCGCTGGCCGGCGGCCCGGCGAGCAGCAGCGCGGCGAAAAGGACCACGAGGAGTCGGCTGACCGTCATCCTGCCCTCTCCCTCGGTCAAGAGCGGGTGTCCCCAGGGCAACCTGGCCCGTGCCGACTGCACGCCGCCCTCCGCCCGAGTTCAAGGAACGTTTTCGGCATCATCGGACCCGCACGGCCTGTGCTGCGCATCACAGCAGGGATGCGCCGCCTGTGGCAGGCTGCCGCGCGTAGGAGGATGCCATGTTGCCGAGGAGCCTCCCCGCCATCATTGCGGCATTGCTGCTGGGCTGCGCTGCCGGCCAGGCCGCACGGGCCGCGGAAGGCGCCGTGCTGCTGAGCGCGACGGCGCCCGGCTATGCACCGGGCATGGTCCTTGCGCCCGGTGATCGGCTGCGCCTGCCAGACGGCGCCAGCATGACGCTGCTGCTCCGCTCGGGCGAGATGCTGCGGCTGCGCGGCCCGCTCGAGACGCGCTTCGATCCCGCCCTGCCGGGCGGGCAGGAGGGCTCGGCGGCGGCGCTCGCCGGCGCCTTCCGCCTGCGCGGCCTCGATGCCAGCGCCATCGGCGGCACGCGCGCGACCCTCGGGCGGCGGTCACTGCCGCCGGCCGATATCGCGGTGGAGGCCGAGCGGTCCGGTACCTGGTGCCTGCGCCCCGCGGATACGGTCTGGCTGCTGCGCCCCGCGGCGGAGCCGGCGGACATCGCCCTGCGCCGCCGCGGCAGCCTGCGCCGCCTCGCCTGGCCGCCGGGCGCCGCTCGCATCGAATGGCCGGGCGACCTGACGATCGAGGATGGCGACGCCTTCGAGGTGGTGGCGGAGGGGGAGGCCAGAGGGCCGGGCATGGGACCGGGCATGGGACAGGCCATGGCAACCCTTACCTTCCGCGTGCTGGCCACGCCCGCGCCCTCCGAGGCCGCCGCCGTGGCGCAGGGCCTGCTGCTCGGCTGCCGCGAGCAGCATGAGGCGGCGCTGCGCCGCCTCGCCCGCGCCAGCCTGCCGCCCGAGCTCTGGCTCAGCACCGAGCGCGGACGGAGCCCGGTCTATGCCCCGGGCGAGACGATCGGCCTGACGGCGATGGCGGGGCAGGATGGCTGGCTCTACTGCGTCTCGCGGCGCAGCGACGGAACGGCGGTGGTGGTCTTTCCCGCAGGTGCCGCTGGCGGCGCGCGGCTGCCAGCCGCCGCGCCGGCCTCGCTCGCGGCGGAGCGGCAGAGCCTGGCGCTGCGGGCCGGGCCGCACGGGACGGAGCGCGTGCGCTGCTGGCTGACGGACCGGGATATCGGGCCGGCGTTGCCGCCGGCGCTGCTGGACGCCTCCGGCGTGCCCTTGCCAACAGGGCTGGCGGAGGAGCTGGATGCTGTCTTCGCCGCCGCCGGCGGCAGCCGGGTGGCGCGCGCCGTGCTGGATATTCAGGTGAAGTGACGGGCCGGCCGCTCGGCCGGTTCATGGCGAAGACGCGCCGCATGGCCGCGTGCTTGCCGATCCGGGCAGCGTCCCACGCCAAGGCACCTCACCGGCGCCACCGGGCGGACGGCAGGCGACATCGCCGCCCGTTGCCGCAGGCGGCACCGAAGGGGCGCCTCGACGCCGTCGGGCCCCGGGATCGGGCAGGAGCGGCCCCGCACGATCGGCCGCATGAAACTTAGAATCTGTACGCGAAATAACCCGGCTTTTCGTAGCGAAGTCGGCACAGAAAGTGGCGTCGGCCCAGTCTCTCCATGTCGGACCGATGTCTTGCGCCGGCATTTTGAGCGCCGCTGGTTCATCACGGATATTCGAACCGCAATGATCTCATGACGGCCTGACGCTAAGGCGCTGAAAGATTAAGGGATTTATTCGCGTACAGATTCTTAGCACATCGAAGTGTCCTTGACCGAGCGGCAGCAACCCCGAAGCATGAAACCGCTGGTTCGGCCGCCATCCCGGCCTTCCGCATCATCCCGGGAGGGAAGCCGTTCGCCATGCCTGATCCGCTACCGCCGCTCGCCCGCCTGCCCGATCACCTGCCCGATCACCTGCCCGATCACCTGCCCGAGCAGGCGACCATGCACATGCAGGCCCGCATTCCCGGCCTGGCGCCGTCGAACAACCACAAGGGAACGGTCAGCCTCGCCTCCACCACCCTCTCCGACACGCCGGTCCCGGCCACGCTCGACACCTCCCGCTACAACACCGTCTGGAGCGAGGACTTCGATAGCGGCTTCGGGCAGATGAACCGCCGCTGGGGCGATGTGACGCTGAGCAATGGCGAGGCCATCCTGAAGAGCAGCGCCGCCACCAACTGGGCGGCGGCCGGGATGATGCAGGCGCCCACCGGCGCAAGCGCCGGCCAGGGCTATGGCCTTTACACCATCACCGCGAAGACCGACCCCAGCGAGGGCCCGGGCCCCTTCGCCTGCCTCTGGCCCGCGACGGATGTATGGCCCGGCCCGGAGCTCGACCTTTTCGAGAAGGCGTCGCAATCGAATACCGACGGCTATTCGACCATCCACTGGGCCGGGACGGATCCGACGGGCAAGACCATCGACCAGTACCAGGTGTACCGGTTCAGCGGCTACGACATGTCGCAGTACCACACCTATGCCATGGACTGGTCGCCGGACCGCATCTCCCTCTACATCGACAATACCCTGATCTGGACCACCACCGAGCACGTTCCGAAATCCTATGCCGATGGCGGCCAGAACGAATGCTTCGGGGCCGGCATGCAGCCCGCCTGGGCCGCGGCGCAGCAGAACGGCCCGACGAATGTGCTCTACGTCACCTCCATGAGCTATGCCGCCCCGAAGCCCGCCCCGCCCGATCCGACGATCAGCGTGGCGGATGCGAAGGTCACCGAGGGCGGGGTGCTGAGCTTCACCGTCTCCCTCAGCGGGGCGAGCACGCGCCAAGTCACCGTCAACTACGGCACCACCAACGGCTCCGCGGAAGCCGGATCGGACTACACGGCCAGAAGCGGAACGCTGACCTTCGCCGCGGGCGAGACCAGCAAGGCGGTCACCGTCCAGACCACGCAGGACAGCGTGGTCGAGCCGGATGAGACGCTCCTCCTGCGCCTCTCCGCGCCGGCGGGCGGCACCATCGCCCGGGCGGAGGCCACCGGCACGATCACCAACGATGATGTTGCGACCCCCGGCCGGATCATCACCGGCACCAGCGGCAACAACTGGCTGACCGGGACATCCGGCAACGACACGATCACCGGCGGACGCGGCAATGACACGATGACGGGCTATGCCGGCGAGGACGACTTCGTGTTCTCCGTGGGGGACGGCTTCGACCGGATCAGGGATTTCCAGACCGGAATCGATGACCTGGTACTCAAGGGCGTGACCGCCGCGCAGGTGACCTACCGGGCGGCGACCTATTCCGGAATCTCGGGCACCGACGTGACCTATGGCGGCGGCAGCACGAGCCATGTCTTCCTGGAGCGTGTCGCGGCCAGCAGCTTCTCGGTGACGAGGGATGTCATCTTCAGCTGAGGGGCTGCCGCCTGCCGCGGTTTCGCCCTGACTCGTAGGCGGTGGGACGCGTCCCACCGCCTGTGCGCCGCCGCGCGATCCGCGGGACAGGCGCCTGCATCCGTCCGGCCGGTTGTCGCGCGGGATCGTCCGGATTTCCCGTGGAACAGCCCCTCTCACCCTACAAGCCCCGGTGCCCAGGACAGGACGCATCCCTGGCCGGTGGACGATTGGGCCATGCCATGGCGTGCGGAGCCGAGGCGCGAACCTCCGCGATCTGCTCTCGTCTCTTGCCTGGGGAGGCGGATTGCGCTGCCTGATACGGCCCGCCCGGATAGCCTGAGTTGGAAGTTCCTGGGCCGATGCGCTGGGGGCTGGCGAGGATGTCGTCTGCTGGCCTGGTCCAGACGTAAGGCTTCGGGTCCTGGTCGGTCTCGGCGATGGAAGCGCGGATCGCCTTCTCGAAGGCGCGGGTGCTGCGGAAGGTGCCGCACCGGATCCGGCGTGCGGTGGGAAGGGTGAACCAGCCTTTCACCATGCTCAGCCACGACGCCGAGATGGACGTGACATGCAGGTGGTAGCGCGGCCGCCCACACGATAAGTTTACCCTAAGCCTGACTGCCTACACCCGCCTCAGCCGAGGTCAGCGGAGCGATCCCGCCCTGCACCCGGCCGAAGGCAGGGACAGGCAGATGGAGCAGGCTCTCAACGGCGGGTCATCCTCGGCGGGCGGTGCTGCCCCCGGCGGGGCGGATGGAGAGCCGATCCGGTGGACGAGCATCTTTGGCCTGCCAATCCATGCCTGCGCCAGCCTCGAGACGGCGGTGGCCGCGGTCGAGGCGAAGCTGGATGCCGGCAAGACCTTCCTGACGACCTTCATCAATCCCTCGGCCGTTGCCCTGGCCCGCCGCACTCCCAGCTTCGCCAAGGCCCTCGCGCGCTTCGACGTGGTCCTTCCCGACGGCATCGGGGTCGTGCATGCCGTCATGCGGCTGCGTGCCCTCCCGGTCGCCCGCATCAGTTTCGACAGCACCTCCCTTGCCCTGCCGGTCTTCGCGCTGGCTGAGCGGACCGGGCGCAGCGTCGCGCTGGTCGGCGGCGCGCCCGGTGTCGCGGAGAAGGCCGCGGCGCATATCCGCCAGAGCTTCCCGGGCCTGAACATCGTCCTCGCCCTCGATGGCTATGGCGACCGCGCGCAGAAGATCGAGCGGCTTCACGCGCTTCGGCCCGATATCGTGGTCTGCGGCATGGGTGGCGTGGCGCAGGAGGACTTCCTCCTCGCGCTCACGGAAGCCGGCTGGCGTGGCTGCGGCTTCACCTGCGGCGGCTATCTCGACCAGCTCGGGGCCGGAATGCAGTACTACCCGGCCTGGGTGGACCGCACGAACCTGCGCTGGGCCTACCGGCTGGCCCGGGAGCCGCGCCGGCTGTGGCGCCGCTACCTCATCGATTATCAGAGCTTCGTGCTGCTCTTCCTCCAGGCATCGCTGGCGCAGCGGTTCGCCGTGCGGGCGGGCTGATACTTGGCTCATGACGTCCCGACCTGCGGCCCGCGAAGCGGGCCGAGCGCGCGAAGGCGCGCCGCGGCCCATGCCGCGAAGCCAAGGCCCGGAGGGCCGCCGGCGTTTGCGGCAGGACATGCGTCAGCATGTCCTGCGCCAGGTATGACGCCCGCACCGCATCGGTAACGGCCTGTCGGCATCCGGCGGAGAGGGCCATGCGCCCGGCGGCACGCCGCGCCTGACTGCCGGAGGCATTCCCGGCGACCACTTGCCCGTCGGAAGAGGCTGGACGGGCGCATGTCTGAGCCACAGCCTGCCGCGCGGAGCGGCCATGGGCCGCGAGCCCCTCGCAGGATGGCGGTGACGCGCTCGCCGATCAGGATAAACGGGGCAGCAGGCGCCGATGCGCAGCACCCGGACATCCCGGGCGAGTATTCCACCCCAGGGCCTCCGCGGCTCGCCAGCCGTCACCCGCAGGAGGTGAACTTTCCGTCCCGGGTGCTGTTCTGCTGCGCCATGTGGATCGCCGTTTCCCGCGCATCGGCCGGTAACCAGATCAGGCCCAACCTCTCCGCGGACACCCAGCCGTCCTCTCTTCGGGACCGCGGGCGAGGCACCGGCACATCCGTGGTCCCGCCCAGGAGGCTGCCCATGGCGGCATCCACCGGTCCATGACAGCAGGCCCAGGCGGTCCCGCCCGTCGCCTTCTCCTGCGCGGCGCAGGCGGCCTGGCGGGCCTCGCCGCATCGGCCGGGCCGCGGACCGGTCACGCCGCATCGCGGGCGGGGCCCGCCTGGCAGCGGGCCTCAGGGCTGGGGCCCGGCGTGAATCTGAGCCGCTGGCGCCAGGGTGGCGACGGCAAACCGCCGGGGGACGAGGAGCACCTCCCGGAAGTTGCGGCGCTCGGGTTCCGGCATGTGCGGCTGCCGGTGGACCCGGACCGCCTGCTGCCGGGCTGGGACTCCGGGCGCGAGGCGCCGCAGCAGATGGAGCGCCTCCTGGCCGATATCAGGCAGATCCTGGCCCGGCGCCTCTCGGTGATCGTGGACCTGCACCCCTCCGATGCGGTCAAGAAGCGGGTGGCGGGAAACCCGGGCGAGGCGGCGCGCCTGGTGGATCTCTGGTCGCGGCTGGCCGGACGCCTGTCGCCGTCCGACCCCGAGCGCGTGCTCCTCGAGACGCTCAACGAGCCGGGCGACGCCTTCGCCGCAGCGGATTGGCACGCGCTGCAGGGGCGGTTGATCGAGGCCATCCGCGCCGCCGCCCCGCAGCACAGCATCCTCGCCGCCGGGGCGCGGTTCTCGACCATCGGCGACCTGGGCGCGGTCGTCCCCTATCCGGACGGGAATGTCATCTATAATTTCCACTTCTACTCGCTGATGCTGTTCACCCACCAGGGCGCCTCCTGGACCGGGCCGGCCTTCGGCCGGATGCGCGGGGTGCCCTACCCGCTGACGATGGCCGACCTGCGCCGCCTGGCCGAGGCCGCGTCATCGGCGGCCGAGCGGCGGCTGATCGCGCAGGAGGCGGCCGGGGGGCGGGACTGGGACCGCGCCACGGTCACGGCCGCCATGGCCCGGGCCGGCGACTGGTCGCGGCGCCATGGACGGCCGGTCATCTGCACGGAGTTCGGGGCGTTCCGCGACGGTGGTGCACCAGTGCCCGACCGGTTGCGCTACCTCGCCGATGTGCGGCAGGCGCTCGAGGCGCAGGTCCAGGCCTGGACCCATTGGGACTTCAGCGGCGGCTTCGGGATCACGCGCGCGACCTTCCGGGGCCGCGCCGCGAAGGATGCCGATGCGGGCGCGCTCAGCGCGCTCGGGCTCTGATGCCATGGGCCATGGGCCAGGGGCCAGGGGCCAGGGGCCAGGGGCCAGGGGCCAGGGGCCAGGGGCCAGGGGCCAGGGGCCAGGGGCCAGGGGCCAGGGGCCAGGGGCGGCGATCGCCGTCCCCGGGTGTGGATGCAATCGCCATTCTTTTCGAGCCGATTCATGCGCCCGGTCGTGCGCTCCCGTCCGCGCCTTGCTCCAGGCCGATCAGGTCGTGCGCAGGGCGTCCGGCTTCGCCGATGGGACGCCCGCCCACCGGCCAGGCCAGCCGAAGCTGGGCGCGAGGAAGAGCTGCCGGGCCGGCGAGCGCCGCACCAGCCCCGACCGCACCAGCATCGGACGCAAGGCCGCGATGATCAGGATGTGCAGGACATAGATCTCCAGGGACCGCGTCCCGAAAGCGGTGAGCACCTTGTGGAGAAGTCGGGACGGCTGCAGGCAGGACACGAGGAGGACGACCCCCGCGACCCCGAGCGCCGAGATGGGCATCGACTGCGGCAGGTAGCGCGTCTCGGCCAGGCTCGGGCCGATCAGGGCGAACAGCAGCAGGGCCGCAAGCCCAAGCCCCGCCCGGCCGGCCGGGCGGCTCTCGCCCATGACGGAGCGGAGCGAGCCGGCCAGCACGAAGCCCAGCACGAACCAGACATACAGCGCCCGGTGGGGCACGAAGGTCTGCATCAGCACGTCGTCGCCAAGTTGCGCCTCCGAGAAGCCGACCGAGAGCGAGACGGCGAGCGCGGCGAGGAGGGACAGCGACGTCCGGAACCGTATCAGGAGGAGGATGGTCAATGTGTAGAGAATGAGCGCCTGCAGGAACCACAGATGCGATTGCGGATAGAAGGGCGAGAGCACGACCTCCGCGAGATCGCGGCTGTTGCGGCCCGTCGGGAACAGGTGCCAGGCCAGGTTGTAGGCGAGGGCCCAGATCACGAAGGGCCAGGCGATCTTCGACAGGCGCCGGAGGACGAATTCCGCGCGGCCCGACGGCCGCGAGAGGTGCAGCGCGAAGCCCGACAGGAACACCAGAAGCGGCATCCGGACCAGATCCACCGGCGCCAGCCAGTCCCACAGATATCCCGGCAGCGCCACGCCCGAGGCCCGCATGCCCACATCGACGTGGTAGGCGATCACGACGAGGATCGCCGCGCCTCTCGCCGCATCGATCCAGGTCAGCCTGTCGCTGGTCTTCATTGCTCAGATGTCCTTCCGGCCGGGATGCGTCCGGCGCCCGGACCGGCAGTCCCGTCCGAACGCCCGTCCCTGATTGAGAGAAGGAGAGGGGCGCAGGCAGCGCGGCGCCCGCCCTCCCTCGGCGGTGCCGGCACGATTAGGGAAGTCGGCTTACGCCAGCCTAGGCAGAAACCACGCTGGGGGCGGGCGTGATGGAGCAGGTGAAGCCGAGCTTGGCGATCTGGCGCGCGAAGTATTGCGCCTGTCGCTCGGGGGAGCGCTTGTGGAAGTGGTCGGCCCCGAGATCC
>JAESGY010000094.1_pt1 | contig 42104 bp, 32 predicted proteins | sample 9269841 | NCBI WGS metagenome assembly JAESGY01 (sample SAMN17022865, study PRJNA683097) | algae metagenome | isolation source: Spirirestis rafaelensis WJT71-NPBG6 and co-occurring heterotrophs from... | place: USA: Pinto Wells, Joshua Tree National Park, Colorado Desert, CA | collected 2006-08-15
TGTGATGATTCGTGGCGGTCGGGTCAAGGACTTACCAGGCGTGAGATACCACATCATTCGTGGCACCTTAGATACAGCCGGAGTCAAAGACCGCAAGCAAGGTCGTTCCAAATACGGAACTAAGCGTCCGAAAGAAGCGAAAAAATAAATGATAGTTAATTAATCGCTTTTTATGGGATTAATTGCTTCATGAAGTGTATAGCGCCAAAAAACGGTTAACGTTAGTGTAGACGTAAGGCAGCTTCCTCAAAAGTATGCTCCTTTGCTGGAGGCTTGCTCAGAAACGGCAGCAATCAGAGATGCTAGCACGTTTTGAGTGAAATCAAGTTAAATTGATAAAGCTTCCACCTACACCTGGTGCGTGCAGGAAGTTTTTAGAATGCTGTCAGCGACAGCAGCATTTTAATGTTTGATATTAAGGTATATAATGTTGTCGCCTTGTTGTCGCAAGTTTTGGGCAACAAGTTAACTTATTCAGCGTCGCAGCGATCGCATGTAACGCACATAATCTGGTTCGCAAATCCGAAGTAAGGGTAAAGTATGTCTCGTCGTGGTGTTATTAAAAAGCGCCCAGTTCCGTCTGACTCAGTGTATAACAGTCGTCTTGTTAGCATGATAATTCGGCGGATAATGCGTCATGGCAAGAAATCACTTGCCGCACGGATTGTTTATGAAGCTTTGAAAACAATTGAGGAACGCACTGGAGCGAATGCCTTAGAAACCTTTGAAAGAGCAGTGCGGAACGCAACGCCTTTAGTAGAAGTAAAAGCTCGTCGGGTTGGTGGAGCAACCTACCAAGTACCGATGGAAGTACGCAATGATCGGGGTACCACCCTAGCATTGCGCTGGTTGGTCCAGTTCTCAAGGGCTAGACCCGGACGGACAATGGCAAGCAGACTAGCAAATGAATTAATGGATGCTGCCAACGAAACCGGAAACGCAATTCGCAAGCGCGAAGAAACGCACCGGATGGCTGAAGCTAACAAAGCTTTTGCTCACTATCGTTACTAACAGGCAGATACCTGTCAGAAATGGCAGGATGCCTAAAATACGTAGAGAACCGATATATCGCCAGTAAAAAAGCGATGTATCGTGGATTTCTATAAAAAAAAGGCGGTTTTCCGTAAAAGTATAGAAACTTAACAAAGTGTAATATACAAGATATCATGGGCGAAAGCTATAGGAGGCAGCTGTGGCACGTACGATCCCACTAGCGAAAGTACGCAACATTGGTATTGCGGCGCATATAGATGCGGGCAAGACAACAACAACAGAGAGAATATTGTTTTACTCTGGAATTATTCACAAAATCGGCGAAGTCCATGAAGGAACAGCCGTAACAGACTGGATGGAACAGGAGCGGGAGCGAGGAATTACCATCACTGCCGCTGCGATAACAACCAGTTGGAAAGATCATCAAATTAACATTATCGATACACCGGGTCACGTTGACTTCACGATTGAAGTTGAACGGTCGATGCGGGTGTTGGATGGTGTAATAGCAGTATTTTGTTCAGTGGGCGGCGTGCAACCGCAGTCAGAGACAGTATGGCGGCAAGCAGACCGTTACAAAGTGCCTCGGATCGCCTTTATCAACAAAATGGATCGCACAGGCGCGAACTTTTATCGAGTTCACGACCAGATGCGCGATAGGCTGCGAGCGAATGCGATCGCTATTCAACTGCCCATCGGTGCCGAAAACGACTTCAAAGGCATTGTTGACTTAGTGCATATGCGTGCATATATGTACAATAATGACCAGGGAACAGATATCCAAGAAACAGATATCCCCGCCGAAATGCAAGAGAAGGCGCAAGAATACCGCGTCAAGCTAGTGGAAGCAGTGTCAGAAACCGATGACAATCTGATGACCAAGTACTTCGAGGGCGAAGAACTGACAACAGATGAAATTCGTACGGCACTACGCAAAGGCACAGTCGCAGGTACGATTGTCCCGGTACTATGTGGTTCAGCCTTTAAAAACAAAGGCGTGCAGTTGATGTTGGATGCGGTTGTAGATTACCTGCCAGCACCAAGTGAAGTACCACCCATTCAAGGCACACTTTTGAATGGCGATACCGTTGAACGTCGAGCTGATGACAACGAACCCCTATCGGCTTTGGCATTCAAGATTATGGCTGACCCTTACGGTCGCCTTACCTTCGTTCGCGTTTATTCTGGGATTCTGAAAAAGGGTAGCTACGTCCTCAACGCTACCAAGAATAAGAAAGAACGCATTTCCCGTCTGGTCGTTTTGAAAGCAGATGATCGACAAGATGTCGAAGAACTGCGTGCAGGTGATTTGGGAGCAGCGTTGGGATTGAAAGACACCTTGACAGGTGACACCATCACTGATGAAGGTTCACCAGTAATTCTGGAATCTTTGTTTATTCCTGAGCCTGTCATCTCGGTAGCGGTTGAACCCAAAACCAAGAACGACATGGACAAGTTGTCCAAGGCTTTGCAATCACTTTCAGAAGAAGATCCAACCTTCCGGGTTAACGTTGATCCGGAAACCAACCAAACCGTGATTGCAGGGATGGGAGAGCTACACCTGGAAATTCTTGTAGACCGCATGTTGCGAGAATTTAAGGTGGAAGCGAATGTCGGTGCGCCGCAAGTAGCTTACCGCGAAACCATCCGTAAAGGTGTCAACAAAGTAGAAGGCAAATTTATCCGTCAGAGTGGTGGTAAAGGTCAATACGGTCACGTTGTGATCAATTTGGAACCCGGAGAACCAGGAACAGGCTTTGAATTTGTCTCGAAGATTGTTGGTGGTATCGTCCCGAAAGAGTACATCGGACCTGCCGAACAGGGAATGAAAGAAAGCTGTGAAAGCGGTGTTCTCGCTGGATATCCATTAATTGATGTCAAAGCAACATTGATTGATGGTTCTTACCACGATGTAGACTCCTCGGAAATGGCTTTCAAAATCGCTGGCTCAATGGCGATGAAAGAGGCTGTGATGAAAGCCTCACCCGTACTGTTAGAGCCTATGATGAAAGTTGAGGTAGAAGTTCCCGAAAACTACCTTGGAGATGTTATGGGCGACCTCAATTCCCGTCGCGGGCAAATTGAGGGGATGGGATCTGAGCAGGGAATTGCCAAAGTAACTGCTAAAGTACCATTAGCAGAAATGTTTGGCTACGCTACTGATATCCGGTCTAAAACCCAAGGTCGGGGCATCTTCTCAATGGAGTTTAGCCGTTACGAAGAAGTGCCTCGCAACGTGGCTGAGGCAATCATTGCTAAAAGCAAAGGGAACGCTTAATTAGATAAAGGAAACGAGGATTAATGGCACGCGCAAAGTTTGAAAGGAATAAACCCCACATAAATATCGGTACTGTTGGACACGTTGACCACGGTAAAACTACGTTAACGGCAGCTATCACCATGACCTTAGCCGCTAACGGTCAAGCCATCGCTAAGGGTTACGATCAAATCGATAACGCACCCGAAGAAAAGGCACGGGGTATTACAATTAATACCGCTCACGTTGAGTACGAAACCCAAAATCGTCACTATGCCCACGTGGACTGTCCCGGACACGCTGACTATGTGAAGAACATGATTACCGGTGCGGCACAGATGGATGGAGGCATCCTTGTAGTAGCTGCTACCGATGGTCCGATGCCCCAAACTCGCGAACACATTCTGTTAGCAAAGCAGGTGGGTGTACCCAGCTTGGTTGTCTTCTTGAACAAAGAAGACTTGATGGATGACCCAGAACTCTTGGAACTAGTAGAACTAGAACTGAGAGAATTGCTCACCAGCTACGATTTCCCTGGTGACGACATCCCCATTATCAAAGGCTCTGGTCTGCAAGCTCTGGAAGCTATGACCAAGAATCCTAAGACCCAACGCGGTGAAAATGAGTGGGTAGATAAAATCTATGAGTTGATGGACTCTGTAGATTCCTTTATCCCCACTCCAGAGCGAGATGTGGATAAGCCTTTCTTGATGGCGATTGAAGACGTATTCTCCATCACAGGTCGCGGTACTGTTGCCACAGGTCGGATTGAGCGGGGTATAGTCAAAGTAGGCGATAACGTTGAACTAGTAGGTATCAGAAACACTCGCGCCACTACCGTAACTGGTATTGAGATGTTCAAGAAGAGTCTTGACCAAGGTATGGCTGGGGATAACGCCGGTGTACTACTGCGTGGTATTCAGAAAACTGATATTGAACGCGGTATGGTGTTAGCAAAACCCGGTTCGATTACTCCCCACACCCAATTTGAAGGTGAAGTGTACGTACTTACAGAAAAAGAAGGTGGTCGCAAGACTCCATTTTTCTCTGGCTATCGTCCTCAATTTTATGTGCGGACAACAGACGTAACCGGCACGATTACAGCATTCACTTCCGATGATGGTAGCGAGGCAGAAATGGTGATGCCAGGCGATCGCATTAAAATGAGTGTGGAATTAATCAACCCGATCGCTATTGAACAAGGTATGCGCTTCGCTATTCGTGAAGGTGGTCGCACCATCGGTGCGGGTGTCGTATCTAAAATTCTGAAGTAACACTTCTGTAATTTAATCAAAATATGGAGCAGAGATGGTATAATACCTCTCTGCTCCTTTCTCTGACCTCAAATTTAGGGACTAAGGACTAGGCATTAGGGACTAGGAATTACGGATTTCAAGAGGGGAAAAGGGGTGCATAGGAAAGGGGAAAAGCCCAATTGCCTATTACCCCTTCGCTCCTCGCCAGTCGCTCGAAGTACTGCTTCCCCAGTCCCACCCCAGTCCCGACTCCCCACTCCCCTAATTAATCCGAACCTGGACAATTAAAGATGGCAACTCTACAGCAACAAAAAATTAGAATTCGCTTACAGGCTTTTGACCGTCGCTTACTGGATACATCTTGCGAGAAGATTGTAGACACAGCTAACCGGACTAACGCTACAGCCATAGGACCGATTCCTTTACCAACAAAACGCAGGATATATTGCCTGCTGCGATCGCCCCACGTCGATAAAGACTCACGGGAACACTTTGAAACTCGCACCCATCGCCGCATTATTGACATTTATCAACCTTCTTCTAAAACTATTGATGCTTTGATGAAACTTGATTTGCCATCTGGTGTGGACATTGAAGTTAAATTGTAAATAGTTACTGGTTTGTAGATAGTGGTCAGTCGTTGGTGGATGACTGTTAATGGTTAACCATCAACTAACAACTGACATTATGTGGTATGAATATTTACAAAGCCCTGAATAAATATGTCTCAGGGCTTTTTATTTAGCCAAAAAACAAATGATAGAATGTAAGGAATAAACGGGAAAAGCAAAAAATAATATCTTTTAAAGATTAAATTTATACTAAGGCAACAATGACATCTTCTTCTAAAATTGCGGTTCGCGAACTACCTCTGTTCCCGTTACCGGAAGTAGTTCTATTTCCCACCAGACCGTTACCCCTGCATATTTTTGAATTTCGCTACAGAATCATGATGAACACGATTCTGGACAGTGATCGCAGGTTTGGTGTCTTGATGTTCGATCAAGCAAAAGGCGCGATGGCAAATGTTGGCTGCTGTGCGGAAATTATTCATTACCAGCGGCTACCAGATGACCGGATGAAGATGCTAACTTTAGGGCAACAGAGATTTCGCGTCCTAGAATATGTCAGAGAAAAGCCATATCGTGTTGGTTTAGTTGAGTGGATTGAAGATGAACCGCCAAGCAAGGATTTACGACCTTTAGCAACAGATGTAGAACAACTCCTACGAGATGTTGTACGTCTATCATCTAAGTTGACTGAACAAAACATCGAACTGCCAGAAGACTTGCCAGACTTGCCAATAGAATTATCTTACTGGGTAGCGAGTAACCTTTATGGTGTAGCGCCAGAGCAACAGTTATTGTTAGAAATGCAAGACACTGCCGCTCGCTTAGAACGCGAAGCTGAAATTTTGACTTCTACTCGCAATCATCTTGCGGCTCGCACTGTTCTCAAAGATACTTTTAATGAGAAATGATGAGTTAATAGTCATTGGTCAAGAGTCAAGAATCAAGCTTGAACAGTTAAAGTATCTTTAGACTATGGACTTTAGACTAATGACTGTTAAGTTATATAGCGTTGGCTGGTAGAACATTGTAACTACCGAAATTTTTTAATAATTCTGTGTAATTGCTCAATTCAGCTAAAGCAGATTGCATTTTTGGCTCGGTGGAATCTGCTTCTAGATCAATAAAAAACAAGTATTCTCCGAGCGATCGCTTCGTAGGGCGAGACTGAATTTTGCTAAGGTTAATATTAAGTTCGGCAAATATTTGTAGGGGTTTGACCAGAGAACCGGGTGTATTGGCAGGCATACTGAAAGCTAGAGAAGTATGACTAGCACTTGCTGAAGCTATTCGGTAAGCTGTGTCTACTTCAGTTTGACTTACCACCAAAAAGCGAGTACAGTTTTCTGGATAGTCGTTAATTCCCCTAGCTAGTATCGGTAAGTTGTACAATTGTGCCGCTCTACTAGAGGAAATTACTGCTGCCGTTTTGTCGTTTTCTAAGTATTGTAGCGCTTCGGTTGTAGAATTAGTGGGAATCAACTCTACACTAGGCAGAAACTTTTCCAACCATTGCTGACATTGCGCCAAACCTTGCGGGTGAGAAGAAACTGTTTTAATCTTATTTAAGCTAGTAGCGCAGGAAATTAACGCATGAACAATCGGCATTACCAAGGCCATTTGAATTCGCAAAGTTTCCAATTGCCATAGCGAATCGAGCGTCATTGTCACGCTTCCTTCAATAGAATTTTCTACAGGCACAACAGCTAATTGTGCATTATTTTGAACAACGGCTTGGAGTGATTGGGCAATGCTGGGATAGGGGCACAAATTAGCTTCAATTCCCTTGTTTTTCGCCAGCCAATTGAGATAAAAAAGAGCCGCTTGTTCGGCGTAAGTGCCAGGTGGTCCTAAATGTGCAATTGATTGATTCATCGCCTTGAGCCTTTAGTTGCCGCTTATATTCATAACAGATAATAAGGGCGATCGCATGAGAACTAACTTCAAATTATTAAACAGATATTGTCACAATTAACTGCTTTCAAGTACGAAATCTCAAGTAAATGTATCAAAACGCAGTATTGTTGATAAATTAAATCAATAATTCTAACTGGAGTTAGATATTGGGAGACAACATTAAAGGATATACTTAAATAGAGTAGGAAACACTGACTCACCATAACTTGACCGCGATCGCACGTAAAGCTGCAACTATTAAGGAGTGAAGAATTTATCAAGCAGCTTTGTAATTAGTGATTTATTCGGAAAAATTTAAAATTATTCTACTATACGCAGTATCGTTTGCTCATGGCTACTAGGTTTACTGCCTCTTTATCGGTTGAAATCGCTGTTCCAGAGCAGCCCATCCCCATTCAACACTACTTGCGTCAACCCCAACGTTTGGTTAATGCTTTAGTTGACCCAACTCGCATTCAGCAACTTTCTGAAGAAGTATTTCGCTTGAAAATGCGTCCGCTGACTTTTATGACACTCAGTATTCAACCGACTGTAGACATGAGAGTGTGGGCAGAATCAAATGGAACTATTTGTTTGCGATCGGTGGGTTGTGAAATTCTTGGTGTTGAATATATTAACCAACGTTTTAATCTAAATTTAAAAGGGTATTTGTCTCCTCACGAGCGAGAGGCTGACACTCTCTTAAAAGGAAAAGCTGATTTAGAGGTGCAGGTTGATTTGCCACCGCCATTTTCCTTCATGCCGACATCAATTTTGGAAGCTACCGGTAATGGTTTACTAAAAAGTGTTTTGATGACAGTTAAACAAAGATTGTTACATCAATTATTGGCGGATTACCGCCGTTGGGTAATATCACAAACTAAGGAAATAGAACTAGCTGATAACAGTACTGAATTGCCTATACTCGGTACAGAGTGATTTTTTTAGTTTTGCAGAGTAATTGTTGCTAGTTGACTTTCAATCGTCAACTAACAACTAACAAATAACAATTAACTCTTTACTCAAAGCTGAATTTGGCAAGGACGAAATGACCGACGATGCAGCGGTGAAGCACCGTAGTCTTGCAGCGCTGTTAGATGCCGCTGGCTACCATAACCCTTGTTCCGCTCTAGGTCGTACATGGGGTATTTTGATGCCAGACGCACTACCAAATCGTCACGCCACACTTTGGCAACAATGCTAGCAGAGGCAATGGTAAGCGATCGCTCGTCGCCTTTGACTATGGTTTGTTGCGGCATTAACAAGTCTTTTACCAACTGATTGCCATCAATCCAACAAAGTGCAGGCTGTACTTTCAGCTTCAGCACAGCCCGCTTCATGGCTAAAAGTGTTGCCTGCAAAATGTTTATAGAGTCAATTTCGGCTATTGTTGCAAAACCGATTTTCCAGTCTATCGCTAAAGCACAAATTTGCTGCGCTAACTGAATTCTTCGAGAACTAGACAGCTTTTTACTATCTTTAATTTTAGCCGCCATCAGAACGGGCATTGCGCTTTTTGGTAGTATCACTGCTGCCGCAACTACAGGACCAAATAGCGCACCCCGTCCCACTTCATCTACACCTGCAATCAACCCTTCAATGTCTGAATAGCCAGACAATTCCAGCCAAATCGATTCTCCTGGGGATGTTGGCGATCCTAGAGAAACGACAGCTTGCTTTTTCTGTACCATTACGAAACTTCACTTTCAGCCATCGTTAGACGCATCGAGATCCATAGAACCGCGACGGCGACGACGACGTTTGTCAACAGGGGCACTGTTAGCTTCAGTTTCATCCACAATCGTGGCAAAACCCGATGGCTGAGTTGAATTCTCGGTAAACAATTCCAGTTGTGGTTCAGGTTGTGGTTCTGGTTGTGGTTCTGGTTGTGGTTCTACTTTTGGCTCAACCTTCTTAATTGGAGTTACTCCACTACTTACTCTTTCCGGAATACTTACTCTTTCAGGAGCAGTTGATTCGGAAATACTTACTCTTTCGGGAGTGCTTACTTCTGAGGTAAATTCAGGCGGTGTAGCGGGAGTTTGTCCTGGTGGAGTGACGTTAATAATCACAGACTTGGGATTTTTAACTTCCCGATTCAAGCGCACTAAGGGAGAAATTCCCATCAAAGCGAAAACATCCTGTTCTTCAGATGTCATTTCTACAGAAACAATCTCCGGTGGTTCTACCACTGGTTTGACTGGTTCGCCCTTAGTGATTTTTATCCGCTCTGTTCTATCAGTCCAAGGAGCTTTGCTAATGCTAGGCGAGGATATTTCTGGAGTTGCTGGTAGTTCGGGTTCGTTATCAATTTCTAAGTCTGGCTCGTTGACAAAAGACAGCGGATTGGTAATTAGCCGTGGCTCTTCTTTGCCGTTGCCCCCATTTATACTAATCCGACGACGCCTGCGTACACCACCGCCACGCTTGTTATCCCCTATCTCTTGATAGCTGGGATGATTTAGATTCAGGGGATTCAATTCCGAGTCAGCATCTAATCCTTCGCCAAATGCATCGTAGCTTTCCCGTCGATCCGTCAAGCTGGTTGCTGGCAAACGCGGTTCTTTATGGGGCAAAGATACAAAACGCTCTGGTAATTCTGCTGGTGTTGGCAACCTGTTTTCAGTTTCTCCCGGCAGATGTAGTATATGCCCTAAACCACCACAGGTAGGACAAGTTTGACCAAACAATTCGTAGATGTTTTGCCCTTGACGTTTGCGGGTGAGTTCTACCAAGCCCAGTTCGGTTAGTTGAGCAATCTGGGGACGAGCTTTGTCTGCTTTGAGAGCTTTGTTGAAATGTTCTAGAACCTGCAATTGATCGCGCCGCGATTCCATATCGATGAAATCGACAACTATCACCCCAGCAACATTTCGCAGACGTAGCTGGCGGGCAATTTCGGTTGCGGCTTCGCAGTTGGTCCACAGAACGGTTTCTCTAGCTGTTGCCGATCGCGTAAATGAACCTGAGTTGACATCTATCACTGTTAATGCTTCTGTTGGCTCAATGATGATGTAGCCTCCAGAAGGTAGGTCAACTCTTGGTTTGAGAGCCTCGCGAATTGCGGCATTTATGCGGAAGTATTCTAATATCCCAGAGCGATCGCGATGATGGTCAATCAACAATCCTTGTGGTGTCTGCCCACCACTCCAGTTTTGCAAGTACTGCTTCACCCGCTTCAAACCAGTACTCGAATCAACCACAATCCGATTCACATCCGCGCCATACATATCTCGCAGCACGCGCTGAATAAAATCATCGTCTCGATTCAGCAGTGCTGGTGCGCGGGTAGATTGAGCTTCTTGTTGGATTGCTTCCCACTGCTTTTGCAGCACTTCTAAATCTTCGATAATCGCTTCTTCTGGCTTGCCTTCGGCTTCGGTGCGAACTAGCAAACCCATTCCTGCGGGTTTAATTAAAATCGCCAACGCCCGCAACCGGTTACGCTCGTTTTCACTCTTAATCCGACGGGATAAATTTACACCTCGCCCATAAGGCATCAGCACTACATAGCGCCCTGGCAAGGTGATATTACCTGTGAGCCTCGGTCCTTTGGTACCTGTTGGCTCTTTCATTACTTGCACCAACACTTTTTGCTGTGGTGTCAGTAGTTCTGTAATTGCCGCTGCGGTACGCTTCAGCTTTAATGGTCCTAAATCAGTTACATGAATAAAGCCGTTGCGCTCTGGATCTCCTATATTGACAAAAGCCGCATCAATCCCAGGTAAGACATTTTCTACCACCCCTAAATAAATATCACCTATTTGGTGATGACCGGTGGCGACTACGAGTTCTTGTATTTGATCTTCGGAAAAGACCGCAGCAATCTGATGCTGTTCCGCGATTATAATTTGTTTTGGCATTCAATTTCCTCGAAAATTGGCAGCACAAATAGTTCTGGAGTCGGGTTATACCTCTTGCCCCTGCCAGCCCAAAAATGTGTTGCTGATAATATATATTGCGAATCTAGGCTCAAAGTTAAAGAGCGATTGACTAGGGAGTTGCGTTTACACGCTTGATTATTCGAGAACGGCAGCATATTGTTGTAAGCAATTAAATCAACCGTCCGTGGTTGATTTTTGATGCATCGCCATTACCAGCTGGGCATAAGGCATTCAGCAATTGTTTGAAATAGCATACGAGGAATTGCTGACGGAGGCTGTTATTGATTGCTGATTCACAGCGACATAGCTATAAAAGAGTGTGTTCTTTAATCTGCCTCAGCAAGTCTTGGATAAAATCCTACAAGTTACACTTCTTTTATCTTTGCTTTCGCCCCGGATTATCAGGGTAGTGAACCAGATTGATCAATGCAGCGCCAGAAAATTCTCTTCATCTAATTCTAACGCAACCTTGCTAAAAATCAATTACCATGATCTACTGTATCTTGACAACTACTAGCAAGTTGCCCGCACAGCGATTCTAGTCCCAAAATTAGCCGATTTCGGTGGATGTGCAGTAATTGAAATTCTACACTTGCCACTTGTTCTAGCATAAACAGGATTTGTTCAGGACGCAACAGCGTACCATCATTACGACAGCTACCTACATAACGCAGGATACTTATAGACTCTGCTAGTCGCGTTTTAGTTTCTAATAATTCTATCTCGAATAGGCGATCGCGCAGATTTATCACATGAGTCTTGCCTGACTTAGTTTTTTGCTCGTACCAAATCTCATCTTTTGTTTTGATTATATCAATCCACTCTTGCCATTTTGTCGATGGCATCTCTTCAAATGCAGCCACGGTAATTAAATACTCCGCAGTCTCCAAAAGTTGGGTAGCGGCACTAGCTTTTAAATCTAATTCTTCCACATTATATATGGGTATGTCTGTGGGTAAAGCATCAGCTAACTGTTGGCGGAAAGCGTCTGCTTCAACGAATTGATTTAACTCAAAATCGACAATTTCGCCACTGCTGCTAGCTCCCAACGCCAAGGCATTTGCCAATGAAATGCGCGGCATCGGATGAAAACCACCAGTAAAAGAAATTGGCAATCCCGCACGTCGCAAGGCTCTATCAAACAAACGCAGCAAATCCAAGTGACTTACTAAAGCCATATCGCCTTGCTTGCCAAACCAAACACGCAGCCGTTGTGCCTTAGTGGTGTTAGGTACAAACTCGCCAGCGAATTCTGGAATTTGCGGTGGGGGAATTACAATATTATGTCCGAAATCGGTACCGCAAACGCCACAGTGAGAACAACTATCAAAAGAACAATCAGGGACAATTGCAGCATCTAATGCGCGTTGCAAATCTTCCTTCAGCCAGTTTTTATCAATTCCCGTGTCGATGTGGTCCCAAGGCAGGGGGGCGTCGAGGGAGGGGAGGGGAATAGGGGGGGAATTCAAAGAAGCTTTTGTTTTATCCTCCTTGCCTCCAAGGAGTCCCGTTGTCTCCAAGGAGTCTCCTTGCCCTCTTGTCTCTACTCCAAACAAATTCCATTCGCCATTTTCGACTTGGCGGTATTTCCACAACTTACCAGCTTCGCTGATCGCTTGTTCCCAAGCTTGAAAAGCTTGCTCTACATTGTCATACCAGGAATCCATTCCTGCACCCAATTCCCAAGCGCGACGGACTACTTTAGATAAAGTGCGATCGCCTCGCCCAACAAAGTCCTCCATTGCCGAAATTCGCACATCGGTGAAATTCACCTTTACTGCTTTCATCCGGCGAAATTCTTGCCGTAGTAAATTTTGCTTGCGTTTAAATTCAGCGGTAGAAACTGAATGCCATTGAAACGGCGTATGCGGTTTAGGAGTAAAGTTAGAAATTGTCAAGTTAAAATTTAAAGTTTTTCTTCCTTTTTCCCAACATTCTCGCTTTAGCCAGCTTACTGTTTCCGCTATGCCTAAAACATCGGCATCGGTTTCACCCGGTAAGCCAATCATAAAGTATAACTTGATTTTATTCCAACCTTGCTCACTCGCTGTTTTCACACCGCGCAACAGTTCTTCGTTAGTCAAACCTTTATTTACAATGTCGCGCATTCGCTGGGTTCCCGCTTCTGGGGCGAAGGTTAGACCACCTTGGCGCGTACCCCCTAGGATGTTGGCGATATTTTCATCAAATCTATCTACCCGTTGGCTTGGTAGAGTCAAAGAAATATTCTCATTTTTTAAGCGATTTTTGATTTCCATCCCTACTGCTGGCAGGGACAAATAATCTGAACAACTCAAGGATAAAAGAGAAAACTCATTATAACCAGTTTCCCGCATTCCTTTGGTTATTGCTTCTACCACATGCGCTGGTTCTACATCCCGCGCTGGTCGGGTGAGCATTCCTGGTTGACAAAAACGACAACCGCGAGTACAACCGCGCCTAATTTCAATTGTCAGGCGATCATGTACCGTTTCCATATAAGGAACCAGCCCGGTAGAATATGCGGGTATGGGAGTCGCCACCCGTCGCAAAATTCGTTTTGGCACATCTGGGCGCAGAGGATGAACTGAGCCATCTTCTGCCATGTCGTAAAATTGGGGAACATATACGCCTGGTATCTGCGCCAAATCAAGCAACAACTCTTCTTGGCTTAAGCCAGATGCTTTACCTTCTGACAACACCAAGTTAATTTCTGGTAGTAGTTCCTCGCCATCGCCCAAGGCAATAAAATCGAGGAAGTCGGCGTAAGGTTCAGGATTTGATGTTGCGGTTTGTCCTCCAGCAAAAATTAAAGGATAATTTCCCTTTAATCTTTCTTGCCAAGTAAGGGGAATCCCAGCCAAATCCAACATTTCTAGGATATTGGTTGCGCCTAGTTCATAACTGAGGCTAAAACCTAAAATGTCGAATTCAGTTAGCGATCGCTTTGACTCTACTGCAAACAGCGGTGTATGCGTTGCCCGTAGTTTTGCTCCCAGATCTGGTGCTGGTAGGTAAGCGCGATCGCATAACGAGCGCGGCTGGGCATTCAAAATGTTATAGAGGATGATGTGCCCTAAGTTGGATGCACCGACTTCATATACTTCTGGATAAGTTAATACCCAACGTATTGTCGCCGTATCCCAAGGCTTATGTACTGCACCCAGTTCGTTACCCAGATAACGAGCTGGCTTTAAAATATCCGATGTAATTAATTTTTCAACTGGAACAGCCACTGTGCTATCTTCTAGCTACTTAAATTCTTATACTCTCACCTCCAACCTTAGCATTGATTAGGTTTCTCAACATCGCTTATTTGAAATTAAAACTCTTTTACATCAATGGATAGATGTGGAATAGCATTTTTTCCCGCATATGTTGTCTAACCTCAGCTTCCGCATTACCCCCTTCAAATTAAGTCAGACTGCGGGCAGTTCAACTGTGCCTTCAATTATTTCAAAAACTTCATCAAGTTGGGTTAATTCAAATATAATTTTTATCGCTGGTGAAACAGTGCAAAGGCTAAACCGCCGTCCTAAACCTTGAGCCAGCTTCAGCGCCGAAACTAAAGCCATCAAACCAGCGCTGTCTAAAGATTCCACTGCTGCCAAATCTACAACCAACATAGAAATATCATTTTGTGTCAAGGCTGCTGTCAAGTCTCGCTCAAATTCTAAGGCGTTTGCTGCATTTAAACAGTTTTGTGGACGAATAACAGCAATTTTTGGAGATTCAAGTACGGCTTGCATTTTTAGATCCTATTAAAATTATTCAACTGTAAAGATAGATGTATTTGACCATAAACTCTTTTCTCTCGCATCGACCATTCGTATTACGTCTCTTTGCTGAATCTTTATTACCAGAGCTTATATGTTTAAAGATTGTCAAAACTATATAAAAAACAGTATTTAAATATACAAAATTTTTACCCTACTTAAAAAACAATCAACATAGACAGCCCTAGGGTAGATGATTCATCTGTCGTTATCTGGATAGACCCTTGTCAACCAATGAGTCAAGCTGATTGAATCTTTGCTTCAATTATCTCTGTATATCTCTTTTTATGTTCGCAGATGCTGACTCAACGGCAAACCATGTACCCGACATTGTTGTGATTTAGATCACAGCTAGATGATGAACTAGATCACTTTTTATACCAGACAAGACCTTGGATAATTGGTAATAATTACAATTGGTTTATTGTATATGAAAACTCAGTACGCTATTCGTAAGTTAGTAGAAAGAGCGCTTTTTATCAAAAAATTAACTCCAGAAATTGAAAATGAAATTAACTTAGAATTAACTCAAACGGGTTATATTTCTGATGTTGATTATGAAGCTTTAGAACTATTAATGGCAGAGATGGATGCAGGTAGAATTAAATTGGTTCCTAGCCTTGGACTGTAGTTTTGATTGTTCTGTTTAAATAATTTTTGAATACATTACGTTAATTTGCATTTTTTAGCGAAACTATCAATTTTGTTTTGTGCATAGATAACACAAATTTGTAGTAAAGGCAGTGCAGGAATAGTGGCAATACCACTGCTGGGATTTTTCTACTAAGTTAACCTTTGGTTTCTTGGCATAATTTAAGCTGTGAAAAGACCGCTTCCAGATTTTCACTTCTTTCAGTAGTTAATTGCCATGCATGCAGAATATCATTAACGCAGATGCGTTACAAACGCGGAAAATTATACAACGTTAAAAAAACTATCTAATCTTTATTTTCTGTTTTTTGTTTCTGCGCTTGCCAAATTTGCTGCAAAAATTGATTGAGTTGCTGTTTAGCGTCTGAATCAGGTTCGTGTTTTGGTTCTTTGGCGAAAATCTGACTCAACAGCGTAATTACTTCTGTGTCTAAAGCGGGTCGAAATAAGTTTATCGACCAAAGCAGGTCAGAAGCATCTCGAAGGTCAGTTATTACCGGCGGTTCTTCGATGAAAGCAACTAACAGCAAAGGACGCACCCAGCACAACTTGCGGGAAACTACGACTTGAATCACTTCTGCATACAGGCGTTTTGTGTCATGCTCTAAAGACACAATTTGTCCCGATTGAAATTGGTTAATGTTCATAATTACGTTACAAGGGTAGCGGCAACGATTGTATTGCTGCTTTCTTCATTTTAAGAGCGTGAAAGTATGGTATCCTAGGAAGATGCTGCAAGAATAGTGAGTTATCACGCTTGGTAAAAATGGGATGCAATTATCAGACCTAAGCAGCAAAAGTTTTTCATGACCATTTATTTGTGGTTGTATAAGATAGAATAGGCAAATAACTGTTAAGCGATCGCGCTTACAGAGACTTTGTTGTAGATAAACCAGAAAAGAGCAAAGAGCCGTGTCAGTCGAAACCATTGAGAAGCGTTCAACAACCCGTAAGCTAGCGCCTCAGTATCGCGTTTTGCTCCATAACGATGACTTCAACCCGATGGAGCATGTGGTGCAGGTGCTAATAACCACAGTGCCAAACCTTACCCAGCCCCAGGCTGTTAGTATCATGATGGAAGCTCATACAAATGGGCTAGCTTTAGTTATTACTTGTGCTCAGGAACACGCTGAGTTCTATTGCGAAACCTTGAAAAATCACGGTTTGACCAGCACAATTGAACCTGACGAATAACAATCAACAGGCAAAAGGTTTTTGAAAGTTAATTTTCTTCGTGTGTCTCAATACCCTGCCCCTGTTCGGCTGGGTATATTTATTTTGGCATTGTTGTTGCTGTGGTTGCCTTTAGCTGCGCCGATTCGCTTGTTAATCCGCGATGACAATTTGGTAACTATTTTGACAATGCCATTGCTGTATGTAGAGTTTATCTTGCTGCTGCGGGTATGGGGTAAAAAAGTTTACAACCAGCCCCAGATACTGAGGCATTATGGTTTAGAAAGAACGCCGCAAAATGCAATCGATTTGGTGCGTGGCTTGGCGATTGGGCTAATTAATATTTTGATTTTATTTGCGGTAGAAGGATTGCTGGGTTGGGTAGTGTGGCAAAAACCCAGTATTATTTTAGTGAAAATTATTTTAGAGGGGTTGATTGTTGCCTTGGCTTATGGATTTGCCGAGGAATTACTATTTCGGGGATGGCTGTTTGATGAGTTGCAACGCGATTACAATCCTCGTGTGGTAGTTTGGGCAACTGCGCTTATTTTTGCTGTCAGCCACTTTATTAAACCACTGCCAGAAATTATTCAGACATCGCCACAATTTTTTGGCTTATTACTGCTGGCGTTATTTTTGGTGTGGGCAAAACGCTGGCGTAGAGGGCGTTTGGGCTTATCGATAGGACTTCACGCTGGTTTACTTTGGGGTTATTACATTATTAATGTTGGGCAATTAACTAAATATTCTGGTGCGGTTCCGGATTGGGTTACTGGTGTGAACCGAAATCCCTTAGCTGGGTTGATGGGGTTGCTGTTGTTGAGTGCGTTGGCTTTGTGGATGGGGAGGAAATCGAGAGCGATCGCTCTCATAAGATAATAAACACAGCACTAGCACATTATTTTATTCGTAGTCAGCGCAAAGAACGCTTATATTTTAGGCACTAAACTGCTTACTACAAGCCGAAATTTACATTTTATCTGTGACACGCAGCTTTAGTCCTGACAGCTACAAATTTACATGTTCTTCTCTACCCAAAGACAGATTATGATTTACATTAAATTTTACCTGTAGCAAAAGCCTTTCAACAAACAGCCAGGATGCCTACCACAAAGGCTTTTTACCACTTTGAATCTTGACTGAATCCTTATGCTACTTGCATAGCAACTTACTACCTTTAGCATAGCTAAAACAAAGATATTGGATATAATGCAAACTTTCAATTCCTCCGAGGGCAAGAGGCGTTAAATTCGGGAATGGGCAACAATGGCATTGTAGAAGTTAAGTAAGCGCTGCAAATCAAGATAAAGTTTTAAGATTTGTGCCGAACACTTATTAAATAGCTTCTAAAAATTTGGGAGGGAATTAACTATGAGAATTAAATCTTTAGCTGCGGTAGCTTTTTTAAGCGCAATATCTCTGGGTGCTTCCGTTCCCGCTAAAGCTGCAAATCCTGTTCAAGTACAGCGTTTGCTACAAACTGGAGAATGTTTTAAATGTGATTTAAGCGGAGCAAACCTTAAAGGTGCTCATTTGATTGGTGCAGATTTGCGGAATGCTAATCTCAAGGGTGCTAATTTAGAAAATGCTAATTTAGAAGGTGCTGATTTAACTGGCGCTAACTTGGACTCTGCTAATTTAAAAGAAGCGTTCGTAAATAGCACGACTTTAAATAATGCGAATCTTAGCAATGCTAATTTAAGCAATGCTACCTTATATAGTGCCGAGTTAGAAGGTGCTACTTTGATAGGTGCTAATTTAAGGGGTGCTGACGTGTTTAATACTAATATCGGCGTAGGTGGCGGTGAGTAATGCTAATTTGGGTGATTAGCGATAAGTTAAGAATTAAATTAACTCTTAACTTATCAATCCTAACTCCTAAGTGTTACTCGCCAGTAATGGACAATTCATCAATCCAAATTCTCGGACAAACGCCTCCGGGTGTCAATTCTGGCTCTTTCTCAACATAAATAATTGATTTGAGAACTTCGAGGAAATCGCCTGCAACTGTTGCTGACTCGATACTAGTTTTTACACCCTTATTGACTAACCAACCATCAAACGGTAGTGAAAAAGAGCCTTGTAAGGATTTCACTCCCGCATGTAAAGCTTGTAAATCATCGATAAGAATTACATTTTCCGCAGTTTCTAAGTTTAACTCTTGCTCAGAATTAGCGGCTGCAAATACATGGTAAAAGTTAGGACTGACGCTGACTTTTGCACCAATGCTTGCATTACCTGTAAGATTGGCGTTCATTCTTTTGGCAGTACCAGCGCTGTGCAGAAAGCCTGTTAAAACGCCATTTTCGATTAGCGAAACTCGACGCGTAGGAGTTCCTTCGCCATCAAAAGCTTCCGCACCAATGTTAGCTGGATGCAACGCATCATCGCATACAGAAAGCAGTGGGGAGGCGATTTGGTTTCCTAGAGAATCAGGGGTAGATAAACTTTGGTTGTCGAGAATACTTTGAGCGTTGAATAAGTTAGAAAAACCACCCAACAAACTCAAGAAAGCTTCTGCCGAAAAAACTACTCGATATTTACCAGTTGTAACTTTTTCATAGTTCAAATGGCTAATAGTTTTATCTGCGGTTTCTTTGATACAACCATTAATGTCTAGGTTATCTAAACTATGGTTGATTCTAAAAGCACCAGCACTACGCGGTTTTTTACCTTCTTCTTCGGTTTTGCTGTAAAGGTATATCGATGCTAAAGAGTGAGATTCGGTTCTAATTGCACCATTGCTGTTGAGATAAAACCTGTCAATATCTCTTTGCGCTAAACCGTTATAAGGTACTCCTTTAATAGCCGGATGAACTGCTAAAAGTTCTTTTTCGGCTCCTATCAGGCTTTCTATTAGTTGGGAAACTGGTGCTTGAGCGGCTTTGTCACTCTTATTATTGTCTATCTTGACAGTTGCTTCTGGACTAAAATCAGGGACGTTTTCCTTGACACCGAAGAAACTAGCTTCGTAGGCAGTTTTTAAAGCTAGTTCGAGTCCTTGTGGATCTACATCTGTGGTGCTGGTGACACCCATTGTATTGTCTTCGTTCCAAACACGAACGGTCACACCAGACCGATTTGAAGCTTTGACTTGTTTTGGCTCACCTTGATCCACTTGTACGCTGGTTTCATCTACAGTTGAGCCGTAAATGTCAAATTTATTAATGCCAAGTTTGTTAGCAGTTTCCTTGGCTGAAGTTGCAATTTCGTTGATATTCGGCATAGTTAATTCTAGATTCCAAATTCTTCGGAAATTTTGAATATTTTGTAGTGAGCGCTTTAGGGCTTAAGAAAGCACTAAAGTGCTTACTACGAGTTAGAGAGGTTAGCGTCCGCCTACGGTGATAGAATCAACTTTGATGTGGGGTTGTCCAACTGTGGTGTAAATACTGCCACTGACAGAGCCACAAAAACCGGCAGCTAATGATAAATCTTGGGAACACATGGAAATTTTATTCATAATTTCCTTTGCTTCACCGATGAGGATGGCTCCTTTTAATGGCTTGGTAATTTTGCCATTTTCTATTAGATAAGCTTCGTCTACACCAAAGTTAAATTGTCCTGTGGCGCCTACGCTACCACCACCCATTTTTTTACAGTAAATGCCTTTGTCAATTGAGGCAAATAAATCTTCAGTGCTGTATTCACCGGTAGCTATATAAGTATTTCGCATCCGGCTAGCAGCTGCATAGGTGTAATTTTGGCGGCGTCCGCTGCCGGTTCTGGGGTGTCCGGTTCGCACTGAACCTGTTCTATCTGCTAAGAAGTTCTTTAAAACGCCTTTTTCAATTAATAGCGTTCTTTGTGCGGGCATTCCTTCGTCGTCCATGTCAATTGTGCCGAAGGCGTTTTCAGAACGTCCTTCATCCCATGCTGTGAGACTTTCGTGGGCGATTTTTTCGCCTTTTTTGTCAGCAAAGGGTGTGGTGTTACGTTCAATTTGCGTGGTTTCTAGCAGGTGTCCGCAGGCTTCGTGGAAAATTACTCCGCCAAAGTGATTCGCCATGATGATGGGGTATGTGCCGGATTCTACGTAATCAGCGTAAAGCATTTTACCGGCTGATTCGGCTATTTGCTCGGCGGATTGTTGGTAATCCCAGGTTCTCAGGAAGTTAGCATCGCTGGTATTGCCTGCGCGTTCGGCAATGGAGGTGCGATTTGCACCATCAGCGCACAATACGTTAAATCCTACAGACTGAGTGAGGCGAATGTCACGGGCAAATGTACCATCACTAGCAGCGATTAAGACTTCTTGCCAATCGCGGAAGTAGCTGGCGCGGCGAGATTGAACGTGGCTGGCTTTTGTGTGCAAGTAGGCGGTACCATCAAGGAGGACTTCTCCCATTTCGCGGATGGAGCTACATAAAGGTAGCCATTTATCTTTGCCTCTTTTGGTTGCGTAGTCTCTGAGTAGTTCGAGGTTGATTTCTGGGATGAAAGCGTTAGCTCCTGGTAGTTCCAATCCTAAGATGGAAAGACCTTTTTCTAATGCGGCTTTCAAACCCGTAAATGAAAGGTTGTTGGTGCTTACGTAGCAGTCGGCTTTGCCACGAAATACTCTCACTCCCGCACCAGTAGCCAGACTGGGTGAAATGCTGGTGATGGCATCGTCTTCTGCAAGGCAAGTAATATAGTTGCGACGTTCTAAGAAGAATTCGATGAAGTCAGCGCCGGCTGCGCGTCCTAGTCCCAGGAGGATTGCCAGGGGAGCTTCCCAGGTTTCATCGAATCGCTCTGGGGTGGAGGTGTATTGCAGGGTGGGGAGTTGATTGGAGAGAAGTAAGGAGTTTGTTAGCATGGGTTGCCTTAAAATGCTGGCATTATCAGAGGTTTAACTGAAATATCCTGGTGTGTGTACTCTAGCAAATTTAAGAAAATGTCCGTGTGAGGTAAGTAGATAGGTGTAGGTAGGGATGGTACTACTGCCGAACAAGTGGAAGAAGTAACGCACCCGAATTTAGCATTTAAGTTGGTGCGTTAGGACGATACTCCGTAACGCACCCTACATTTATCTAGTAAATGTTTTTAGTAATTACGCAAGTGTCACAAGGAATCTGAATTAAGCGCTTAAGCGCTTACTACGTTAGAAAATCACTAGGATGAAAATGGGTATCTATTTAAAATTTTAAAGAAAAAATCTGAAATTAATATGAATTCGACGTTACCTTTGCCCGATCCTCATGAAAGCGATTCTTCCAGTTGGGAGGAAGAACTTGATAAAGCTATTTTCAGTTTTGAAGATATTCAAGCGGAACTCAATTATAAGCAGGCACAAACGGCATTAAGAAGTTTGGTAGCAAAACTTGACCTGACTCCCCAAGAAAAACGCGGGCTAGAAGCGGAAATTGGCGATTTAGAAGTCATGTTGGGCAAGTTAGACCGCATGGCGGTGCAAATTGCGGCTTTTGGGATGGTGGGACGCGGTAAGTCTTCGTTACTAAATGCTTTGGTTGGACAATCGGTGTTTGAAACTGGTCCTTTACACGGTGTCACTCGTGCTGCACAGCGAGTTAATTGGAGTATTACTGAGGAGGCAGTTGGAGAGAACGATCGCACTTTGCGTGTCACTTTACCTGGAATCGGTCAATCTCAGGTGGAATTGATTGACACTCCTGGTTTAGATGAAGTAGATGGGGAAACTCGCACCGCTTTAGCTGAACAAGTGGCAAAACAAGCAGATTTAATTCTGTTTGTTATTTCTGGCGACATGACGAAAATAGAACATGAGGCTCTTTCTCAGTTGCGCGAAGCTGGTAAACCGATAATTTTGGTGTTTAACAAGGTTGACCAGTATCCAGAAGCCGATCGCATGGCTGTTTACCACAAAGTCCGAGATGAAAGGGTGCGGGAATTACTTTCACCGCTAGAAATTGTCATGTCAGCCGCATCACCGTTGGTAAAGACAGCGGTTCGACGTGCCGATGGTACTAGGGGGATACAATTGCGTGCAGGTAATGCCCAAGTTGAAGAATTAAAGCTGAAAATATTAGAGATTTTGCACCGCGAGGGCAAAGCTTTGGTTGCTCTCAATACGATGATTTACGCCGATAATGTGAATGAGCAGTTGGTGCAGCGAAAATTGATGATTCGCGATCGCGCTGCGAATGAGTTGATTTGGAAAGCGGTAATGACTAAAGCTTTAGCGATCGCTCTCAATCCCGTTACAGTGGTGGATATACTGAGCGGTGTAGTAATTGATATTGCTTTAATTCTCGGCTTATCCAAACTCTACGGCATCCCCATGACCGAAACTGGAGCCGTACAATTATTAAAAAAAATTGCCCTGGGGATGGGCAGCATTGGTGCTAGCGAACTGGTAGCAACTCTCGGTTTAAGCGGGTTAAAAACTTTACTTGGTATCTCTGCACCCGTTACAGGTGGCGCTTCTTTCGCTCCTTATGTATCAGTTGCGATAACCCAAGCCGGGGTAACTGGTGTTGCTTCTTACGGAATTGGACAAGTTACTAAAGCTTATTTAGCAAATGGGGCAACTTGGGGTTCTGATGGACCCAAAGCAGTTATTAGTAAGATTTTGGCAACCCTTGATGAGACTTCAATTCTCAACCGCATCAAGGATGAGTTGCAACAGAAGATGAAGCGAAGAAATTGAACGAATTATTGGACTTCTTGCAAAAGTACCCGACGACTGAAGTCGCGGCTACACGAACTAAGTCCGCCTGCGCGGACTAAAAACGTAAAAAATGGATTTAGCCCACCTACGTGGGCTTTGTTTGTGTAGCCCCACCCTTCTAGGGTGAGGGTATTTTCGATTTTTGCTGATTGGTCTATTGATTACAAGGCTGGTGCTGGGAGTGGTTTTGCTGGTGCTGACAGCGGATCTATCCCACCTTGCGCGACTTCAAACTGACTCATCATGTCGTGGTCTTCGTGAACCATATTATGGCAGTGGTACATGTACTTGCCTATGTTTGGTCTAAACTTGCCAATTATTCTTACCGTCTCGTTTTCACCAACGTAGAACACATCTTTCATACCACGTTCGTAAGCAAAAGGTGGCTGACCGTTACGGTCGAGAATTTGAGCGTCAATTAGGTGAAGATGAACCGGATGAAACCAAAGACCGGAGTTATTATGCAACGTCCAAATCTCGATTTGTTCTAATTCGGGATTAGCATCAACTCGGTTTATGTCCCAAACATTGCCGTTGATTACCCACAATCGATTAGTGTGCTCAAATGTAAAGTCACGCGATCGCACTGCTGAAGATTCTGGAAAAAATTCAATATTGCGTAGTGTGCTAGGAATAGAGCTGTTATCGCTCTCTTCACGTACCACATCAAAGCGCATAATCTTATTTGTGTTGCCGGTATTATCATTGTTAGGAAGTCCCAGATTTTGCAATACTACTTGGGTTCCTAAAGGATATTTAGAAAAATCGATTATCAAATCATAGCGCTCTGCCATGCCAATACGCATCTCTTTAGTAGTTACTGGTGCAGACTTTAATCCAGCATCAGTACCAATTACGATCAAGTCATCACCCGTATCCAGAGCAAGTTTGTAAGACCGGGAAATTGATGCGTTTAACACCCGGAAGCGGTACTTGCGGTTTGCTACCTCCATACGGGGATAAGGAACACCGTTGACTGTAATCACATCACCCATCAAACTGTGTTGAGCTTGATCATCAAAAATTAGTGAACCGTCAGCCGCGAATTTTTTATCGTGAATGATTAAGGGAACATCATAATCATTCTTGGGAAGTGGCAGATTAAGTTCATTTTCATCTTCGACAATATACATTCCCACCAGCCCCATGTATACGTTTCGCGAAGTTTGATGAACTGCGTGGTCATGATACCACATAGTGGCAGCGTTGGTGTTGGGATAGATATAGTCTTTGTAATATCCTTGAGGAATTAAATCCTCAGCGTAACCATCGTACTGGGGTAGCGATACCATCCCATGCAGGTGAACTACGGTTGGTGTACCAACATCATTAATAAAGCGTACAACTGACTGCCGATTTTTACGTTGTCTAATTGTCGGACCGGGAAATGTACCGTTATATCCCCAAATTTCTGTCGTTCGCCCTGGTAACATTTCTACAGTAGCTTTCTGTATTCTTATCTGGTAATAATCAGTTGTGGAATCGCTACGTACAGGATTTAACACTGGTGGGGTGCGAAAGGCAAGTGTAAACGGTTCGACTCTCTCATCGGTTCTCTGAGCATATCCGCGATGCTGAAATAGTACGGGTAGCATCATAGAACAACCGGCAAAACCTACAAACATCAAGGCTTCACGTCTGCTAATTTTATTCATGGTAGTGTCCCCTGTCTCAAACGGCAGTACGAACTTTGCTTGTTTGAAAGCAGTCAACAAAGATTTTCTCTATATAAATTATGTCAAAAGATATATGACAAGACGCTTAAGTTAATTTAAGTAATAATACTAAGTATTAAGTATGAATTTTTGTATTCGTTTTTCTCAGCAGACAACTATGTTGTTTAAAAAAACAGAAGCGATACCTACGGTAAGCTACGCTAACGCTCTCAAAACCCAAAACTTTCAGCTTTAAACTCGGAACTTTGTGCTTGGAACTCGAAACTTCGTGCTCGGAACTCGGAACTTCGTGCTCAGAACTCGGAACTTCGTGCTCTGAACTCGAAACTTCGTGCTCAGAACTCGAAACTTCGTGCTCGGAACTCGGAATGTCGTGCTCAGAACTCGAAATGTCGTGCTCAGAACTCGAAACTTCGTGCTCTGAACTCGGAATGTCGTGCTCGGAACTCGAAACTTCGTGCTTGGAACTGCAACAACCGAGATCCAAAGGTGAATGATGGTAACAGACAACTCTAATATCTATAGATGGCTCGTTACGCGCTTGTTGTTGGCATTACAGATTACAAAAGTCCGATTAACAACCTCACAAAACCAGCTACAGATGCAGAAGCGGTACAACAGGTACTAAAAGCGCATGGTGATTTTGAGGATATTGCTGTTCTCAAAGGGAAAGTTAGTACAACTAAGTTGGCTGAAGCTTTAAAAACACTTTTGCAACAACAAGCAGTTAAAAACGAAGCTCTAATTTACTTTACAGGGCATGGCATCACCGTATCTGACAGCTTAGGAGCACAACAAGCATATCTAGCAACCTCTGACTTGACAATTGTCACTCAAGGCAAGGAAATTATTGAACAAACAGGCGGGATTAATCTTCTGAGTCTGAACAATTTAATTAGAGACTCCGACCTGAGTAGTCTAGTAGTGCTGTTAGATTGCTGTCATAGCGGTGAATTTTTAGAACGCAATCTCATCGAAAAAACTCTTACTGCCTTTATTTCACAGCGCGATTACTACTTTATTGCTGCTTGCAGAGGTTTTCAACAAGCCTATGCCAAAAAAAGCGCACAACACAGTATTTTTACAACAGCTTTGCTGGCTGGTTTGTCACCAGAGAACACTAACGATCGCGGACAGGTGACAGGCGATCGCCTTTTCGATATACTTGCCACAGAACTCAAAGGTAGTGGACAAGAACCAATCCGCATGGGTTGGGGGCGTTCGATTACTTTAATTACCCACAACAATCAAACACAAGCTGAAACCTTTGAGGTAAAGGAAGAATGTCCTTACCAAGGTTTAAAAGCATTTGAAGCGGAACAAAAACAGTTTTTCTTTGGACGCCAGCAGGTTATAAGGACGATTCTGGGGAAACTGGCAGAAAAGCCCTTTGTTTCGATTATTGGCGCTTCCGGGAGTGGTAAATCTTCTGTAGTTCAGGCGGGTTTGGTTCCAGAATTAGATCGTAGTGTCTGGCAAATTTTACCGCCAATCAAGCCAGGATTTCAGCCTTTGCAGGAATTGCGAGGAGTTCTGAAAGCATTTTTTCCAGGCGCGAAAAAAGAAAGATTGCTTTGGGAGTTGATTACTCAAGAACCGAATCCTTTACCTGTAATTTTGCAGCATCTCACAGGTGCAGAAAAATTTTTATTGGTAGTAGATCAGTTTGAGGAACTATTTACTGTTGCAGTTGCTGAAGACAAGCAGAGATTTATTGAATTGCTGACTCAGGTAGTAGAGATGACCGATTCGCGGTTGAAAGTTGTGATTACCATGCTATCGGATTTTCTCGAACCATGTTTAGACTATCCCTCTTTAAATAAATTGATTGAAAATCAGCTTGTTTTGATGCCGCGTATCACAGGAGTTGATTTAAAAGAGACAATAACCGAACCAGCTAAACTTCAAGGTCATAGTGTTGAAGAAAGATTAGTACTGAAAATTTTAGAAGATGTTGGTAAAGAACCGGGATATTTGCCGTTAATGGAGTTTGCTTTAACTAGACTCTGGGAAAAACGCGACCAACAAAAGCATCAACTCACTTTAGAACAGTACGAAAACTTCCAAGGATTGACAGGAGCGCTGAATTTTCATGCAGAAAATGTTTATTTTTACGAAGATTATCAGCAGGATTCCCCGACTCATGAACGAAATGAACAAGAGAAAGACTGGATTAAGCAAATTTTCCTGCGATTAGTGCGAACGGGAGAGGGAGAAAAGGACACCCGACAGCGCCAACCAAAAGCTGAACTATTAGCCATTGCTGGTAATGACCAAAAACAGCAGCAAGCATTAAGTGAATTGCTAGATGAAGGATTGGTGAAAGGACGTTTGCTGGTTGCTGGCAAAGATGAACAAGGAAAAGCTTGGATTGATTTAGCCCATGAAGCTTTAATTGATGGTTGGCAGCGGTTTGCCCAATGGCGACAACAAGACCGAGATTTGCGGCGATTACGTGATAAATTAGCCGATGCCTTGCGAGAGTGGTTGCACAAAAAAGAAGATGAACAATACCTCATGCCAAGAGGACTGTTAGCAGAGGTGCGGGACAATTGGGAAAAGTTACAACCTGATTTATCATCGCAGGCTAAAAAGTTTTATCAGTGCAGTGATGCCGATGAAAAAGAACGGAATGCCGAACGGCAATTTGCTCTCAGAGTCCGCATTGAAGACTTTTTGCAAAAGAAAACAGCAAATATTAAGAAAATACTTCCTGCCCAACCCCTCACAGCTTCGGTTATGGCAATACAAGTCATAGGTGAGAATCTGGAGAAAATGCCAGAGCAAATTCTCACTCCAGTTCAGAATAGCCTGCAACAAGCGATAAAGGTCTTAACTCCCTTCCGTGGTCATGAGGGTGGCGTCATTTCTGTCGCCATTAGCGCGGATGGGCAGACGATTGTCAGTGGGGGTGGTGACGGCACAGTGCGGTTGTGGAATTTCCAAGGTCAGCTTTTGGCTGAACCCTTCGGTAGTCATCAGGATACGGTCTGGTCTGTCGCCATTAGCGCGGATGGGCAGACGATAGTCAGTGGGGGTGGTGACGGCACAGTGCGGTTGTGGAATTTCCAAGGTCAGCTTTTGGCTGAACCCTTCCGTGGTCATGAGGGTGGCGTCTATTCTGTCGCCATTAGCGCGGATGGGCAGACGATTGTCAGTGGGGGTGGTGACGGCACAGTGCGGTTGTGGAATTTCCAAGGTCAGCTTTTGGCTGAACCCTTCGGTGGTCATGAGGGTGGCGTCTATTCTGTCGCCATTAGCCCGGATGGGCAGACGATTGTCAGTGGGGGTGAAGACCGCACAGTGCGGTTGTGGAATTTCCAAGGTCAGCTTTTGGCTGAACCCTTCCGTGGTTATCAAGGTCAGGTCAATTCTGTCGCCATTAGCCCGGATGGGCAGACGATTGTCAGTGGGGGTTATAACGGCACAGTGCGGTTGTGGAATTTCCAAGGTCAGCTTTTGGCTGAACCCTTCGGTGGTCATCGGGGTCAGGTCAATTCTGTCGCCATTAGCCCGGATGGGCAGACGATTGTCAGTGGGGGTTATAACGGCACAGTGCGGTTGTGGAATTTCCAAGGTCAGCTTTTGGCTGAAGCCTTCGGTGGTCATCGGGGTCAGGTCAATTCTGTCGCCATTAGCCCGGATGGGCAGACGATTGTCAGTGGGGGTGGTGACGGCACAGTGCGGTTGTGGAATTTCCAAGGTCAGCTTTTGGCTGAAGCCTTCGGTGGTCATCGGGGTCAGGTCAATTCTGTCGCCATTAGCGCGGATGGGCAGACGATTGTCAGTGGGGGTGGTGACGGCACAGTGCGGTTGTGGAATTTCCAAGGTCAGCTTTTGGCTGAACCCTTCGGTGGTCATGAGGGTGGCGTCTATTCTGTCGCCATTAGCGCGGATGGGCAGACGATAGTCAGTGGGGGTGGTGACGGCACAGTGCGGTTGTGGAATTTCCAAGGTCAGCTTTTGGCTGAACCCTTCGGTGGTCATGAGGGTGGCGTCTATTCTGTCGCCATTAGCGCGGATGGGCAGACGATAGTCAGTGGGGGTGGTGACGGCACAGTGCGGTTGTGGAATTTCCAAGGTCAGCTTTTGGCTGAACCCTTCGGTGGTCATGAGGGTGGCGTCTATTCTGTCGCCATTAGCGCGGATGGGCAGACGATAGTCAGTGGGGGTGAAGACGGCACAGTGCGGTTGTGGAATTTCCAAGGTCAGCTTTTGGCTGAAGCCTTCGGTGGTCATCGGGGTCAGGTCAATTCTGTCGCCATTAGCCCGGATGGGCAGACGATTGTCAGTGGGGGTGAAGACGGCACAGTGCGGTTGTGGAATTTCCAAGGTCAGCTTTTGGCTGAACCCTTCGGTGGTCATGAGGGTGGTGTCAATTCTGTCGCCATTAGCGCGGATGGGCAGACGATTGTCAGTGGGGGTGGTGACGGCACAGTGCGGTTGTGGAATTTCCAAGGTCAGCTTTTGGCTGAACCCTTCGGTAGTCATCAGGATACGGTCTGGTCTGTCGCCATTAGCCCGGATGGGCAGACGATAGTCAGTGGGGGTTATAACGGCAGAGTGCGGTTGTGGAATTTCCAAGGTCAGCTTTTGGCTGAACCCTTCGGTGGTCATCGGGGTCAGGTCAATTCTGTCGCCATTAGCCCGGATGGGCAGACGATTGTCAGTGGGGGTGAAGACGGCACAGTGCGGTTGTGGCGGGCTGACTGGCGTGCATGGTTGCAAGTCTGTTGCGACAGGTTGCGTTACCATCCCATCTTCACCAATCCGCAAACAGAGGAAGCAAAAGCCGCTTGCGAAGTCTGCCGTAAATATGTTTGGAGTAAAGAAGAAGTTAAAAGCGGGGATTAATGAGAAGAAAACAGGATTAATAAACCTCTAAGAGTACTCCAAGTAAAAAAATGCCCAATTGTCCGCAGCGAATGGAGCAAAGTGTAGCAAAGCAATCGCAAAGTCTTTGAGATTGCTTTGCTACACTTCTCTACGAGACGCTACCGCGAATGTTTCGCTCGCAATGACGGGTTTTGGATCATTTATTTTTTGGAACACTCTCAATACGGTTCGGTTAAGGCAAGAGACGCGATAAATCGCCGTCTCTACAAAAAACTGATTATTGTAAAGACGGCGATTTATCGCGTCTTTGTGATCTATAATTTTCATCAAAAAATATTATCCGAACCGTATTGGGAACACTCTAATCTCCAATGTTGAGGCTCAAAACTCCCATTTTCACCTTCAGAACTCGGAATGTTGTGCTTGGAACTCGGAATGTCGTGTTTTGAACTCGGAAGTTTGTGTTCGGAACTCGGAAGTTTGTGTTCTGAACTCGGAAGTTTGTGTTCTGAACTCGGAATGCCCTCACCCTAGAAGGGTGGGGCTATACAAACGAAGCCTACCTTCGTAGGCTGGTAGAATTTAAGCCTACGAAGGTAGGCTTTGTTCGTATAGCCTCAGGCTTTAGCCTGAAGGCTACAAAATTGGGATGCTGTTTTTTGAAGGCACAATTACCGAGATTGAGGGGTAATGTGCCCCAACTCATGAATTACCCTCTACTTTTAAAAGAGTTTAACCATTGTTGAACTTGATCGCGGGCAATATCGCGACCACCTAGACCAAAAGCTAGGGCAATGGAAACTGCGATCGCACCTAATAAAAGTCCAAAGGCTAAGTTGACAATATCACTAGCAACGCCAATTTGTTGCAGTGCCATTGCCGAAACCAAAGCGATAATCGCAATCCGCGCTACTTGAGCCAAAATCCGTGCTTGGGCATTTCCCGAACTGGAAATGATGCTAAAAGCCAGATTTGCTAAGAACAAACCAACGGCAAATACAATCAATCCAGCCAAAATGCGCCCGAATATGACTACTATCCCACTTACCAGTGCTGTGAGCGCGGGAATATTCAGGATATTAACCGCAGCTACTGTGGCAAACAGCATCACACCAACTAATACAACGATACCAGCAATTTCCGATGGGGTTCGGGCTGGGAGAGGTGCTTCTGTTTCTGCTGGGTATGTGGTGCGTCTGACAGGTGTTGGCAGACCTAAAACAGAGAAGATGTTGTTAAACCCGATACTTGTGAGAATGTTGGTAACGAGTTCCGCCACAAATCGCCCGACGAAATAAGCAACAATCAAAATGGCGATCGCTGTGAAGATCGCAGGTAAGGCATTGAGGATTTGCTGCAACATGGCGATCGCCGGCAAGGAAATCGCGTCAATTCGCAAAGCATTCAGCGAAGCGATCGCTACCGGAATCAAAATCAACACATAGACAATCGTGCCGATAATCGATGATAAAGATTGTGCCCCCGCAGTAGACGAAAGTCCAAAGCGTCTGCCCAAATCATCGATTCCAGTTGCCGCTAATAAATTGGTGACAATCCGTCGCACTATATTAGCCACGAACCAGCCGACAACACCAATCAATACCGCCGCTAAAATATTCGGCAGAATTGATATAATTTGCGTCACCAGACTTTGTACTGGTTGTAAAGCCTGTTGCAGCCCCAAAGTATCTAAAACTGGGATGAGAAACAGCAAAAAGATGAACCAATATAAAGCGTTGCCAATTGTCTCACTCAGAGACAATTGATTTAGATTTGGGACGGCATCTCGTGGTTCTGGGGGATTCAAACGCTCATCTAGCCGTAAAGCGCTGAGTCCGCGTATAGTTATCAGCTTGACGAGGGTAGCTACTAACCAAGCTATTAAAAGGATGACTCCCGCAGCCACTAACCTTGGTAAGAACTGACCAATTTGATTGAGAAAAGAGTTGAGTGGCTGAGAAGCTCCTCCCAAATCTAGGGCGTTCAAAACGGCTACTGCCGTTAACAGCAGCACAGACCAAAAGACCAAGCCAGAGACAAATTTCTCTACTTGAATAGTATCACTACCAGTCAACCCAGCAGCAATGCGGTTGTCTATTTTGGTGCGATTAAGAACACCCCGTACTATCGCCGCAGCGATCGCCGCAATCAGCCAGCCTACCAACAAAATCGCTACAGCCCCTAGCAAACGGGGCAGATATGCAACTACCTGTTGGATACTTCCTTGTACGTAATTGACTGCATTTGATTGATCTGGTGATAGGGTTGGCGACTGTGCCAAAAAATGCTGCACCCTCATCGACAAACCAAGCTCCATTACCTGGGTTATTCCTTGCCAAGTTGTGTTCATGGTTTTCCCAAATTAAGGTAAACTGTTATTTCAAAAACACGTCAGATTCTTATGGCGTGTATTGTATAGCACAAATATACATGCCAGTTAAGTTACCAGTGTTTTGCCTATAAATCTACCAGTAAAATCATATATAGAGTTGATATCAAGAGTATTTTTTTTACTTGCTTGCTTGACAACTCGTTTGATAAATTACTAGTGCCAAAACAGTAAATTATCACTGATTTTGGTGTAATTGTATATAGTTTTATTTCTAAAGTTGAGTTGGCTTTAGTATTGATTTAGTGTATTATCAACGCTAAATTTAGCGTTGCTGTAAGTGCGGCAATAGCTTGAAAGATGTAAAATGTCTCAAGTTTTTGAACAGTCAATTGAAATTAATGCTACAGCGACAGTGGTTGAGAGATGTATTACCGATTTAACTCTCATGCACCGTTGGCTTAATCCCGTTCTGCGTTGCGAACCTGTCGGCGAAACTTGGAGTAGCGATTTAGGTAGTAAAAGTAAGTTTGTGATTCAAATACCGATAATAAAACCGACATTAAATAGCACAGTTGTGGAAAGACAACCGGGTTTGGTAGTGTGGGACTTTGACGGATTTTTCACTGGACGCGATCGCTGGGAATGTCAACCAGTTGAAAAAGGAACGCGTCTAGTTAATCGCTTTGAATTTGAGATTCCTAACCCCATAATTAGCTGGGGCTTCAAAACCTTCGCCGAACCCTGGACAAAAAAAGACATGCAAGAACAACTGCAACGACTTAAGCGAGTAGCGCAGGAAGTACAGCAAGGGTTTCGGTAGGAGTCAGGAGTCAGGAGTCAGGAGTCAGGAGTCAGGAGTCAGGGGTCAGGGGTCAGGAGTCAGGAGTTAGGAGTTAGGAGTTGGGAGTTGGGAGTCAGGAGTCAGGGGTCAGGGGTCAGGAGTTAGTAATTTCCCCACTCCCCCACTCCCCCACTCCCCCACTCGCCCATTTCCCTCACCCTCTCGCCATCTGGGTCAGTAACCGTCGAATCACCGGCGCATCTTCAGCATCAGGAACTCTTGTTAAATAACTTTGCAAGTCTTGAGTAGCTTGGGAGTAAAGACCGAGTTGATAGTAAAGCAAACCGCGATCGCGCAATTCTGAAATCATATCAGGCAATAGCAGCAAAATTTTCTCAACCGCTCCTAAAGCCTTTTCTATATCCTGCTGTTTCAAATAAATATATTTCAGATTCGTCAGCATCCTCACCAAAAATTGCCGATGGTTCACCGCTACTAAAAATTCCGGTTGTAGTGCCACGCTTTGTTGATAAATTTGCGAAAGCCTTTCTTGGCAATCTTGGGCAAACATTACTTCACCGTTATTAAACGCATCAACAAAAATTTCCATATCGGGAATATCTGGACGAATCAAAAAATGTAACGGCATTCCCACCCCCACCATCGGGAAATCAACTCTACGGGCAACTTCTATGTAAACCAGTGCCAAAGTAATCGGAATTCCCAATCGTCGATCAATCACATCATTAAAAAAGCTATTTCGGGGGTCGTAATAGTCTTTTTTATTTCCTGCAAATCCCAAATCATCGTAAAGATACTGATTAATATTTTGAATCACCCGCAAAGGATAACGTCCGATTGGCAAGCGTTTTTTAGCTTCTGCTGCCATTGTATCGAGGGTGTTGAGGTATTGCTCTACATCAATGTCGGGATATTCTTCTTGTGCTATATATAACGCCGCCTTTGCCAAATCGATATTCTCGTCAGGCTGTTGAATCTCCTGGTAAAAATTTTGTCGCGCTGACGAGATATTCATATATCTTATGCTGTGTCAATGTGTAGGATAAAACTAAAGCGCTAAAAATGAAAGTTGTTTTTTGTGCTTATCCTTATATTAAAGACAATCAGAAGATTTGGACATCTACCCACACAGCTTTTATCAAGGGCTACTTGACAGCGACCAATAAGCTAACAATTACTAACTTTTCCTCACTTTCTTTGACAGATCGCGAACAAACTCACGCAGCACATCTGATTTAGTCCTTGAAACCTGCTTGCAGTATGCGTCCAATAAGTCGAGTTCTTCTTGCGGAATCCTTATTGTTAGCTTCTTTTCGTCTTTCATTGTCTGTCTATATGCTGTACAATGTAAATATGCTACTAGGATTTAAGACCGAACTCAAGATTAACAACAAACAACGCACTCATTTGTTAAAACATTCTGGCGTGGCTCGTCATGCTTGGAATTGGGGACTGGCTTTGACCAAACAAATTCTTGACCACAACAAAGCAAACCCTGGTTCCAAAATCAAATTTCCTAGTGCTATTGACCTGCATAAATGGTTAGTAGCATTAGTGAAATCTGAAAATGAATGGTACTATGAATGTTCTAAAAGTACGCCACAGCAAGCATTAATGGCTTTGCGTGAATCTTGGAAACGTTGTTTTAATAAGACTGCTGGTGTTCCAAAGTTCAAGAAAAAAGGTAGACGCGACTCTTTCACACTTGAAGGCACAGTCAAAATCTTAGGAAACAACAAGATTCAAGTACCTGTGATTGGTGTACTCAAAACCTATGAGCGTTTACCACAGATTAAACCAAAATCTGTCACGATTAGCCGTCAAGCTGATAGATGGTTTATCAGTTTTAGGTTTGAAACAAAAACTCAAGACCTAGGCAATGCGGATGTTGTCGGCGTTGACTTAGGAGTAAAAGCACTAGCTACTCTGTCTACTGGTGAAGTAATTATAGGTGCGAAGTCCTACAAGAAATACGAAGCCAAGTTAAGCAGAATGCAGTGGTTGCATCGTCATAAAATCATCGGTTCCGCTAACTGGAAGAAAGCGAGTGTGCAGGTTGCCAGATTGCATAGAAAGATAGCCAACATCCGCTCATGTACATTGCACAAGCTCACCACACTGTTAGCCAAGAACCACGGAACAGTAGTGATTGAAGACCTCAATGTATCTGGCATGATGGCTAATCATAAAATGGCTAAGGCAATCGCTGACATGAGTTTGTTTGAGTTTCGCCGCCAATTGACTTACAAGTGCGAACTGTATGGTTCAAAGCTGGTAGTAGTTGACCGTTGGTTTCCATCCAGCAAAATTTGTTCTCAATGTCGAACAAAGAAAAAGTCACTATCGCTTCAAGAGCGTGTTTTTAAATGTGAACACTGCGGGTTTCAATGTGACAGAGACTTAAACGCCGCGGTTAATCTCAAAAACGCGGCGAGTCACGCCGTGTCAGCTTGTGGACTGGTGAGTGCCGACACTACCAGGATGAAGCAAGAAGATTTCAGTTTGTTAGCAAACGTTAGTAAATTATGAACGGTAACTGCCAGATGTATTCAAATTTACTTCATAAGTTATTACATTTAAATTAATCAGGTTTTGCGAAATGTCATTGGCATCGCTTGTTTTAGATATTCAGAGTGAAATGGTATAGAACTGCTGATAGCGCGATTGATAGTGCGATCGGCAGCTTTTTTCTTTTCGGCGTTTAATGGTATAATTTGCCAGCAGTATGTAGAGCGAATATTATTGCTACTTTATTCGCCCACGAGGAAATATAAAATTATTGTGCTAATACTAGGCACGAAGAGGCAACAAGCCAAGGTTTTTACCAAGCGCTAATCCTCTATGCCTAATCCAAACGGTTTTTTTGCTATCTAGTCTTCCCCAAAGCCTTTTGCATCAAGTCTGCTGCCTACTTGACGACATCAGTCTTAAGAATCAATTTATGGCGAAGATAGGAGTCGTTCGGTGATAACCTGGAAGATGAAAGAGCGTTAATCTTAAGTCGAACACGACCCTATCACCAAATATAGCTTCATTTATTAGGACCCAGCATGGTCACCACCGCAGAAAAAACAAACATAGGCTACATTACTCAAATCATTGGTCCGGTTGTAGACGTTAAATTCCCCACCGGGAAAATGCCGCAAATCTACAACGCTTTAATCGTCAAAGGCACGAACGAAGCCGGACAAGAAATTTCGCTGACCTGCGAAGTGCAGCAGTTGCTGGGCGATAACCAGGTGAGAGCCGTTTCCATGAGTACCACCGATGGCTTAGTCCGTGGCATGGAAGCCGTTGATACTGGCGCTCCCATCAGCGTGCCAGTTGGCAAAGCCACCTTAGGACGCATTTTCAACGTTCTTGGCGAACCTGTAGACAACAGGGGACCTGTAAATGCTGAACAAACCTTACCCATCCACCGTGATGCTCCCAAATTCACAGAACTGGAAACCAAGCCTTCCGTGTTCGAGACTGGGATTAAAGTTGTTGACTTGCTGACTCCCTATCGACGTGGCGGTAAAATTGGTCTGTTCGGCGGTGCAGGGGTCGGTAAAACCGTGATCATGATGGAGTTGATCAACAACATCGCCACCCAGCACGGTGGTGTGTCCGTATTCGCTGGTGTGGGTGAACGGACTCGTGAGGGTAATGACCTTTACAACGAAATGATGGAATCTGGGGTAATCAATAAAGACAACCTCAACGAGTCTAAAATTGCTCTAGTTTATGGTCAGATGAACGAGCCACCCGGAGCAAGAATGCGGGTTGGTTTGTCGGGTTTGACAATGGCTGAGTACTTCCGAGATGTGAACAAGCAGGACGTACTGCTGTTTGTTGACAACATCTTCCGGTTCGTACAAGCAGGTTCTGAGGTATCGGCACTACTAGGTCGGATGCCGTCTGCTGTAGGATACCAGCCTACACTAGGAACCGACGTAGGCGCACTGCAAGAGCGGATTACCTCTACAAACGAGGGATCTATTACTTCGATTCAAGCCGTGTACGTACCTGCGGATGACTTAACTGACCCCGCACCTGCAACCACCTTTGCTCACTTGGATGGTACAACAGTACTGTCTCGCGGTTTGGCATCGAAAGGAATTTATCCGGCTGTAGATCCGTTAGGTTCGACTTCTACCATGTTGCAACCCAACATTGTAGGTGATGAACATTACAGCACTGCTCGTGCTGTACAAGCGACTTTGCAACGTTATAAAGAACTGCAAGACATCATCGCCATTCTTGGTTTGGATGAATTGTCAGAAGACGATCGCCTGATCGTATCTCGTGCGCGGAAAGTTGAACGCTTTCTGTCTCAGCCCTTCTTTGTGGCAGAAGTATTCACCGGTTCACCTGGTAAGTACGTGAAATTGGAAGACACCATCAAAGGCTTCCAGATGATTCTTGAAGGCAAGTTGGACGATCTGCCAGAACAAGCCTTCTACTTGGTAGGCGACATTAACGAAGCGATCGCTAAAGGCGAAAAGCTTAAAGGTTAAATAAAGGCTGAAGTATGAAGTCTGAAGGCTGAAATTCAAACTTCATACTTCAGGCTTAAGACTTCACACTTTATACTTTTTATGACCCTAACTGTTCGTGTAATTTCTCCAGATAAAACAGTGTGGGATGCCGCAGCTGAAGAAGTAGTCTTGCCGAGTACTACTGGTCAGCTAGGTATTCTCACAGGACATGCGCCACTCTTGACCGCTTTGGATACAGGTGTGATGCGAGTGCGTGCGAATAAAAATCAGAATTGGACAGCGATCGCCCTCATGGGTGGTTTTGCCGAAGTCGAAGAAAACGAAATCACAATTCTGGTTAACGGTGCGGAAAAAGGCGACTCAATTAACCTTGAAGAAGCCCGTGCTGCTTTTAATCAAGCAGAAGCTCGCGTGAATCAAGTGCAAGCAGAAGACCGGCAAGCACAAATTCAGGCAACACAAGCTTACAAACGCGCTCGCGCACGCTTTCAAGCTGCCGGCGGTATGGTGTAAACATTCAGTCTGCCCAAACTCAAGTTAGGGAATTATATTATTCCCGACAAATCAAAACTCCTCCTAAAAACTTTCTAGGAGGAGTTTTCGTAGTAATCCAGAACAGCGCTTAATTCCGACACCTTAGTGCCCACAGTGATTGTTAGTGGCAGCAGGGACAAGACAATTAAACTTTGGCAGCTTGTAGAATCACAAGAAACTTAATTATGCGATACTAGGCGCTACCTGTGAAGGTAACTTCCGGAAATTTCAGTTGGGCTTCAGCCATTGGACGGTTTCTGCCTTCCTCTTGCCAGTAGTTGATTACTTCTGTTCCTTTGTTGAGCAACTCAACACGATCAACGTCAGTAATCCAGTGTTTTGACTCTAGCTCTTTTTTTAACTCTTCCCAGGCGTCATTCCTGGGCCAGAAAAAGTACTTAGTCAAAGGACTTGTGCCTTTGCCGACAACTTGATCGACCGCCAAGGCGACGTTTTCATCCAACCACAAAATTTTCAAAATAAACTTGGTCAATCATACCTCCGCTAATTTGTGTGCCATACTCACTAACTCATGCGATCGCTTATTCTAACCCAATTCTTGACAAGTTGACTAAATAAGAATGGAAATGGAGATTTTAAAGAGGGGGAAAGGGAAATCCCCAATGCGAGCGTGCCCAATTACCAATCTAAAATCTAAAATTCTATGACTGAACAAACAAATCCGCTGGTTATTTTCGATATTGATGGTGTGATCCGCGATGTTGGCGGTTCTTATAGACGAGCGCTGGCAGATACTGTAGAGCATTTTACCGATTCTGCGTATCGTCCTACACCATTAGATATTGACCAACTGAAGTCTGAAGGCATCTGGAATAACGATTGGGAAGCATCCCAAGAGTTAATTTACCGCTATTTTCAAAATTCCATACCTCGCGAGCAATTACAACTTGACTACAGTACGATTGTCGCGTTTTTTCAATCGCGTTACCGAGGACCAGACCCCAACAATTGGACGGGTTATATCTGCGATGAGCCATTATTATTACAGTCTAGCTATTTTGAGCAACTTACATCAGCTGGGATTCGCTGGGGATTTTTTAGCGGTGCTACTCGCGCTTCCGCTACCTATGTTTTGCAAAAACGCCTTGGTTTAAAATCGCCTGTACTAGTCGCGATGGAAGATGCACCGGGTAAACCAGACCCTACCGGGCTTTTCGCGACTGTTCGTCTGTTGGAGCTTGACAAATTACAGCCAGTGATATATGTAGGAGATACGGTAGCAGATATGTACACAGTGGAAAAGGCGCGAAGTGTTGAGCCTAACCGTACTTGGATTGGTGTAGGTATTTTACCGCCTCATGTACAGGAGACGATAGCGCGTCGTGATGCTTATGGGCAAACATTGCGACAAGCGGGAGCGACGATAGTTTTGAGCAATGTGCAAGAATTAACACCGATGCAGATTCAGGAATTGTTGCGCTAATGGAAACATAAATAAATTCTGGAGATGTTTGGATGTGTGACAAAAAAGACTTACGCTAACACCAAAGATTTCTCATAGAAATCTGCATCTACCAAAGATTTTGATTAAGGCGATCGCATGACCAACGGCGTAATAATGCAATATTTTCATTGGTACATCCCCGATGATGGTAGCCTATGGAATCAACTGAATAAAACGGCTCACGAGTTGGCTAGTGCAGGCTTTAGCGCTTTATGGTTACCACCAGCTTACAAGGGTAGTGGTGGCGGTAGAGATGTGGGATACGCAGTCTACGATTTATTTGATTTGGGTGAGTTCAATCAAAAAGGTAGTGTCCGCACAAAATATGGAATACGCGATCAATATCTGACAGCGATTAAAAGCGCTCAAAATGCCGGCATTCAAATTTACGCCGATGTAGTTTTCAACCACAAAGATGGTGGAGATGAAACACAACGCATCTCAGCAGAGGAAATGAATTGGGATGACCGCAATCGCCCAAATAGTGACTGGTATCAAATTGAAGCTTATACCAAGTTCAATTTTTCTGGTCGTGGAGATAAATACTCTAGCATGAAGTGGCATTGGTGGTGCTTTGATACATTATCCTACAATGCAGCTACCAACAACACTGATAAACTCTACCGCATCAAGAACAATAACTTTGAGACAGAAGTTAGTCACGAACACGGTAACTATGACTATTTGATGGCGAACGACTTGGATATGGGTAACGAGTTCGTGCGCGGTGAGTTGATGTATTGAAGACGTTGGTTTGTTGACACTACAGGTGTAGATGGTTTCCGGATTGATGCTGTCAAACATATTCGTTCCAGCTTTTTCCGCGATTGGCTCAACCATCTACGAGTTCATTTTGGCGGGCGAGAATTGTTTAGTGTGGGGGAGTATTGGTCACAAGATATCGAAGCAATACACGGCTATATTGCTGCTAGTGATGGACGATTATCGTTGTTTGATGTGCCTCTTCACTTCAAGTTTCATCAAGCAAGTCGCCAAGGTAATAGTTTCGATATGCGATCGCTTTTTGACAGAACTTTAGTTAAGGAACAACCTGCCTTAGCTGTCACCTTTGTGGAAAATCATGATACCCAACCGTGTCAATCGCTAGAGTCTCCCGTTGAACCTTGGTTTAAGCCTTTGGCGTATGCGCTGATTTTGCTGCGTCGTGAAGGCTATCCTTGCGTTTTTTATGCAGACTATTACGGAGCGCGATATCATGATAAGGGACGTGATGCAACACTTTATTCTCACCGTTTCTTGATTGACAAGTTCCTGAAAGCGCGTAATGAATACGGTTTTGGCGACCAACACGATTATTTTGATCATCCGAATACTATCGCTTGGACGCGCTTAGGTGACAGCGAACATCCGGGGGCAATGGCAGTAGTGTTGACTAACGGTGAATCTGGCAGCAAGTGGATGAATATGTTCCGACCGAATGCAGCTTTTTACGATTCCACCGGACATATTCAGGATATTGTTTATACCAACAGCGACGGATGGGGAAATTTTTCTTGTCCGGGTGGTTTGGTGTCAGTTTGGTTGCAAAAGTAGTGCGAAATCGGGAAGGTAAGAAGAAAAATGTAAAAAACTTTTTCTTTTTATCTTTTTCCTGACTAGCACGATTGCCATCAGTCTCGAACATTAGGCGGACGGTATGCTAAATTTAGTAACCAGGATAGGCAAAATACGATTGCGCTTTCTGGCTGGCAACATAACTATAACAACTACCAAAAACATGATCGAGATAGAAGTTAAATATTTAATCAACGACGTACAGCATAGACATTGAAGTTATCGAGTGTATCAGGCACTAAATTATTTTTTTCGATCGTAATATCAAATCCATAGGTTGTCAGAAGTTTTTGGATTGTATCTACTCTTCCTTCCCTGTCATCAACTTCAACAACAACTTGCTTTATTTTGCTCCATTGATTGTGGCTTATACCTTGCAAAACTTCGTATTCTTCACCTTCTACATCTATTTTCAACAAGTCTATTGATATAATATTAAACTCATTAATTACAGAAGATAAGGTTTTGACTTCGCTCTTTACTTCTTCGTTTTGAAAAAGGTAGTCCACTATATCTTTGTTTAACACAGCATTCATCACCTCCCGCTGTTCTAATTTTTCCAATGGTTTTGTTGTTGAATTGCCAGCCATATTTGGATAAAAAGTAAATAATTTATCAGACTTATTTTCTGAACTCAAACCATAATTGAATTGAAATATATTAGGAATAGAGTGCATACTAGCATTTGCTTGCAATACATCAAATATTTCTTTTATGGGTTCAAATGCATAAATTTTTACTTGCTTGTTAAGCATACTTAAAAATAGAGAAAATATTCCAATATTTGCTCCTATATCAAAAATACAATCTCCTTCATTTATAGTGATACCATTTTTGATATATTGCTGTTCAGTAAACACTTCAGAAAATATATATTCTGTTTCTTCTTTACCAAGATAGTAACATTCTAAATTATTTGGTAAAATCATTTTTTTCATGCTCATCTTTTAATTAGTCCGTCACATTAAATTACTGTATGGTTTACATTGACAGTGGCTTTTTTCAGATCGATATACAGTTTGAGCTTATTCTATTGAATTTTTGTTGAGAGTTTCTAAAACGCTACTCAATAATCCTCAAAAATTATTTTTTGTAATGCTTAAGAAAGAACTGGCTTAAGCGTAGATACAGTTTGTTCAATAATATCCGCAGCGCGACTAACACCACCTGCACGGCGAATCGCTTCTTGTAACCTAACTGCATTCTGTTTTTGACACTCCCACTGCTTGAAGCAGTGGGATTCTTGTTTCAACCAGTCAACTTACTTAGAGGAGTTTCCCCACCTAAGCAGAGGTTGTTCTGTCCACAAGCTTGAGATTCCGTATGCCCTACGGT
>JAESGY010000208.1_pt1 | contig 42078 bp, 45 predicted proteins | sample 9269841 | NCBI WGS metagenome assembly JAESGY01 (sample SAMN17022865, study PRJNA683097) | algae metagenome | isolation source: Spirirestis rafaelensis WJT71-NPBG6 and co-occurring heterotrophs from... | place: USA: Pinto Wells, Joshua Tree National Park, Colorado Desert, CA | collected 2006-08-15
AGGCCCAGGCTGCACGCCGGGCCTGCCCGCAGCCTCAAGGCCAGGCTTCCTCAGAGGAGCCCCGCCTGAGCTGACGAGTGGCAGGTTCGCGTCGCCTGTTTGCCTAAAAGAACCGTGCGCGAGGGCCTCTTCCGGCTCTTACATCATCACACCGCATCGAGCCGGACGCCTCTCGCGCCACCCCTCGATCTGCCCTTCAGGCTGGAGCCAAACGGCTCCGGCCCGAAGGTGTTGGCCTGTTTGCAAGACCGTTCCCCGCCTGCCCTATTGCGGACAGACCTTAATGCCTATATTGCAACCTCATCATTTTTCGCCCGGTTCGAGCCAGGGGCGCGGCCACGTTTGCCGCGAGCCGGGCTGTTTTGCTTTGAAAGACTAGCCTCATGCGCTTACGCAACATCGCCATCATCGCCCACGTCGATCATGGCAAGACCACCCTGGTGGACAAGCTGCTCCAGCAGTCGGGCAGCTTCCGCGAGAACCAGCGCGTGGAAGAGCGCGCCATGGACTCCAACGACCTGGAGAAGGAGCGCGGCATCACGATCCTGGCCAAGGCCACCTCCGTGGTCTGGAAGGACACCCGCATCAACATCGTCGACACCCCCGGCCACGCGGATTTCGGCGGCGAGGTGGAGCGAATCTTAAGCATGGTGGACGGGGCCATCGTTCTGGTGGACGCGGCCGAGGGCCCGATGCCGCAGACCAAGTTCGTGGTGTCCAAGGCCCTCAAGATCGGCCTCAAGCCAATTGTCGCCATCAACAAGATCGACCGGCCCGACGCCCGCCACCAGGAGGTCATCAACGAGGTGTTCGACCTGTTCGCGGCGCTTGACGCCACGGACGAGCAGCTCGACTTCCCCATCCTCTACGGCTCGGGCCGCAATGGCTGGATGGCCAAGTCCCCGGAAGGGCCGAGCGACCAGGGGCTCGCCCCCCTCTTCGAGACGGTGCTCGAGCACGTGCCCCCGGCCAAGACCGAGGAAGGCCCGTTCCGCATGCTCGGAACCCTGCTCGAGGCCAATCCCTTCCTGGGCCGCATCGTCACCGGCCGCATCAGCTCCGGCACGGTGAGGCCCAACCAGTCGATCAAGGTGATCGACCGGGAGGGCAAGCTGGTCGAGGCCGGCCGGGTGTCCAAGATCCTGGCCTTCCGCGGCCTGGAGCGCCAGCCCATCGATCTCGGCGAGGCGGGCGACATCGTGTCCATCGCAGGGCTCGAAAAGGGCTCGGTGGCCGACACCTTCTGCGCGCCCGAGAACGACATCCCGATCCAGGCCCAGCCCATCGATCCGCCCACCGTGACCATGTCGTTCATCGTCAACGACAGCCCGCTCGCCGGCACCGAGGGCGACAAGGTGACGAGCCGCATGATCCGCGACCGCCTGTTCAAGGAAGCGGAAGGCAACGTGACCCTGAAGATCGAGGAGGCGGCCGACAAGGATTCCTTCTACGTGTCGGGCCGCGGGGAGTTGCAGCTCGCGATCCTCATCGAGACCATGCGCCGCGAGGGCTTCGAGATCGCCGTGTCCCGGCCCCGCGTCGTGTTCAACAAGGACGAGGCCACGGGCCAGTTGCTTGAGCCCATCGAGGAGGTGGTCATCGACGTGGACGAGGAGCATTCCGGCGTCGTGGTGCAGAAGATGTCCGAGCGCCGGGCCGAGATGGTGGAGATGCGCCCCTCCGGCGGCAACCGCCAGCGCCTGGTGTTCTACGCTCCCACCCGCGGCCTCATCGGCTACCAGGGCGAGCTCATGACCGACACCCGCGGCACCGCCATCATGAACCGCCTGTTCCACGCCTACGAGCCCTATCGCGGCGAGATCGCGGGACGGCGCAACGGCGTGCTGATCTCCAACGATTCCGGCGAGGCGGTGGCCTACGCCCTGTGGAACCTGGAGGACCGCGGCCCGATGATGATCGAGCCCGGCTGGAAGGTCTATCAGGGCATGATCGTGGGCGAGCACAACCGGGAGAACGACCTGGAGGTGAACGTGCTCAAGGGCAAGAAGCTCACCAACATCCGCACCACCTCCAAGGACGAGGCGGTGCGCCTGACCCCGCCGATCCGCATGACCCTGGAGAAGTCCCTGGCCTGGATCCAGGACGACGAGCTCGTCGAGGTGACGCCCAAGTCCATCCGCATCCGCAAGACCATCCTCGACCCCAACGACCGCAAGCGCGCCGAGCGCTCGAAGGAAGCCCTGAGCGCCTGACGTCTCGCATCACCGCACATGGAAAGGCCGCCCTCGGGGCGGCCTTTTCTCTTTGGAGCGGCAGGCCACTCTCCCCTCCCCCTTGCGGGGAGGGGTAAGGGGTGGGGGTGGTTCGGCTGGGCGAGGCGATCCGAGAGTGAGGCGCTTTCCCCCTCTCCTGTGTGGGAGAGGGGTAGGGGTGAGGGAACGCCCTCTCCGATGTGAAACACAACGGTGGTGAGCGGAAGCGTCGGCGCTTTGCTGAAGGATCGTCCTGCCCTCACCCCTGCCCCTCTCCCACACGGGAGAGGGGGTGCTGTATCAGCCTTGCATTCCCCATCGAAGCGGCGAGCTCTGACATTCCGACCCCCACCCTCGATCCCTCCCCGCAAGGGGGAGGGAAGAGAGCGCCGTTCCCGTCCTGCGCTTCGTCCGGGGCGACGAGCGGGGCCGAGCCTATCCCTCGGCCTTGTCGCTCTGGCCCTTCTTCGCGCCCTCGCCCATGGGGTTCGTGGAATCCTCGCCGGAGGCGTCCGGGTTCTCCCGGCCCTGCGGGGTCAGCCGGGGCGCGCTGATGTCCTCCTCGGTCGCCTGATCGGGGGTCTTCTTGTCGGGTTGGGCCATGGTCGTTCCTCTCTTTAGGATGCGCCGCCGGAGCCGCCGGTCGGGCCGGAGCCTGAATCCGAGCCGGCGTCGCCCTCGTTGCCCAGGGAGCGCGAGCCGCTGGGATTCGTGAGGCCGGTCGCCCGGCCGCCCGCATCGGTCCCGTGGGACGTGCTGCCCTTGGGCCCGCCCGGAACGGTGTTGGAGCCGACGCCGTTGGCGTCCTCCACCGCACCCCCTAAGTCGAAGCCGGGGCGGTCCTCGGCGCCGGCGCCGGGATCGCGGGCCGCCGCCTCGGGATCGGGGCGCTCGGTGGGGACGCGAGGTCCCGATTTCGGATCGTTGGTCATGAGGCTTCTCCCTTGCGCCGCTCAGCCGCTGGTGGAGTCCACGTCATCGTGCCCGCCGGTGGGCGTCAGCGCCCCCGTGCCCGGGGTCGCGTCCGGGTTCATGAGATCCGGGTCCGCATGGGGCCCGGCGGGCGGCAGGCGGTCCGAGGGCTCCGGGGCCGCGGCGTCCCGGTTGCCCGGCTCCTGCGTCCCCTGCGGAGCGCCGCCCGGCTGGGTCGCGTTGGAGGGGAGCTTGTCGACCTTCGGATCGGCGGCGTTGCCGTGGTGAGGCATGTCTTCCGTGTGGTTGCCGTAGCCTGCATTGCCCATGGTCAGCCCTCGTCCTTGCCGTTGACAGCGGTCATGCGCTCGATGGCTTCGGCGGTCGCGTCCTTGTCGTCGGGCGAAAGGCTCGCGTCGCTCAGGTGCCGGGTGGCCTCCGGCGTCTCTTCGGCGGTGATCTCGTCATGGCCGTCGAAGCCGGCCTTGCTGGTCTGGCCGGTGAGGCCCTGGCGGTAGCTGTAGGCCTCGCCGCCCGGCTCGCTCCACACCCGGCGCAGGGTGGCGTTGCCCTCGGGGCCGCCGTCCCGGTTCGGGTCGATGGGGCTGTCGATCCCGCCCCGCTGCTCGTTGCGGATCTGGTCCGCCGTCTGGTCCTTCAATGAATGGGGCGCTTTTCTGTCCGCCATGATGAGCTCCTCAACGATCGCCTGCTGCCTGCGTTGAGGGGAGAACCCGGCGGGAGTGGAGAGGTTCTGGCCACGCTTAAGGGGCGGCCGAACAAAAAGGGCGGCCCGCAAGCCGCCCTTCGAACAAGGATGATCGTGCAGGGATCAGAGGCCTTCGAACAGGGCGCTCGAAATGTAGCGCTCGGCGAAGGAGGGCGCGACGGTGATGATGCGCTTGCCCTTGAACTCGGGCCGCGAGGCGACCTCCAGGGCCGCCGCCACGTTGGCCCCGGTGGAGATGCCGCCCGGAATGCCCTCGAGCCGGGAGAGCCGGCGCGCGGTGTCGAAGGCGGTCTGGTTGCCCACGGTCACCACGTCGTCGATCATGGAGCGGTCGAGCACGTCCGGCACGAAGCCCGCGCCGATGCCCTGGATCTTGTGCGGGCCGGGCTGGCCGCCCGACAGAACCGGGGAATCCTCCGGCTCCACCGCGATCACCTTCATGCCGGGCAGGCGCGGCTTGATCACCTGGGACACGCCCGTGATCGTGCCGCCGGTGCCCACGCCCGCCACGAAGGCGTCGAACTGGCCGTTGGTGTCATTCCAGATCTCCTCGGCGGTGGTGCGGCGGTGGATCTCCGGGTTGGCCGGGTTCTTGAACTGCTGCGGCATGACGGAGTTGGGGATCTCCTGGAGGAGCTCCTCCGCCCGGGCGATTGAGCCCTTCATGCCCATGGGGCCGGGGGTGAGAACTAGCTCCGCCCCGAGATAGGCCAGCATCTTGCGGCGCTCCAGGGACATGGTCTCCGGCATGACCAGGATCAGGCGGTAGCCCCGCGCGGCCGCCACGAAGGCGAGCGCGATGCCCGTGTTGCCCGAGGTGGGCTCGACCAGGGTCGTGCCGGGCCCGATGCGGCCCGCAGCCTCCATGGACTCGATCATGCTGACGCCGATGCGGTCCTTCACGCTGGAGATCGGGTTGAAGAACTCGAGCTTGACGAGGATCTCCGCCTCGACCCCATGCTCCTTGGGCAGCCGGTTGAGGCGCACGAGCGGGGTGTTGCCGATGGTCTCCGTGATGGAGCCGTAGATGCGGCCGCGGCCGGGCTTGGTGGATGCGCCCGATGTGTTGAGCGTGTCGGCCATGATATCCTCCTTCGGAAAGCGAAGGGACTCTAGACCTTTCCGCACCATTTGTCGATAATTGCAATAAATAACATTCTATATCGTGAAATCCACGGCCGAGGCAGGCTCGACGGCGGCTTCGGCCTGCGCCCGCTGGCAGAGATCGTCCACCGTCACCTTGTCGAGTTCGGCCAGAAACGCCTCGGTCCCCTGCTGCACCACAGGAGCGACCACCAGGGAGGCCAGGCGCGATTCGGGGATCGGGGACGCGGCCTCCTCCTCCAGGGCCAGCATGGCGATGCGCACGATGTCGCCCGCCGTGATCCGCCGCCGCTCGCGGGCAAGCTCGTAGCCGCCGCGAGGGCCGCGCACGCCTTTCAGGATCCCCTGCCGGACGAGAGCCTGGAGCACCGGCTCGAGATAGCGCGGCGGCAGGTTGTGCCGGGCGGCGAGCGCCTTGGCCGAGACCGGCATCGGCCGGGCATAGAGCGCGATGTCGGTGACCGCCGCGATGGCGAGAAGCGAGCGGCGCGAAAGAAAGTTCATCGATCCCCTCTGAAGGCCTTTTCTTGTGTGTTCCGTCGGTCCTGCGGCGAAGCGGCGGCGCCCGCCGCAGGACAATGCCCTATCCCAGTCCTGTCGACCCGAATCCGCCGGCGGAGCGGGCCGTGCCGTCGATCTCTTCGACCTCGACCGGCTCCACGCTCGTGACAGGCGCAACCACCAGCTGGGCGATCCGCATGCCGCGCGTGACGGTAAAGGGCTCCTGCCCGAGATTGACGAGCAGCACCTGCACCTCGCCGCGATAATCCGCGTCGACGGTGCCCGGCGCATTGAGCACGGTCACGCCGTGCCTGAAGGCAAGTCCTGAGCGCGGCCTCACCTGGGCCTCGAAGCCGGGCTCCAGCTGGATCGCGAGGCCCGTGGGAACGAGCGCGCGCCGGAGGGGCTCGATCACCAGGGGGGCATCGGCCGGGTTGGCGGCCGCGAGATCGAGGCCCGCCGCTCCCGCGGTCTCGTAGCGGGGCAGCGGCAGATCGCGTCCGTGATCGAGGCGCTGAACGCGCAGGCGATAGCTCATGCGCCCGCCTCCCCGGCCATGGCGCCCAGGCGCTCGACCAGCTTCCTCGCCACCTCGGTTTTCGACAGGGTCGGCCAGGTCTCGACGCCGGACGCGCTCACGAGATGCACCGTGTTGCTGTCGCCCCCCATGACGCCGGTGGCCGCCGACACGTCATTGGCCACGATGAGATCGCAGCCCTTTTTCGCAAGCTTCTGCCTGGCGTGCTCGATCACCCCCTCGGTTTCCGCCGCAAAGCCCACCATCAGGGCCGGACGGCCCTCGGCGCGACGGGAGACGGTGGCCAGGATGTCGGGGTTCTCGGCAAGGGACAGGTTCGGCAGCGCCCCGTCCCGCTTCTTGATCTTCTGCTCGCCCGCATTCGCCACCCGCCAATCGGCCACGGCGGCGGCGAAGACGCCGATATCGGCGGGCAGCGCCTGCTCCACCGCCGCCAGCATGTCTCGCGCGCTGTCCACATGGATCGTCGTGACGCCTGCGGGATCGGGCAGCGCGACCGGGCCGGACACGAGGGTCACCCGCGCGCCCGCCTCGGCGGCGGCCCTGGCGATGGCGTGGCCCTGCTTGCCGGAGGAGCGGTTGGCGATGTAGCGCACGGGATCGATGGGCTCGTGGGTGGGGCCCGAGGTGACGATCACGTGCCTGCCCGCAAGAGGTCCCCGGGGCGAGAGCCGCTGCTCGGCGGCGGCGGTGATCTCCAGGGGTTCGGCCATGCGGCCGGGGCCGAACTCGGCCTCCGCCATGGCGCCCTCGTTGGGGCCGACCACATGGACGCCGTCGGCCTGCAGGGCCGCGAGGTTTCGCCGGGTCGCCGGATGCAGCCACATGCGCACGTTCATGGCGGGCGCGATCAGGATCGGCAGGGTGGTGGCGAGCAGCACCGTGGAGGCGAGGTCGCTCGCGTGGCCGCCCGCCATCTTGGCCATCAGGTTGGCGGTGGCGGGCGCGACGATCACCAGGTCCGCATCCCGCGCAAGGCGGATGTGGCCGATGTCGGCCTCGTCCTCCCGGTCGAAGAGATCCGTATGGGTGCGCTGGCCCGAAAGAGCGGAGGCCGCAAGGGGCGTGATGAAGGCCTGAGCGCCCGCCGTGAGGATGCAGCGCACCGTGGCGCCGCGCTCGCGCAGGCGGCGGATCAGGTCGAGGGACTTGTAGGCCGCGATCCCGCCGCCGATCACCAGGAGGATGCGTTTGCCTTGAAGCGCCATCATGCGAACCCTCTCAACAGCATGATCATCAGCGAGGCGGCGATGATCCACAAGGCCGCCACGCCCCAGCGGTTGCCATGGGCCTCCGCCCGGCCGATGGCCAGGATGCTGTCCCGGTTGAGGGAGACGCCCCTGGCCGTCACGTCCTCCATCTGGTTGAGAACCCGCTCGGCGCGCAGCGCCAGTTCCGGCAGGTCGCCGATGACGCCGGCAAGCGTCCACAGCCCGCGGCCCGCCTGCTCGGCGCGGCCGAGGGGGCCGAGATTGCGCTCGATCCACTCGCGCACCACGGGCTCGGAGGTGGTCCACATGTCGAGCTTGGGATCGAGCTTGCGGGCCACGCCCTCCACCACCACCATGGTCTTCTGGAGCATGACGAGTTCGATGCGGGTCGCCATGTCGAACAGGGCGGTGATCTCGAACAGCAGGGTGAGCAGCTTCGCCATGGAGATCTCGTCGGCCCGCCGGTCGTGGATCGGCTCGCCGATGGCCCGGATCGCCTGCGCGAAATCCTGCACGGAGTGATGGGGCGGCACGTAGCCCGCCTCGAAATGCACCTGCGCCACGCGAAGATAATCGCGCCGGATGAAGCCCAGCAGGATCTCGGCCAGGAAACGCCGCTCCTTCATCCCGAGCCGGCCCATGATGCCGAAATCCACCGCGACGAGGCGGCCCTCTCCGTCGATGAACAGGTTGCCCGGATGCATGTCCGCGTGGAAATAGCCGTCGCGGATCGCGTGCCTGAGGAAGGACTGGATGAGGGTGCGCCCGAGGGCCGCCCGGTCGAAGCCCGCCGCCTCGATGGCCGGCAGATCGCCGAGGCGGATGCCGTCGATCCAGGTGGTGGTGAGCACGTCCCGGGCGGTGAGGTCCCATTGGGGCTTGGGCACCCGGAAATCGGGATCACCCTTCGTGTTCTCCGCAAGCTCGGAGACGGCAGCGGCTTCCAGGCGAAGGTCCATCTCCACGGCCACGGAGCGGGCAAGCGCCTCCACCACTTCAAGGGGCTTGAGGCGGCGGGCGTCGGCGGCGACCCGCTCGAAGAGCCGGGCCGCGGCGCGCATGGCCTGGAGGTCGCGGGCGAAGCTCTCGCGCACGCCGGGACGCACCACCTTCACGGCGACGGTTTCCTCGCCCTCGGCCGTGGCGATGCGGGCCTTGTGAACCTGGGCGATGGAGGCGGCCGCGATGGGCTCGCTGAATTCGAGGAAGAGCCTGTCGATGGGACGGCCGAGGGCGATCTCGACCATGCGCACGGCCTCGGCCCTCGGGAACGGCGCCATCCGGTCCTGGAGCCGCTCCAGATCGCGGGCCGCCGCCACGCCGACGATGTCGGGGCGGGTCGCCAGGAACTGACCGAACTTCACGTAGGACGGCCCCAGCCGCGTCAGGGCGTTGGAGAGCCGCGTCGCCCCGTCGCCCGCCTGCGGGCGCTCCACGAGCCGCGCCACTCGCAGGGCGAACCGGGCCGAGGGCGGCAGGGCGCTCGGGTCGATGAGGGCCAGCGCCCCCTCCCGGGCAAGGACGAAGCCCGCGCGCAGGTTGCGGGCGAGATGAACGAGGCTGCCGATCACGCCTAGATCTTCCAGCCGGAATGGATGGCGACGATTCCCCCCGTGAGGGAGCGGTGCGTCACGCGCCGGAAGCCCGCCTCCTCGATCATCCGGGCGAAGGCGGCGGGCGGCGGGAAGCGGCGGATCGACTCGACCAGGTACTGGTAGGATTCCGCATCCCCCGTCACCATCCGGCCGAGCCTGGGGATCACGTTGAACGAATAGGCGTCGTAGATCCGGTCCAGCACCGGCACGTCCACCTTGGAGAATTCGAGGCAGAGAAAACGCCCGCCGACTTTCAGGACCCGATGCGCCTCGCATAGCGCCCGGTCGATGCGCGGCACGTTGCGGATGCCGAAGGCGATCGTGTAGGAATCGAAGGTCTTGGGCTCGAAGGGCAGCTCTTCCGCATTGGCCTCCACGAAGCTGATGCGGCCGTCATAGGTTTGGCCCGCGCGCTCCTCGCCCACCTTCAGCATCTCGCCGTTGATGTCGAGCACGGTCACGTGGGTCCGCGGCCCACCCCCGTCGAGGATGCGGAAGGCCACGTCGCCGGTGCCCCCGGCCACGTCCAGATGCCGGTAGGCTCGCTCCCGGGGCGGGCGCAGGGCGGACACGAGGGCCTCCTTCCAGAGCCGGTGGAGACCGGCGGACATGAGGTCGTTCATGAGGTCGTAGCGCCCCGCCACCGAGCGGAAGACCTCGTTGACGCGACCCTGCTTCTCGCCCAGGGGCACGGACTGGAACCCGAAATGGGTCTTGTCGTCGGACATGGCCTTGAAAAACCTCTCGTCGCCTGTTGTGGCGATCCATAGCGGAAGCGGGGCCCCATGGCTATGTAAGAGGGCCCCCAGAACCAAGAGATGGTTGATGCCTGAACTGCCCGAAGTCGAAACCGTGCGCCGGGGCCTGGAGCCCGCCATGGTGGGGGCCCGCTTCACCCGGGTGGTGCAGCGCCGGCCCGACCTGCGCTTTCCCTTTCCCGAGCGGTTCTCCGAGCGCCTCGAGGGGCAGGAGGTCACGGGCCTGGGCCGGCGGGCCAAGTACCTGCTGGCCGACCTGTCCTCCGGCGAGGTGCTGATCATGCATCTGGGCATGTCGGGCCGCTTCCTGGTGGCGGAGGGCGGCACGAGCCGGATGCCGGGGGAATTCCACCACGAGCACGGGGGCCTGAGCGCCCACGACCATGTGGTGTTCGAGCTCTCCAACGGGGCGAGCGTGACCTACAACGACGCCCGCCGCTTCGGCTTCATGGACCTGGTGCCCAGATCCGGGATCGAGACCTGCGCGCATTTCGCCGGGATGGGCATCGAGCCCCTCGGCAACGAGCTCTCGGGCGAGGCCATCGCCCGCCTGTTTGCGGGCAGGCGCACCCCCCTCAAGGCCGCCCTCCTCGACCAGGGCCTCATCGCAGGGCTCGGCAACATCTATGTGTGCGAGGCCCTGTTCCGGACAGGCTTGCACCCGCAGGCCCCTGCGGGCTCCCTCGCCACCGGACCGGGGCAGCCCACGGAGGCGGCCCATCGGCTTGCGGCGGTGATCCGGGAGGTGCTCTCCGAGGCGGTGGAGGCCGGCGGCTCCACCCTGCGCGACCATGCCCGGGTGGACGGGTCCTTAGGCTATTTCCAGCACTCCTTCCGGGTCTACGACCGGGAGGGGGAGGCCTGCGTGACCCCCGGCTGCACCGGCGCGGTGGCCCGGCTGGTCCAGTCCGGCCGCTCCACCTTCTACTGCCCGGAATGCCAGAAGCGGGCTTGAGGCCCGGCCCTGTGAACATCTTCCGGGGCGACAGGCGGGCCCGGGAGGCGTAGACTTCGCGTCGATCTGCAGGCGGCGATCCCGCCATGTCGACGGCTCCATGGGGGCGGGGCGCAGGGCACGGCCGGGGATTCGCCGCCGCTTGAACGCAGGTTCAGGAGGAAACCGCCATGGCCAGACCCGATACCGCCGCCCCCGCCCATCTCGGCCCGGTCCCGGACCAGCCTGCGATCCGCCGGATCGGGGTCTCCGACCTCAGAAAAGCCCTGCGGGAAGGCTTCGCGGATTTCTGGGCGACGCCCACGCACCTGGTCTTCCTGGGAGTGCTCTACCCGCTCCTCGGCATCTTCTTCGCGGGCGTGATGTTCGGCTACAACATGCTGCCGCTGCTGTTTCCGCTCATGTCGGGCTTCGCCCTCGTGGGTCCCCTGGCGGCCATCGGCCTCTACGAGATCAGCCGCCGGCGCGAGAACGGCCTGGACATCTCCTGGAACAGCATGGCCGAGATCCTCCGGTCGCCCTCCATCGGCTCCATCGCCGCCCTCGGCCTTCTCCTGCTGGTGATCTTCATCGCCTGGCTGCTGACCGCCCAGGCGCTCTACCAGAGCCTGTTCGGCTGGCACGCCCCCGAATCCATGAGCGAATTCGTGCGCGAGGTCTTCACCACCCGCAACGGCTGGTGGCTGATCATCGCGGGCAACGCCCTCGGCTTCCTCTTCAGCGCGTTCGTCTTCTGCATCAGCGTGGTGTCCTTCCCCCTGCTGCTGGACCGCGACGTGGGCGCCATCCCGGCGGTCATCACGTCGCTGCGCGCCGTGGCGGCCAATCCGGGGCCCCTGATGCTGTGGGCCGTGATCGTCGCCGCCGCCCTGGTGGTCGGCTTCCTTCCGCTGTTCATCGGCCTGGCGGTGGTGCTGCCCGTCCTGGGCCACGCCACCTGGCATCTCTACCGCAGGCTCGTGGAGTCCTGAGCCCGGGGGTTTTCGGCCCTGCGGATTTGATCTTGCCCGGGGTGGCCGCCTCCCTTAACCCAGAGGGGCGAACGGAGGAGGCGGCGCCATGGCTTACGACACCATTCTGGTTGAGACCCGGGGCAAGGTGGGGCTCATCACCCTCAACCGGCCCCAGGCCCTGAACGCCCTCAACTCCCAGCTCCTCGCCGAGGTGAACCAGGCGCTCGACGCCTTCGAGGCGGATGCGAACGTGGGCTGCATCGTGGTCACCGGCTCGGAGAAGGCCTTTGCGGCCGGGGCCGACATCAAGGAGATGGCGGGCCTCTCCTATCCGCAGATCTATCTCGACAACCAGTTCTCCGGCTGGGAGCGGGTGGCCGGCCGGCGCAAGCCCATGATCGCGGCGGTGGCGGGCTTCGCCCTCGGGGGCGGCTGCGAATTCGCCATGATGTGCGATTTCATCATCGCGGCCGACAACGCCAAGTTCGGCCAGCCGGAGATCAAGCTCGGGGTGATGCCCGGCATGGGCGGCACCCAGCGGCTCACCCGGCTCGTGGGCCGGGCCAAGGCCATGGAGATGTGCCTGACCGGCCGCATGATGGGAGCCGAGGAGGCCGAGCGCTCCGGGCTCGTGGCCCGGGTGGTGCCGGCGGCCGAGCTCCTGGACGACGCCCTCAGGACCGCCGAGACCATCGCGTCCATGTCCCTGCCCGTGGCCATGATGACCAAGGAGACTGTCAACCGGGCCGACGAGGTGACCCTCTCCGAGGGCATCCGCTTCGAGCGGCGCGTCTTCCACGCCCTGTTCGCCACCGCCGACCAAAAGGAGGGCATGGCAGCCTTCGTGGAGAAGCGCCCGCCCCGGTTCGAAAACCGCTGATCCGTGGGCGACATCGGCATCGACGCGGTCGCGGCCCTGGCCGCGGTGTCCTTTCTGGCGGGTTTCGTGGATGCCATCGCGGGAGGCGGCGGGCTTCTGACGGTGCCCGCCCTCCTGCTCGCCGGCCTCGACCCGGCCCAGGCGATTGCCACCAACAAGGTGCAGGGCTCCGTGGCCGCCGCCTCCGCCGCCTCCACCTTCGCCCGGAAGGGCCTGATCGAGTGGCGCCGCGCCTGGGGCTTCACCCTGGTGGCCTTCGCCAGCAGCATCGCCGGGGCGCTCTGCGTCCGCTTCCTGCCCCGCCCGGTCCTCGACGGGCTGATCCCGCTGCTGCTCGTCGCCATCGCCCTCTACTTCGCCCTGTCGCGCAAGGTGAAGGACGAGGACGCCCAGGCCCGGCTCTCGGGGCTGGCCTTCGGCCTCACCGCGCCAGTGGCCATCGGCTTCTATGACGGCATCTTCGGCCCGGGCGCGGGCTCCTTCTATATGCTCGCCTTCGTGACGCTCCTGGGCTACGGGGTGGTGCGGGCCACCGCCCATACGAAGGTGGTGAACTTCGCCAGCAACTTCGGCAGCCTCCTGCTGTATGCGGCCACGGGAGCGGTGGTCTGGCCCCTGGGGCTCGCCATGGCGGGAGCCGCCCTGATGGGCGCCCAGGCCGGATCGCGGCTCGCCCTGCGCCTGGGCGGCCGGATCATCCGGCCGCTCCTGGTCCTGGTGTCGGGCCTGATGGCGCTCAGGCTTCTCCTCGACCCGGCCAATCCCTGGCGGGGGGCCGCGCAGGGGGCGCTTGAGGCGTTTTTTTGACGCGTAAGGGCCGCCTTGCGTTGACGTTGGCGCTTCTCGCGTCTATAAGCCGCCCCACACGAGCCCGCGCGTCCCGCGGGCTCTTCGGTTTCCATGCAATCAACCGATCGCTGCCGCAGCTCCGACCAGGAGCCTGCCGCGTCGGATATGAAAGAACGAGGACAGGCCATGGCCAACACCGTGTCCGCCAAGAAGATGACCCGCAAGATCGCGAAGCGCACCGAGATCAATCGGTCGCGCCGCAGCCGTATGCGGACCTTCATTCGCAAGGTGGAGGAGGCGATCGCCTCCGGCAATCAGACCGAGGCCGCGGCCGCCCTGCGCGCCGCCGAGCCCGAGATGATGCGCGCAGCCCAGAAGGGCATCGTGCACAAGAACACCGCCTCGCGGAAGGTTTCGCGCCTGGCGACCCGCATCAAGACCCTGAGCGCCTAGGCAAACAGCCGCCCGCAGGGCTCCAGACCCGTGAGATCGAAACCCGGCCGAGAGGCCGGGTTTTTTCGTCTTTGGAGGCATGAACCCGGTCTCTTTTTATCCACATAAGGCCTTGACTGGGAATCAGAATCACGGGGTGACCCGCGGCGGCGGCGGGTTTCAAACCGCACATAAAAGCTCAAGCTTGCTCAAGAGCTTAGCAGGCAAAGCTTCGCGAAGCATCGGAATCACCCCGCGAGTCGAGGCGAATCGACCCTGAATCAAGGTTGCGGGAAAACCTTTTTTTCCGGCTGCGGACAGGCTGTGGCCGAACAGTGAATCAGTTGAAGAGTCAGGGCTTTATCGCCGCACCCTAAAAGCTGTGGACGAGATTGCGGACCCGCCGGACCCCTCGCGGCGGGATCGGGCTTGACTCCGGTCTGTTGCACCCCCCCACCCCCCTGTGTAAAGTCAAACCACTTCGACGGCTCGCCGCGAAGTCATTGACGAAAGTCTCAAGGTATAGATCTCAGAGATGGGGATAAGCCGTTGTTTCACTCTACCAGGAAGCAAGCGAAAACTCGTCCCTTACCGAGGTGTAAACTTGATAGATCTTAGGTGAACGCCGACGATACGACGGTATTCCGTCACCTCGACTTCATTAAAAAACAATAAACTTCAGTAAAATTGGGGGCGCCACGTTTTGGACAACCTGTGAGGCCGCTGAGCCTTGGTGTTCGAAACGGGTCGTGGCGTAGGGATTCTGGTTCTCGAACGGGATCTCGGGGAGGGGATATTGATGTACCACAGCGAAGATCATCGCACCTATGCGGCTTCGAACGAGAGCGGCAGGGAGGTTCCGGGAGAACAACCGGCTCTGGAGGTGTGGGGGCGCGTGAAGCGCCGTCTGCGGGCTGAACTGGGCGAGGACATCTTCGCCAGCTGGTTCGGCCGCCTCGAGCTGGATTCGGTGATCGAAGGCTGCGCGTACCTGACCGTTCCCACCCGCTTCCTGAAAAGCTGGATCGAGTCCCATTACGCCGACCGGGTTCTGGCGGTCTACCGCTCCGAGGCGGGCGACGTGGAGCGCGTCTCCATCGGGGTTCGCAACACCCTGAGCCGGGACGCCGCCCCCCAGCGGCGGGCGAGCGAAGCCCCCCGTCCCAGCATGGCCATGCCCGCCGCTCCGGCAAGCTCGGCGGGAGAGTTCAAGATCCCCGCCGGCGCCCTGCCGCCGGAGGAGCGCGGCGAGGGTTCGGAGCTGGGCGGCGCGCCCCTCGACCCGCGCCTCACCTTCGACAGCTTCATCGTGGGCCGCTCCAATGCGCTCGCCCATGCGGCGGCGGACCGGGTCGCCCATACCCAGAACGGGCAGGCCATCTACAACCCGCTCTATCTCCATGCGGGGGTGGGCCTAGGCAAGACCCACCTCCTTCATGCCATCGGGCATGAGATGCGCTCGCAGGGCCGCCGGGTCATCTATCTCACGGCCGACCGCTTCATGTACGGCTTCGTGGCCTCCCTCAAGGCCCAGACGTCGCTTGCCTTCAAGGAGCGCCTGCGCGGGATCGACCTGCTCATCATCGACGACGTGCAGTTCATCCAGGGCAAGCAGATCCAGCAGGAATTCGGCCACACCCTCAACGCCCTCATCGATGCGGGCCGCCAGGTGGTGATCGCGGCGGACCGTCCGCCGTCGGATCTGGAGAGCCTGGACGAGCGGGTGCGCTCGCGCCTCGCCGGCGGCCTCGTGGTCGAGGTCGGCGCCCTGGACGAGGCCCTGCGCGCCTCGATCCTCACCACCCGGATCGACGCCCTGAAGGCCATCCATCCGAGCTTCGAGGTGAGCCCCGCCGTGATCGCCTACGTGGCCCGCGCCATCACGGCCAACGGACGGGATCTGGAAGGCGCGGTGAACCGTCTCCTCGCCCACGCGACGCTCACCGGCTCCGGCATCAGCGTCGAGACCGCCGAGACGGCGATCCGGGACCTGGTGCGCAACCGCGAGCCCAAGCGGGTCAAGATAGAGGACATCCAGAAGCTGGTGGCCTCGCGCTACAACGTGTCCCGCTCCGACATCCTGTCCGAGCGCCGCACCGCCGCCGTGGTGCGCCCGCGCCAGATCGCCATGTACCTGTCCAAGGTGCTCACCCTGCGCTCCCTGCCGGAGATCGGCCGCCGCTTCGGCGGGCGCGACCACACCACGGTGCTTCACGCGGTGCGCAAGATCGAGAAGGCCATCGGCGAGGACAACGCGCTCTCCGACGAGGTCGAGCTTCTCAAGCGGATGCTGCAGGAATAACCGGCCCCGCAAGGGGCGGATGCCGGGGAAAGGGGCTCCCGGCCTTGCTTTCTCGGGCAAGTGCCGCCAATCTTGGCGGCCCTGCCTGCTCCGCCCGGCCGTTCCTGCCGTGGGGCAGGCCAAAAATTCCAGAGAAGAACGGAATTCCAGGCCAAGCGGAATTCCAGCGAAAACGGATGCTGGGTTATGAGAGTTACTGTTGAGCGCGCCGCTCTTCTGAAGGCGCTCGGGCATGTGCACCGCGTCGTCGAGCGCCGCAACACCATCCCGATCCTGTCCAACGTTCTGCTGCGCGCGGAAGACGGCGCCCTGCGCCTCAAGGCCACGGACCTCGACATCGAGGTGACCGAAACGATCTCCGCCGACATCACGGAAGGCGGCTCCACCACCGTCCCGGCCTATGTGATCTACGACATCGTGCGCAAGTTGTCGGACGGCGCGCAGGTCTCCCTCGAAATGGCCGGCGACGCGGGCCAGGTGCAGATCCGCTCCGGCCGCTCGCGCTTCATGCTGCAGGCTCTCCCTGAGAGCGATTTTCCGGATCTCGCCGCCGGCGACCTGCCGCACCGCTTCACCCTTCCGGCCGCCGACCTCAAGCGGCTCATCGAGAAGACGCAGTTCGCGATCTCCACCGAGGAGACGCGCTATTATCTCAACGGCATCTATCTCCACACCCTCGAGGCGGGCGGGTCTACCGTGATGCGTGCGGTGGCCACCGACGGCCATCGCCTCGCCCGGGTCGAGATCCCGGCCCCCCGGGGCTCGGAGGGGATGCCCGGCGTGATCATTCCGCGCAAGGCCGTGGCCGAGATCGTCAAGCTCGTGGAGGACGGGTCCGAGAGCATCACCATCGAGCTCTCCTCCGCCAAGGTGCGCATGACCTTCGACGGGGTGGTGCTCACCTCCAAGCTCATCGACGGCAGCTTCCCCGACTACCAGCGGGTCATCCCGGCCGGGAACGACAAGATCCTGGTGGTGGAGCGCGCCGATTTCGCCAAGGCGGTGGACCGGGTCTCCACCATCTCGTCCGAGCGCGGCCGCGCGGTCAAACTGGCCATCGGCGAGGGCCGCCTGATGCTGTCCGTCAACAACCCGGATTCGGGGAGCGCCACGGAGGAGATCGAGGTCGACTACGACGCGGCTCCCCTCGATATCGGCTTCAACGCCCGCTACCTTCTGGACATCACCGCCCAGCTCGACGGGGACACCGCCCTGTTCAAGCTCGCCGATCCGGGCTCGCCCACCATCGTCCAGGACCGGGAGGGCGCCACCGCCCTCTACGTCCTGATGCCGATGCGGGTGTAGGGGGAACCCTCCAGGCGGGTGCTGCCCCGAGGCCGCATCTCGTTGCCCGCTCGTCCCATGCCCGCCGCTGCTCTGCGCGCATCCCCGGCGAAGCACATCAACCAGACTGACGCATCGATCTCCGAACGGGAGAGGGAGAGCCCTTGGGCAGGCTCCCTTCCGCTTCGCTGCGGCCGATCCGTAGGACTGGCGAAGTGACCCTCTGTCGTCATGCCCGGCCTTGTGCCGGGCATCCACGTCTTTCCGCAGGTTGAAGGCGTGGATGGCCGGGACAAGCCCGGCCATAACGAGGAGGTGTCATTCCCGGCCGGAGCGAAGCGGAGGGGAAGGGAATCCACACCACCGTCACAAGCGGCACCTCTGGTTTCCCTCCCCCTTGTGGGGAGGGTCAGGGCGGGGGTGTTTGCGCCAGACCTTCATAGGCTATCGCTCACACCCCCACCTCCATCTCCTCCCCACAAGGAGGAGGAGAGCCCGTCGCGTTGCCCTGGTCAGAAGCGATACGCCGTGTCAGTACATGTTCTTGCTTTGTTCTTGACAGCTGGTGCAAGCTAAGCTATATCATGTGCAGTTCTGTTCCCCGAGGGGCGCGCTCGCGAGGCGTCGTAAGTTGCGGGAGCAGGGCACGGTCTCGCAGAAGGGCTCGCAACCTTCTGGCGAGAGGCCCAGGCTGCGCGCCGGGCCTGCCCGCAGCCTCAAGGCCAGGCTTCCTCAGAGGAGCCCCGCCTGAGCTGACGATCGGCAGGGTCGCGTCGCCTGTTTGCCTAAAAGAACCGTGCGCGAGGGCCACCCGGCTCTAGCATTATCAACACACATCGATCCGGACCGCTTCTCGCGCCACCCCTCGATCGACCCTTCAGGCTGGAGCCAAACGGCTCCGGCCCGAAGGTGTTGGCTCTTTGACATCACCGTTGCGCCGGTTCGAACCGCAGGCCCAACCGCAGGCCCAACCGCAGGCCCATGCATCGTCGCCCCTCGTCCGGGACGGGCAAGCGACGATCCCGACCCTTGATCTTTCGGGCCCGCTCCTGACAGAAGGGGGCGCATGTCCTCCGCTCCCCTAGCAGCCTCCCGAATCGCGCGCCTGATCCTCCAGGATTTCCGCACCTATGCGAGCCTGGATCTCGCCGTGTCGCGTCCGCTCGTCGCCCTGGTGGGCGAGAACGGGGCCGGCAAGACCAACGTGCTGGAGGCGATCTCCCTGTTCATGCCCGGGCGGGGCTTAAGGCGCGCGGAGCTGGGCGACATGGCCCGCACGGGCGGACCCGGTTCCTTTGCGGTGTCCGTCACCCTCGACGCGCCCTACGGCGAGCACCGCCTCGGCACCGGGCTGGAGCCGCCGGGCGAAGGGCCCCGCGCCCCGCGGATCTGCCGCATCGACGGAATGCCGGCCTCCTCGCCCACGGCCTTTGCCGAGTTCCTGCGCATCGTCTGGCTCACCCCCGATCTCGACGCCCTCTTCCGCGGCCCCGCGGGCGAGCGCCGCCGCTTCCTCGACCGGCTGGTGCTCGCGGTCGATGCGGAGCATGGGACGCGGGTGAACGCGCTCGAGCGGGCGCTCCGCTCCCGCAACCGGGTGCTGGAGGAGACCCCCGACGACCGTCTGTGGCTCGACGCCCTGGAACGGGAGGTGGCGGAGCTCGCCATCGCGGTGGCGGCGGCGCGGCGGGAGACCGTGCAGCGGCTGGCCGCCCTGATCCTGGAGACCCGCGCGGAGGATTCCCCCTTTCCCTTCGCCACCATGAGCCTCGAAGGCGACATCGACGCCCTGGTGGCCGCCCTGCCCGCCGTGGATGCGGAGGACCGCTACCGGGCGGCCTTGCGCGAATCCCGCTCCCGCGACCGGGCGGCCGGGCGCACCCTCCTGGGGCCCCAGGCCTCGGACCTGCTCGTGCGCCATGGCCCCAAGGACATCCCGGCCGGCACCGCCTCCACGGGCGAGCAGAAGGCCCTGCTCATCGGCCTCGTGCTCGCCCATGCCCGGCTGGTGGCCCACATGAGCGGCATCGCGCCCTTCGTGCTCCTCGACGAGGTCGCCGCCCATCTCGACCCCCGCCGCCGGGCGGGCCTGTTCACGGCGCTGGAATCCCTGGGCGGACAGGTCTGGATGACCGGGGCCGACCCCGGCCTCTTCGCCGAACTCGGGGGCCGGGCCGACCTCCTGCAGGTCTCGCCGGGGGCGATCGAGCCGTTGAGCGTGCCATGACCCTTGCGGACCGCTTCCTGAAACCCTTCCTGGTCCTGAGCGGGCTGGGATCGTTGGGGGTCTTCTCCCTTGCGCTCGTCCTGGGACAGAACGCCGGGCAGTTCCGCCAGATGCCTGGCGCGCCGGACCTTTCGGATGCGGGCCTTGTCATTCTCCTGCTCGTGCAGCCGACGATCCTGCTGCTGATCGCCGTGGCCCTCGGGGTCGCGCTTGCCAAAAAGGCGGGCCTGGCCTCCCTGGTCCTGCGCCGCCTGCGCGGCATGGAGGCCGCTCCGGCCCCGGGACGCTGGGGTTCGACGCTCCTCCTGGCAGCGGTCCTCGCATCCGTCGTCGCGGCAGCCGATCTCCTGTTCCGGGACGCCTTTCCGGGAGCCTTCAGGGGCGTTCCGCGCCTGGACGAGGTCACCCTGGCCGGCCGCTTCGTCGGCCTGTTCTACGGAGGGATCACCGAAGAGCTGGTGATGCGTTTCGGGTTGATGACCCTGCTGCTTTGGCTGGGGCTTCGCCTGACCGGCGGCCGTGGGCGCTCCCCGCTCACCTGGACGGCGATCCTGATCGCGGCCCTGGCCTTCGCGGCAGGCCATCTCGGGGCGCTTGCGGGAAGCGCCGGGTCGCATCAGGACGTGCTGATCGTCAGAACTCTTGCTCTCAACGGCGCCCTGGGATTGCTGTTCGGCTGGCTCTACGCTCGCCGGAGTCTGGAACACGCCATGCTGGCCCATGCGGCCTCTCATGTTGTATTCTGGACCGTGACGCCGCTTCTCGTGGCCCTTGGTATATGATCATGGATCTCGCAGGCCTCATCGTTTTCGCCACCGCCCTGTTCATCGCCGCAGCCTCCCCCGGCCCGGGCATCGCCGCCATCGTGGCGCGGGTCCTGGGGCGCGGCACCCAAGGGGCGGTCGCCTTCAGCGCGGGCCTCGCCATCGGCGACGTGGTGTGGCTGACCTTCGCCATCGTGGGCCTGGCGGCCCTGGCGCAGGCCTTCCATGGGGTCTTCCTGGTGGTGAAATACGCGGGCGCGGCCTATCTCCTCTACATCGCCTACAAGCTCTGGACCGCGCCGGCAGCGGCGCAGGAGGTGGAGGCGAGCCGGACATCCGAAAACCCCGCCAGGGTCTTCCTGGGCGGCCTGGCGGTGACCCTGGGCAACCCCAAGGTCATGGTGTTCTACCTGGCCCTCCTGCCCACCCTACTCGACCTCACCCGGATTACGGTTCTGGGCTATGCGGAGCTGGTGGCGGCCACTTTGGGCGTGCTGGGGGTGGTCTTTGCGGCCTATATCGTGCTCGCGGCCCGGGCCCGGCGACTGTTCACCAGCGCCCGGGCGATCCGCATCCTCAACCGGACGACGGGCGCGGTGATGGCGGGGGCTGCGGCGGCCGTGGCCGCGCGGTAGGGCATGCTCGCTCCGGGCCTTCTCCTCACGCTGCTTCTTCTCGCAGCCCTCGCCTTTGCGGCGCCAAGAGCCGCCCGCCTCTCCCGTCTGGGATTGGCGGCCAGGGCGGCCTTCGCCGCTCTGTGGCTTGCTCTCACGGGACTGTTTGCCCTTGCCTTCTACGACCGCTATTGGCGCTGGCGAGGCTGCTTCAACGAGCTTGGCCGCTGCTACGACCCGGAAGAGGGGGTCATGCTGGAGCAGGCAGGCGAACTCTATGGGATCCTGACGCTCATTTTCGGTTTGCTTCTCATCGGAAGTCTCTGGAGCCTGCTGAGGCGACGGACGACCCCCTAGCGCCCTGAAAAATGCATTTTTCCGTGGATTTTCAGGCCTGTTTCTCCGCGCGCGTAGGCGCGCGGGGGTGAAATTTCAACCATCCCTCACTAAATAACAGATCTGACGAATCAAAAATCGCGAGCGCGCATCCGTTGTTCATCCTGCCGCGCTCCTAAGGATCCCCTATGGCCGAACCTGCTCTCAACGTGACTGCCGACGCCTACGGCGCGGAATCCATCAAGGTGCTCAAGGGCCTTGATGCGGTCCGCAAGCGGCCGGGCATGTATATCGGCGATACCGACGACGGCTCGGGCCTGCACCACATGGTCTACGAGGTGGTGGACAACGCCATCGACGAGGCGCTGGCCGGCCACGCCACGGAGGTCACGGTCACGCTCAACGCCGACGGCTCCGTGACGGTCACGGACAACGGCCGCGGCATCCCCACCGACATCCACCAGGGCGAAGGCATCTCGGCGGCCGAGGTCATCATGACCCAGCTCCACGCGGGCGGGAAGTTCGACCAGAACTCCTACAAGGTGTCCGGCGGCCTGCACGGGGTCGGCGTGTCCGTGGTGAACGCCCTGTCGAGCTGGCTCAAGCTGCGCATCTACCGCAACGGCAAGGCCCACGAGATCGAGTTCCGCCACGGCAACGCGGTGGCGCCCCTCGCAGTGGTCGGCGACGCCGAAGGCAAGCGCGGCACGGAAGTGACCTTCCTGGCCTCCACGGACACCTTCACCATGGTGGAGTACGATTACGGCACCCTGGAGCACCGCCTGCGCGAGCTCGCCTTCCTCAATTCGGGCGTGCGCATCATCCTCACCGACAACCGCCATGCGGAGCGCAAGCGCGAGGAGCTGATGTACGAGGGCGGCGTCGAGGCCTTCGTGCGCTATCTCGACCGCGCCAAGACCCCGCTGATCCAGAAGCCCATCCTCATCCGCGCCGAGAAGGACCATATCGGCGTCGAGGTGGCCTTGTGGTGGAACGACTCCTACCACGAGAACGTGCTCTGCTTCACCAACAACATTCCGCAGCGGGACGGCGGCACCCATCTTGCGGGCTTCCGCGCGGCGCTCACCCGCCAGGTCAACGGCTATGCGGAATCCTCAGGGCTGACCAAGAAGGAGAAGGTTTCGCTCACCGGCGACGATTGCCGCGAGGGCCTGACCGCCGTGGTCTCCGTGAAGGTGCCGGACCCGAAGTTCTCGTCGCAGACGAAGGACAAGCTCGTCTCCTCCGAGGTTCGCCCTGCCGTGGAGAACGTGCTCAACGAAGCGCTCAACAACTGGCTCGAGGAGCATCCGCAGGAAGCCCGCACCCTCGTCGGCAAGGTGGTGGAAGCCGCCGCCGCCCGCGAGGCCGCCCGCAAGGCCCGCGAGCTCACCCGCCGGAAAGGCGCGCTCGACATCGCGTCGCTCCCCGGCAAGCTCGCCGACTGCCAGGAGCGCGATCCGTCGAAATGCGAGATCCTGCTGGTGGAGGGCGACTCGGCCGGCGGCTCCGCCAAGCAGGGCCGCGACCGCGCCTTCCAGGCCGTGCTCCCCTTGCGCGGAAAAATCCTCAACGTGGAGCGCGCGCGCTTCGACAAGATGCTGGGCAGCCAGGAGATCGGCACGCTCATCACGGCGCTGGGCACCGGCATCGGCCGGGAGGAGTTCAACCTCGACAAGCTGCGCTACCACCGCATCATCATCATGACCGACGCGGACGTGGACGGCTCGCACATCCGCACCCTGCTGCTCACCTTCTTCTTCCGGCAGATGCCGGAGCTGATCGAGCGCGGGCACCTCTACATCGCCCAGCCGCCGCTCTACAAGGCGACCCGCGGCAAGCAGGCGATCTACCTCAAGGACGAGCGCGCCCTCGAGGACTTCCTCATCGACGCGGGCGTGGAGAACGCGTCCCTGCGCCTCGAATCCGGCGTGGAGTTCCACGGCGACCAGCTCAAGGGGCTCATCGACGAGGCCCGCTTGGTGCGGCAGGTTCTCAACAGCCTGCACACGCGCTACGACCGCAAGGTGGTGGAGCAGGCGGCCATCGCCGGCGCCCTTCGCCCGGACGTGGCGGAGGATCCCGAGCGCGGCCCCGCGGCGGCGGCCTATATCGCCCAGCGCCTCGATGCGATCTCCGAGGAGCTCGAGCGCGGCTGGACCGGCGAGGTCCGCGAGGGCGGCTATGCGTTCTCGCGCACCATGCGGGGCGTGACGCAGACCGCCGTTCTCGACCAGGGCCTGATCGCCAGCCAGGAGGCCAAGAAGCTCGACGAGCGCGCGGCCTCGCTCCAGGACGTCTACGCCAAGCCGGCGAAGCTCGTGCGCAAGAACGACGAGATGCAGATCGACGGGCCGCTCTCGCTCTTCAACGCGGTGCTGGCCGCCGGCCGCAAGGGCCTGCAGCTCCAGCGCTACAAGGGGCTGGGCGAGATGACCGCGCAGCAGCTCTGGGAAACGACCCTCGACCGGGACGTGCGCTCGCTCCTGCAGGTGAAGGTGAAGGACACCACCGACGCCGACGATCTCTTCGTCAAGCTCATGGGCGACGTGGTGGAGCCCCGCCGCGAGTTCATCCAGGAGAACGCGCTCTCGGTGGCGAACCTGGACGTGTGATCGCTCGCCCCTGTTCTCCGGCCTCCCCGTTCCGCACGCCGTTGGCTCGCATGAGCGGTCGAGGCTTTTGGGCCTGTTTCAGGTCAGGGGATTACTCATGACCCCACCCTTCCGCCGAAGGGCGGGGCTTTTTGCATGAAGGTTTGCTTGTCGATCCCTCAGGGACCCTCATGGCATCTCTGCCGCCATCCGCGAAGAGGCATCAGCCGCGCCGGGCCGCCTCGATGGCGGCGACGTCGATCTTCGTCATGTCCATCATCGCGTCGAACGCCCGTTTGGCCTGATCGCCGCCTGCCGCCAGCGCCTCCATCAGGACGCGCGGCGTGATCTGCCAGGACACGCCCCACTTGTCCTTGCACCAGCCGCACGCGCTCTCCTGGCCGCCGTTGCCCACGATGGCGTTCCAGTAGCGGTCGGTCTCGTCCTGATCGTCGGTGGCGATCTGGAACGAGAAGGCTTCGTTATGGTTGAACGCCGGACCTCCGTTGAGGCCCAGACAGGCAACGCCCGCAACCGTGAACTCGACCGTCAGCACGTCGCCCTCCTTGCCGGACGGATAATCGCTGGGCGCACGGTGCACGGCGCTCACCGCGCTGTCGGGGAAGGTCTCGGCGTAGAAGCGGGCGGCCGCCTCGGCGTCCTTGTCGTACCACAGGCAGATCGTATTCTTCGCCATCGCGTGTTCCTTTCGCTTTGAAGCCGATGATCCGGCTGTTTCTCCAGCCGCTTTCGAAGACGGCTACCGGCGCGGGGCCACGAGGGCGAACATGGCGCCCTGCGGATCCATGCACTGGATGATCCAGGCGCCGCCCGGCACCTCGTGCGGTCCGTTGATGATCTGGCCGCCACCAGCGGTGACGCAGGCGGCGGCGGCATCGATCGCCTCGACGTTGAAGTAGTAGAGCCAGACCGGCACCGGGATGACGTCGGGCTTGTTCATCATGCCGCCGATCGCGTCGCCGCCGGCGGCAAAGAGCTGGTAGGTGCCCATGGGCCCCATGTCCATGGCGCGGCCCTTGGTCCAGCCGAACTGGCCGGCGTAGAAATCGAAGGCGCTCGGCCAGTCGGCCGCGTAAAGCTCGTGCCAGCCGACATGGCCGGGCGTTCCGGCAGGCGCGGGTGAATTGTCGCCGCCCATGGGCTGGAACAGCATGAACATGGCCCCCTGCGGATCGGCCACCACGGAGAACCGGCCGATGTCGGGGATGTCGGCAGGCTCGCGGTGGACTATGCCGCCGGCCTCGCGCACCTTGCGGGTCGAGGCGTCCGCATCGTCGGTCCCCACATAGCCGACCCATCCGGGCCGCGCGCCGGCCTCGCGCGCTTCCGGGGGCAAGGCCATCACGCCCGCCGCCATCCTGTCGCCGGCCTTCATGACCGTGTAGCGCATGTCGGGCTGAGGGATGCCCTGCGGGGTCCAGCCGACCACCGCGCCATAGAAGGCCTCGGCGGCGTCCATGTCGGTGGTCATGAGCTCGTACCAGACGAAGGTGTGAGGCGAGGTGGGCATGGTCATGTTCCTGTTTCTGTTTGTTGATCGTGTGAGCAGCCGAGGGCAGTCTGTCGGCAAGGCGTCAGCGCTGGAGCGGCAGCAGCGCCCGCAACCGCGGCTCGCGCAGCCAGAGGCCGGCCCATGTGGCGATGCCCACATAGACGCCGAACAGCACATGGCTGAACAGCGGGCTGCCGATCCGCACATGGGTGGCCACCGCGCCGCCCAGATAGGCGGTGATCAGGATCGCGCCGAGGACCGAACTGGGCCGATAGGCATAGAGCAGGGCGGAGGCGATGAGCACCACGCCCAGCGCGCGCAGCGTGGTGGGATCCGTCGGCCAGCCGAGGTCCCGCGTGGTGTCGACGACCACCTGGAGCGGAACCAGCTTCATGGCGCTGTCGAGCACGAGGAAGAGCACCACGAGGCCGCTCAGGATCCGTCCCGTCCAGACGGCTCCGCCGCCTGCCGTTCGGGCCGTCGCCGGCGCTGCTGTTGCGTGTTGCATGAGAGTTCTCCTGTGCGTCCGGCCTGGTTCACTCTGCGGTGTCGAGCAGGATGTCGAAGCCGCCGAAGATCATGCGCTTGCCGTCGAAGGGCATCTCGGTCATCCCCAGCCGCGGATCCTCCATGACCTTCTTCATGCCCTCGTCGCGCACCGCCTTGGACGGCCAGACGAGCCAGGAGAACACCACGTTCTCGCCGGGCTCGGCCTTCACGGCCATCCTGAAGTCGGTGACCTTGCCGTCGGGCAGGTCGTTGCCCCAGCATTCCACCATGCGGGTGGCGCCGTGCTCCTTGAAGATCGGCACGGCCTTGGCGGCCATCTCGCGATAGGCCTCCTTGTTGCCCATGGGCACGGGAACGACGAATCCGTCGATATAGGTCATGATGTCCTCCATCTTGTCGGCGCTTGCGCCAGGTTCGTGCAGAGAGGGTGGGCTTGTCTTGGGGTGCGCTCTTCCGGCGCCGGCGCTCAGGCCGGCACCATGTCGCCCATGGCGGTTTTGGCCGCCTCCAGGTCCATCCACATGATCTCCCAGGTGTGGCCGTCCAGGTCTTCGAAGCTGCGGCCGTACATGAAGCCGTAATCCTGCTTCGGGCCCGGATCCATGAGCCCGCCCGCCGCGCCGGCATTGACCGTCATCGTGTCGACGGCATCGCGGCTTTCGGCCGAGAGGCAGATCAGCACTTCCGCGGATTCCCTGCCATTGACGATCGTCTTCGGGGTGAACTGGCGGAACTTGTCATGGGTCAGCAGCATCACATGGATGGTGTCCGAGAAGACCATGCAGGCGCCCGTATGGTCGCTGAACTGCTCGTTCTTCTCGGCTCCGATGGCCTCATAGAAGGCGATGGCGCGGGGCAGGTCGGCGACAGGCAGGTTCACGAAGATCATCTTGGACATGGGTCTCTCCCTCTGGTTCCTGGTTTGGTTTGACATTGATTCCCTAGAAAGTTATTAATAGCAATTATGAAGTTAGAAAAAATAACTGAACAACCCGAAACCCGCTCCCGGCGCCATTACGAGGATGCCTGCGCGGCCGCCCACGCCCTCGACCTGGTGGGGGAGCGCTGGGCGCTTCCGGTCATGCGCGAGCTCATGCTGGGGCCGAAGCGCTTCAGCGACCTGCGGGCGAGCCTTCCGGGGATCAGCGCCAACGTGCTCACCCAGCGCCTCGAAGGGCTGGAGGCGGCCGGCGTTCTCGTGCGGAAGAAGCTGCCGCCGCCCGCCTCGGCCCAGGTCTACGAGCTGACGGAATGGGGCTACGAGAGCGAGCCGATCTTCCAGGCCCTGGGCCGCTGGGCCGCGCGCTCCCCTGCCCACGACCCGACCCTGCCGTTCAGCGCCGCCTCGTTTCTTCTGTCTCTCCGGACCATGCTCGATCCCCGACGAGCCGGGGGCCTCGATGCGCGCATCGGGTTTCGCCTAGGGGAAGAGCCCTTTCTCGCCCGTCTCGCCGGGGGCCGCATCGAAATCGCCCGCGGCGACGTGGACGATGCCGATCTGGTCCTCACGGGAACGCCGCCGGTTCTGGCGGGCGCGATCTATGGCGGCCAGCCCCTCGGAGCGCTGGAGGGCGCAGGGGTTCTGGGGATCAGGGGCGACCGCGCCCTGGCGGAACGCTTCATCGGCCTGTTCCCGCTGCCGCCCAAGGCGCCCAAGTCCGGGTGATCCCCGATGGGATGGCCGAGCCGTCCCGGCCGGAACCTCGGCAGGAGAGCCGGGCAGGCATTCCCTGCCCTCTCCCCACAGGGGCGCAGGCGCCCTATGTCCCGACGGGGCCGCGCCTGCGCCCCGTTTCAGAAGGACATGGATGGCCCACGCCTCATCACCCGGCCATGAGCAGCCGGTGGCCCTCGTTCTCGGCGGCGGCAACGCCCTCGGCTCCTATCTCGCGGGAGCCTACGAGCACCTGCACCGGCAGGAGATCCAACCCCGACGCATCGTGGCCGCTTCCATCGGCGCCATCACGGGCGCCATCGTGGCGGGGAACGCCCGCGAGGACCGCCTGGCCAGACTGGAGGAGTTCTGGGCCGAGGCGACGATCCACACCCCGGGCGCCTTGGGCCGCGGCTCGACCCTTCGCCATGCCTACAACGAAGCTCACACGGCCCTGGCCCTGCTGCTCGGCCGTCCCGGCCTCTTCCGGCCCCGCTATCCCGGTCCCTGGTCGATGCTGCCGTGGATGCCGGACGATATCGCCCTCTACGACCATTCGCCCCTGAGACAGACCTTGGAGCGCCTGATCGATTTCGACCGGCTGAACCGGGGCGATATCAGGCTTACCACCGGGTGCATCGATCTGGAATCGGGCGAGGAGGTGTTCTTCGACACCGCCCGCGACCGGATCGGGCCGGAGCACCTGCTCGCGAGTTCGGCGATCACCCCGGTGTTCCCGCCGGTGGAGATCGGCGGACGCCTGCTGTGCGATCCCGGATACGCCAACAACATGCCGGTGGACGCCCTGCTGGCGGAGCCGCCGGACGAGAGCCTCCTGTGCATCGCGGTCGAGCTGTTCGGCCTCGCCGCGCCGCGCCCGGCCTCCCTGGATTCCATGGTGGAGCGCACGAAGGACCTGATCTTCGCAAGCCCGTCGCGCCGGTCGATCAGGGCCCTGGAGCGGGAATACGCCCTGCACGAGAAGCTCCAGCCCGACGGGCCGTCCGTCACGCTGCTTCACATGGCCTACCACGCCGGGAGCGACGAACGGGCGGGCAAGACCTTCGACTACTCGCCCTCGTCCGTGAAGGACCGCTGGGCCGCCGGGCAGCGGGACATGGAAAGCACGCTGGCCCTGCTGAAGGACGCTCCCGCCGAGAAGCGCCGCCTGAGGTTCATCGCCCTCGATCCCAGGAAGTCGGCGATCTCAGGCGAGATCGGGGCGGGGGGCTCTGCGGCCTGACAGCCTTCGCGGGTTACGGGCCGCCTGCGAGGGAGCCCACCACCGCCATGGTCAATTCGTCGAGGTTCACGCGGCCCTCGATGGTGATCATCTCGGCATCCCCGGCCTGGACCCTCAAGCCCTGCTCGGCGGCCTCGGACTGGCGCTGCAGCTCGCCGATGATCGCCTCACGCACCTGGTCTTCGAGGTTCATCGCTCTCTCCCTCAAGAAAATGCTTCAGCTTGCCGAACGTCAGCGCCGACGCTCATGTTCCATCCCGGGCCCTGAGCGCGCGAAAGGCCTCGGCATCCATGACGCCCCGCGCGTTGTTGCAGGCCTGGCAGGCAAGAACCAGGTTGTCGGCCCTCAGAGGTCCGCCCATGGATCGGGGAACCACATGGTCGAGGGTCGCGAGATCGGGGGCGCGGCTCACCCCCTTCCGCAGGCGGCGGGTCTCGACCCCGCAATAGACGCAGCGCCCTCCGTCGCGGGAGAACACGTCCTCGAACAGCTTCTTGCGCTGCGGCGCTTTCATGGGGTTTCCAACGGTCGTGGGGGACGAAGGGGCGGGAACCACGCTCCTGTCGGGTTGTTCCCCTTGGCGAGAGCAGGAGCAATGCCATGGTAGACACCCGGCGCAGGAAGACAAACCCTTACGACGACAGCAACGGCTACGGCGACGTTCCGCGGGGAGCCGTCGGCCTGAGAGGGGATGGCCGGGAATATCCGGGGGGCTACGGCGGCGACGCCAGGGAGTTCACGGGCGGCGTGGTGGACGACGGGCGCGGCGGCCCGCCCGACGACGAAGGCTTCGCGCCCCGCTTCAGCCGCCACCGCTCCGGCTACGGCGCCATGGGCGACCGGGACCCGAACGATGCGGAGCTCCGCTCGCCGCCGCAGGACACGCCGGACCGTCCCCTGGCGGGCTCGCATCGCGGCCGCGGCCCCAAGGGCTACAGGCGATCTGATCAGCGCATTCACGAGGACGTCTGCGAACGCCTCACCGAGGACCGCTTCATCGATGCGTCCAACATCGACGTCGTGGTGAAGGAGGGCGAGGTCACCCTCTCGGGCACCGTGTCCAGCCGCGGCCTCAAGCGCCGCGCGGAGGATCTCGCCGAGATGGCCTCCGGGGTCGCCCATGTGCAGAACAACCTGAGGATCGAAGGCGCGTGACGGGCCGGGGCTGACAATCGTCACATGGCGAGTGTTACATGGCGAGTGTTACATGGCGAGCGGAGAGGTCTCGTAGTTCCTGACGAGATCCTCCGTGTCGCGGTAGACCGCGATGCATCCGGCCTCGCGCAGGGCCTGTTCCGTGAAGCCGCCGGAGAGAACGCCCACGGTTTTCACCCCGGCGTTGCGCGCGGCCTCCGCATCGTAGGGCGTGTCGCCCACCACGACGGCCTCCTCGGGCCTCAACGGCGACAGCTTCGCCAGGGCGGCCTGGAAGATGTCGGGAAAGGGCTTCGAGCGCTCCGCATCGTCGGACGAGGTGGCCGAGTCGATCAGGTCGGCGATGCCGGCAATCTCCTTGTACTGCTCCACCTCGTCGCCATTGCCGGACGAGGCCAGCACGGCCCTCTGCCCCGACGCGCGGATACGCTCGAACAGATTCCGCACGCCGGGGAAGGGTCGGGCCTTGGCCAGGTAGTCACGCTTGAACAGATCGCTGCGGAAATCCTTGATCTCCTCGCCCTTCTGCTCGATCACGTTGGGCAGCAGGAGGCCGTGCAGGATCTGGTCGCCGCCCTTGCCGATCTGGGAGCGCATGTCCTCGTAGGCGATGTGGAACCCGAAATGCCCCAGCGCCTCGACCCAGGCCGAAGCATGGAGGTCGACCGTGTCGATGAGGGTGCCGTCGATGTCGAAGATGACTGCCTTGATCATGGGCGTGCTCCTGGGACGAAACGGTCGAGCCTCAGGAGCACGGGGACTCGCGGGGCTGCCCGGCTGTCAGCCGTGCCGGATCTTGAAGTAGAGGATGATGCCGGCCAGCACGAGCGTGACCGCATTGGCGATGATCAGGGGCATCTCGCCGCGCCAGAACCCGTAGGTGAGCCACAGGATCAGCCCGGTGACGAGCACCAGGAACATCTTGAGGGAAATGTCCTTGGTCGACCGCGTGCGCCAGACCCTGAGAACTTGCGGCACATAGGCCGACGTGGTGCAGAATGCAGCCGCATAGCCGGTGTAATCCATGAGAGACATGTGAAGGCGCGCCCCTTGCGATGAGAGGCCACCAACGCTGGGGATGCGGCGATGTTCCTCCACGGCGTTGCGACATTTCCGGCCCCATCGCCCGCGGGAACAGGGCGGCCCCACGGGCGTTGGCGCGAACTCGCACGGGAGCCCCGCATGTCCAGCAGCGCAAATCCTTCCGCTCACTCGTCGGGGCTCATCGGCGCAAGGCCGCAGACCATCGCGCCGCCCGGGGGCGCGACGCCGGGCCGCCATCCCCTGGGCATGGGCGGCAGGCGCGACGGCATCTTCCTCGTGCCCGAGGGCCTTGACGCGACAAAGCCCGCGCCCCTCATCGTCTCCCTCCATGGGGCGGGAGGCGTGGCGCCCCAGGCCCTCGACATCTTCGCCGCGCAGGCCGGGGCGCAGGGCACCATCGTGCTTGCGCCGGAATCCCGCTCGGCCACATGGGACGTGATCCGGGGCGGCTACGGGCCGGACGTGGCCTTCATCGAGGGCGCCCTGGACAAGGTCTTCCGGCTCCACGCCGTCGATCCCGAGCGCATCGCGGTGGCGGGGTTCTCGGACGGGGCTTCCTATGCCCTCTCCATCGGCATCACCAACGGCGCTCTGTTCAAGGACATCCTGGCCTTCTCGCCGGGCTTCATGGCGCCCGCCGGGCAGTCGGACCTGCCGCGGGTCTTCATCTCCCACGGGGTCCTCGACGAGGTGCTGCCCATCGACCCGTGCAGCCGCCGCATCGTCCCAAGGCTCAAGCGCGCCGGCTACGATGTGGAATACCAGGAATTCGACGGCGGCCATGTGGTCCCGCCAGACATGGTGGAGCGCGCCGTTGCCCGCTTCCTCGGCTGATCGGCAGGGCGGCGGGGAAGCCCCGCCGGCGCCCCTCCACGTGCCGCCCGATTGGGCCGAGGCCGCCGAGCGGATCGGTCGCGAGGGCGCTTGCAGGGTGCTCGTGCTCGGCGCGGCGGATCGGGGCAAGAGCACGCTCTGCCGCTTTCTCGTGGAGAGCGCAGCGGAATACGGGCGCAGCGCGGCCCTGCTCGATGCGGATGTCGGACAGAAGACTCTCGGGCCGCCCGCCTGCGTCACCGGGGGCGACGGGCAGGGCGCGATCCTGTTCTTCGTCGGCACCACCAATCCTGTCCGCGGCTGGAGGCGGCTGGTCGAAGGAACCCGCCGCCTCGCCCGGGGCCTGGACGCGGAACTCGTCGTCGCCAACACGAGCGGGCTCCTGGCCGGACCGGGCAGGCGCCTGAAGGCCGCCAAGATCGAAGCCTTCCGGCCGGACCTGCTCATCGCCCTGGGAGACGACCCCGATCTCGCGGCGATCCTGAACGATCATCCCGAGGTGCCCGCCCTTCGCCTCTCCCCCTCGCCGGAGGCCAGGCGCAAGACCGACGGGGAGAAACGGGCCGCCCGGCGCGAGGCGTTCCGGCGTTATTTCGCGGGCGCTGCGGTGCAGGGCTTCGAAAGCCGCCGCCTCCGGCTCGAGGGCTGGCAGGCGCCGCTTCCCCTCGGCCTCCTGCTCGGATTGTCCGACGGGCGCGAGGACCGGCAGGGTCTTGGGATCCTGGTCGCGTCCTCCGACGCGACCGTGGAGATCCTCACCCCGGTCGCGAGAAGCAGCGTTCGGCAGATCACGCCGGGGTCGCTTTGCCTGGATGATGCCTTCGCGGAGAGGAGCGTGAAGCATGAGGCGCAGGAGCGCGACCATGCCTGAGGGGCGATCCCCCCGCCCTATCGGAACGGCGGCTCCTGATTTAGGCTGGCCTCGCCCGATCCCTCTTGTCGAAACCTGGATGTGCCGGATGGCAGCCTGTCCGCGGGCTGCCGATTCCGTCCCGGACATCTCCTTTCACGTTTCCAAGGCGCGTGAACAACCAAGAACGCCAAACCGGATAAACGCCCATGTTCACCACCCGGCCTGAGATCCTCGGCACCTTCGGCATCGTCACCTCCACCCATTGGCTGGCCTCGGCGGCCGGGATGGCGATGCTGGAGCGGGGCGGCAACGCCTTCGACGCCTGCGTCGCCTCCGCCTTCTTGCTGCAGGTGGTCGAGCCGCATCTGGTCGGCCCCGCGGGAGAGGTTCCGGCGGTGTTCTACTCCGTCAAGACCCGGAAGGTCGAGGTGCTCTGCGGCCAGGGCACCGCCCCGAAGGGGGCGACCATCGCGCATTACCGGAGCGAGGGCCTCAAGCTCATCCCCGGCAACGGCCTTCTCGCCACCGTGATCCCCGGCGCCTTCGATGCCTGGATGCTGCTGCTGCGCGACCACGGCACCATGCGGCTGAGGGACGTTCTGGAGCCGGCGGTCTCCTATGCGGAGCAGGGCCATCCGCTCCTGCCGCGGGTCGCCGCCACCATCGGCGACCTGAAGGATTTCTTCGCGACCGAATGGCCGAGTTCCGCCGCCGTGTACCTGCCGGGGGGCGAGGCGCCCAAGCCGCGCCAGCTCTTCCGCAACCCCCGGCTTGCGGAAACCTGGAAGCGCATCATCCGCGAGGCCGAGGCCAGGGGTCCCGATCGCGAGGCGCAGATCGAGGGCGCGCGAAGCGCCTTCTCCAGGGGCTTCGTGGCGGAGGCCATCGACGCCTTCGTGCGCCGGACCGAGGCCATGGACCAGAGCGGCGCGCGCCGCCGCGGCGTGCTCACCGGCGACGACATGGGGGGCTGGCAGGCAAGCTACGACCGGCCGCAAGCTTACGATTACCACGGCTACCGGGTGAACAAGATCAGGCCCTGGGGCCAGGGGCCCGTCTTCCTGCAAACGCTGGCGCTGCTGCGGGACTTCGATCTCGCCCGCATGGAGCCCGCAGGCGCAAGCTTCATCCACACCATCGTCGAGGCCATGAAGCTGGCCTTCGCCGACCGCGAGGCCTATTACGGCGATCCCGATTTCGTGGACGTGCCGATCGAGACGCTGCTGTCCGACGCCTACACGGGCGAGCGCCGCAAGCTCATCACGGACAGGGCCTCCCTCGACCTGCGGCCGGGGCGCGTGGAAGGCTACGAGCGCCAGGTGGAGCGCACGCTCGCGGCGCTGCGGGAGCTCTCCACCACCGACCGCCGGGTGTCCGGGGGCGAGCCGACGCTGGCCTCCATGCGCTCGGCGCGGCGCGGCGACACGGTGCATATCGACGTGGTGGACCGCTTCGGCAACATGATCGCCGCGATGCCCTCCGGCGGCTGGCTGCAATCCTCGCCGGTGATTCCCGAACTCGGCTTCATGCTCAATTCCCGCGCGCAGATGTTCTGGCTGGAGGAAGGGCTGCCCGCAAGCCTGGAGCCGGGCAAGCGGCCGCGCACCACGCTGACGCCCACGTTGGCGGAGAAGGACGGCGAGCCCTACATGGTGTTCGGCTCCCCCGGCGGCGACCAGCAGGAGCAGTGGCAGCTTCTCCTGTTCCTGCGCCATGTGCATCACGGGCTGAACCTTCAGGAGGCCATCGAGCTGCCGATGGCCCATACGGCGCATTTCCCGTCCTCCTTCTACCCGCGCGAGCAGAAGCCCGGCCATCTCATGGCAGAGGAGAGCTTCGGCGGGGAAACCCTCGACGACCTGCGCGCCCGCGGCCACGACGTGGAGGTGGCGCCGGAATGGACCGTGGGCCGCCTGGTGGCGGCGAGCCGCGACAGGGACGGGCTTCTCCACGGCGCCGCCACGCCGCGGCTGATGCAGGCCTACGCGGTCGGACGCTAGGGGGCTGCCGCCATGACTTGGTCCATCGTCGCAAGAGATCCGGAGACCGGCTCCTTCGGCATCGCCATGGCCACCAGGTCCTTTGCCGTGGGAGCGCTCTGCCCTCACGGGGCAGGGCGGGTGGGGGCCCTGGCCACGCAGGCCTTCACCAATCCGCTCTACGGCCCGGACGGCCTGCGGCTCCTGGCGGAGGGGCGCAGCGCCGACGAGGTCGTGTCGATCCTCACCGCGGGCGATCCCGGCCGTGAGGTCCGCCAGCTCCATGTGGTCGATCGCGACGGACGCACGGCGGCCCATACGGGCGGCGAATGCGTGGAGTGGTGCGGTCATCTGGCCGACAGGGACGTCTCGGTGGCAGGCAACATGCTGGCGGGCCCCGCCGTGATCGAAGCGACGCTTGAGACCTTCCGGTCACGGGCAGGGCTCCCCCTGCCCGAGCGCCTGATGGCGGCGCTCGACGCGGGGGAGGCCGAGGGCGGCGACAAGCGCGGCCGGCAATCCGCCGCCATGAAGATCTGGCGCACGGAGCCCTATCCCGTGCTCGACCTGCGCGTGGACGACCACGCCGAGCCCCTAGCCGAGCTGCGACGCCTCTACGGCGTCGCCCATGAGCGCTTTCTCGCCTACGTGGAGGCCATGCCGACCCGCGCCCATTCCGGCGGCATCACGGACCGGGCCTGGATCGACCGGCGGGCGCAGGAGATCCGGGGGCGCGCCTCGCGCTCGAGCTGATCGCCCGGCCACAAACGCCCTTGTCATCAGGCCGGGAAGGTCCCATGACCCTTCAGGCCCTGCCCCGCCCGTCCCACCCCTGGTTGTCTCATGTTCGGCATTCCCCTCTTCGATCTGGTCTGGCTCGCGGCGGCGCTTCTGGCGGCCGGGGCCATCACGGGCCTGCTCGCCGGCGTGTTCGGGGTGGGCGGCGGCGCGGTGGCGGTGCCGATCCTCTACGAGCTCTTCCTCATCCTGGGCGTGCCCGACGAGGTGCGCATGCCCCTTTGCGTCGGCACGTCGCTCGCCATCATCATTCCCACCTCGATCCGCTCCTTCAACGCCCACCGGGCCAAGGGCGCGGTGGACATGTCGATCCTCAAGGTCTGGGCGGTTCCGGTGGTGGTGGGCGTGGTCATGGGCACCGTGGTCGCCCGCTATGCCCCGGCCGATCTGTTCAAGGCGGTGTTCGTGCTGGTGGCGGGCGTCTCGGCGGTGCGGCTTCTCTTCGGCAAGGATACTTGGCGCCTCGGGCTCCACATGCCGGCCAGGCCCGTCATGGTGGTCTACGGCTGGCTGATCGGCGTGCTCTCGGCGCTCATGGGCATCGGCGGCGGGCAGCTCTCGAACCTGTTCATGACCTTCTACAACCGCCCGATCCACCAGTCGGTGGCCACCTCTTCGGGGCTCGGCGTCCTCATCTCCATCCCCGGGACCATCGGCTTCATCTATGCGGGCTGGCCGCGGATGGCGGAATATCCCAACGTGATCGCCATGCAGCCGCCCCTCGCCCTGGGCTATGTCTCGCTGGTGGGCCTCCTTCTCTTCATCCCCACCAGCACCTGGACGGCGCCCATCGGCGCGCGGCTGGCCCACAGGCTCCCCAAGCGACGCCTGGAGATCGCCTTCGGGGTGTTCCTGCTGGTCGTCTGCGCCCGCTTCGCCGCAAGCCTTCTGGCCTAAGGCACCTCCGGCGGCCGCGCCGGGTGGATCGACGGTCTCTCCGCCTCGGGCGGCTGCTCCGGCAGGGACGACGGAACCTCCGGCGCGGACGGCAGGGGCGTCTCGGAGGGAACCGGCATGGCAGGGGCCGGCTCGGTGGGAGGCGGCTTGGGATAGAATTCGTCCGGCTGCGGCCGGTTGCCATGGATCCGGGTCAAGGAGGGCTCCCTTTCAGGACGGTTCGGGTTTTGGGAAAGGCCAAGATCGGTGGTTCAACCGCCCGGACGCGGGAAAGTTCGCTCGGGCCCCGGCCCCGTTTCCCAAGCCTACGTCATTGAGGATCGCTCCCGATCCCGCTAGCGTCGGCGCACCCGGCTGATGCTCTTGCGCCGCAGGGGGCGCTGGCGGCAGCCATGAGCCGAAAAAGGGGAAGCCTTGTCGCATCGCATCGCCATCATCGACGGACATCCGGACCCGGAGCGCTCCCATTTCTGCCATGCGGCGGCGCAGGCCTATCGCGCGGGCGCCGAGGAGAGCGGGCACGAGGTCAGATTGTTCAGGCTCGGCGACATGGAGGTGCCGCTCCTTCGTTCGAAACGCGAATGGGAGAACGCTCCGGCCCCCGAAGGCGTCCGGGAATGCCAGGAGGCCATCGGCTGGGCCGATCATGTGGTCATCGTGTTTCCGCTCTGGCTCGGCGGGATGCCCGCGATGCTCAAGGCCCTGCTTGAACAGATCTTCCGCCCCGGCTTCGCCTTCAAATATGATTCGAGCCCCATGGGAGAAAAGCTCCTCAAGGGCAGGTCCGCCCGGATCATCGTCACCATGGGCATGCCGGCCCTCGCCTACCGGCTGTATTTCCGGGCCCACAGCCTGAGAAGCCTCAAGCGCAACATCCTGGGCTTCGTGGGCATCGGGCCGATCAGGACGACGATCATCGGCAGCATCGCCGCCATGGACGACGCCAAGCGCCGGCGGTGGCTCAACGCCCTCCAGGCCTACGGCTACAACGGACATTGACCAAAGGGCCGGGGTTCGCGCGCCCCTGCGCCGGGACCGAGCCGCATCGCCTCGCTCCGGGAATGATGTTTTCGGGGCAGGCATGGAATTGACCGGGCAGGCGGCGGGTCCGTTGAGCAAACCTTAACCGGGATGCGAAACAGAGGAGCGGATGCGGGCGAATACGGCGATCGCCGGCTTGACCTCCCCGGCTTTTAGGGTCACCACGGCTTGGTTCCTTTAGGTCAGGTATCAAGAATCATGCGGCTCGTGAAATCCCTCGCCCTTGCTCCGGTCCTCCTGGGCGTCTCGGCCCTGGTTTCGGCTCAGGCCGCCGATCCGATATTCACGATGCCGTCCGCGATCCCCTCGGGCTGGATCGTGACCCTGAAGGGCAACGTCCGGGTGGGGCCGTCCTACCCGGGCTCGGACGATTTCAACGTGGTCGCGTTTCCCTCCGCCAGCTTCCGCCGCGCCGGAACGGTCGAGCGGTTCAGCGCCCCGGACGACGGCCTCAGCCTCTCCTTCGTGGACGAATCGGCCCTGCGCATCGGCGCGGTGGGCCGCTTCCAGGGCGGCCGCTACCTCCAGGACGACCGGCGCCTCTTCGGCCTGCGCAAGATCGACTGGGCCGTCGAGCCCGGCGTCTTCGTCGAGTACTGGCCCCTGGAGTTCCTGCGCGCCCGGGCCGAGCTCCGGCACGGCATCAACGGGCACGAGGGCTTCGTGGCCGATTTCGGCCTCGACGTGGTTCAGAGATTCGGCAGGGTCACCCTCTCGGCCGGTCCCCGGCTCGCCCTGGGCGACAGCGAGTTCACCAGAACCTATTTCGGCGTGACCCCTGCGGAGGCGGCGCTGAACGGCCAGGTCGCGCCCTATCGCCCCTCCGGCGGCGTCACCTCCGTGGGAGCGACCGCGGCGGTGGGCTACGACTGGTCGCCGCAATGGTCGTCGACCGCCTTCGTCACCTACAAGCGCCTGGTAGGGGACGCGGCCGACAGCCCCGTCGTCGAGCGCTTCGGCTCGGAGAACCAGGTCGGCCTGGGCCTGACCCTGTCCTATTCCTTCGAGACCGGCCGCTGAAATCCCTGCTGCGCGGCGGCCCCGTCAGGCGACGGCGGCGCGCCTGAGGGCAGCGAGGGTGTGGACGAGTTCGTGGGTGGGCTTGGGCCGCCCGAAATAATAGCCCTGGACCTCGGTGCAGCCTGCCGCGCGGATCTGCTGGAACTGGTCCTCCGTCTCCACGCCTTCGGCCACCGTGGACATGCCGAGATTGGCTCCCAGGCCGGCGATCGACTGCACGATGGCGAGGCAATCGGCCCGCGAGGACAATTCCCGCACGAAGGACTGGTCGATCTTGATCTTGTCGAAGGGGAAGCTGCGCAGGTAGCTCAGGGAGGAGTAGCCGGTTCCGAAATCGTCCATGGCGATGCGAACCCCGAGCCGGCGCAGCTGGTGCAGGGTCGCGATGGTCATGTCGTTGTCCTGCAGCAGCACCGATTCGGTGATCTCCAGCTCGAGCCGGTTGGAGGGCAGGCCCGACTGCAGCAGGGCTCGGCCCACGCTCTGCACCAGACCCCTGAACCGGAACTGCACCGGCGAGAGGTTGACCGCCACCTTGATGCCGTCCGGCCAGGAGGCCGCCTCCAGGCAGGCCTGCTCGACCACCCATTCGCCCAGGGCGGCGATCAGCCCGATATCCTCCGCGACCGGGATGAACTCCACGGGCGAGATGATGCCGCGCTCCGGGTGCCGCCACCGCAGCAGGGCCTCGAAGCCGCTGATCTCGTTGGCGCGGATGTTGATCTGCGGCTGGTAGTAGAGCTCGAATTCCCTGTTCGCCAGCGCCTTGCGCAGGTCGACCTCCATGGCCCGCCGGGCCTGAAGCTGCGCGTCCATCTCGGGCTCGAAGAAGCGAAACGTGCTGCGCCCGTCGGCCTTGGCGCGGTAGAGGGCGAGGTCCGCGTGCTTGAGGAGCTGGTCGGGGGACACATCCCCGTCCTGGGCCAGGGCGATGCCGACGCTCGTGCCGATGACGATTTCCTGCCCCTCCAGCTCGTAGGGATTGCCGATGGAGTCGACGATGCGGGTGGCCAGGGAGGCGCAGTCCTGAGGATCGCCGACCCCGGTCTGCAGCACGGCGAACTCGTCGCCCCCTAAGCGCGCCACGATGTCGTCGCTGCGAACGCAGGCGCGAAGGCGCTCGGCCACCATGCGAAGCAGGGCGTCCCCCGTCTCGTGCCCGAGGGAGTCGTTCACATCCTTGAAGCGGTCGAGGTCCAGGCACAGGATCGCAACGGACGCTTCCTTGCGCTGCGCGCCGGCGAGGGCCTGTTCCATCTGTTGGCGGAACAGCACCCGGTTGGCGAGGTCCGTCAGGGCGTCGTGATGGGCCATATAGGCGATCTGCGACTCGGCCCGCCGCCGCTCGGTGATGTCCTCGTAGGTGGCCACCCAGCCGCCGCCCGACATGGGCTGGTGCGAGACCGCGAAGGTGCGCCCGTCGTCGATCTCCTGGATGAAGGAGGATTGCCGATGGAAGCGGATCAGGTCCTGCTGATCGGCGAAGATCTGGCGCAGGGCCCCCGCCCCTTCCCACCGGGAGGTCTCGGCCAGGGCGACGAGGCCGCGCAGGGTGGTTCCCGGCCGCACCGTGCTGTCTAGGCAGAAGAGCTGGGCGAAGCGGGCATTGAACACGATGATCCGCTCGTTGGCATCCACCATGCACAGCCCGTGGGACATGTTGTTGAGCGCGGCGTCGAAGCGCTCGTTCCGGGTTCGCAGCTCCACCTCCTGGATCTGGAGCGAGTCGTTGCGAAGCTGAAGCTCCGTATAGGCGCTGCCTAGGGCCTTGTTGGCCTGTTCGAGCTGGACCGACATGCTCTGGAAGTTTTCGGCCAGGGAACGCAGCTCGCCCTGCGCCCGCTCCAGGAGCCTGTTGTGCCAGCCCAGGAGGGCGAGCAGGAAGCAGCCGAAGACGATCAGGCCCGCCGCCAGGCTCGAGAACAGCCAATGGAGGCGGATCAGCTCCTGCTGGTCTTCCGCGGCCCGCTGGCCGCCGTAATGATTGGCCGCGGACGCAAGGCCGGTGAGTTTGGTCTCGAGGGGCCGGAGGATCGCCAGGGCTTCCTTCCAGACCCCCGGCTCGTCCAGGCGCCCGACGAGAGGCTGCACCTTCTCCAGGGCCTGATTGAGGTCCTGAAGGACGGCGACCCGCTCCGGATCGCGCTGGATGAAATCCTGGAACTCTCCTTCCGAGAGCAGCTTCGCCCGGCTGAGGAGAATGTCGAAGCGCAGCTCGACCTGCTCCCTGTCGACGCCGCCGTCGGGCGCGCCGAAGGCGCTGAGGCGCTGCTCCAGGCGCGTGAACTCCGACACCGCCTGGCTGGCGAGCCAGGAGGTGTTGTAGCGGGACACGTGCCTCAGGGCATTCTGGCGCTCGACGATGAGGCTCGAAATATAGGCTGCGGACAGGATGAAGCAGCCGACCACAACGGCGAGCACCAGTTTCAGCGTACGCAGCGACAAGGCTTTTTCTCCGATACGCGCCAGGACCGCTCATCTCGCCCCTGATGTGGCGATCTTGCTATTTGACGACGATCTTGGCGACCTGCCAGACGGCCCGGCCATAGAAGGTCTGGCTTTTCAGTTCGGGCTTGCTGTCGAACGGGTAGATGATGAAAAGGGGACCCTTGTCGCGAACCGGCATGTATTCGCCGTTGCGCTTCAGGGCGAGGATGACATTGTACTTCGCGAAATCTTCCATCGGGATCTCGCTGCTGTAATCGTTGAGCGCCACGACGGCGACCCGATCCCCCGAGGCTCCGACCTGCTTCATCAGCTTGTCGAGGGACACGCCTTCGAACTTGACCGGGCCGTTATACCAGGGCGTGGTGGTCTCCACGGTGACCGTGCCCAGGGACTCCAGCATCGCGCGGTCGAACTGCGCCGTGTTGTCCTTGTTGGTTTCGGTGATCTTTCCCGAAACCGTCAGAATGGGCTTGTCCACCGGAGCGGCGAGCGAACCCGCCTCCGCAACGGCCACGCCCCAGAACCCCGCCAACGCCATCACGGCCCCTATGGGGCTCTTCTTCATCATTGCCTCAAGCATCCAGCTCTCCCTTCTCCAAGCAATACGCTCAATCCCATGATCTTATAAATCTAGAAAAAAAACTATAGTGACTCTTGGGAATAGATAAAATAATACCGCAATGGTTTCTATACCAACATGTAACAAATCTGATATAACTTAATGCGACGCAAGGGAATGGTATTCCATTTCTACGGATCACAAGAAATCACGAAGGTCGCCGATGAACTTTTACGCCCGCGAATTGAAGCTCGCCCGGCTTTGCAACGAGGCCCTGGCCGAGCCGATGGCACAGGCCGACCGAGAGGCCATGATCGCCGCCGCCGCCCAGAAGGTGGAGGAGCTGTTCGACGTTCTTCGCATCGACCACCGGAACGATCACAACACCCGCGAGACGCCCCTGCGCGTGGCCAAGATGTTCGTGGAGGAGATCCTGCAGGGCCGCTACACGGCGCCCCCGCGCATCACGGAATTCGACAACGCCCAGGCCTATGACCAGCTCATCGTCACCGGCCCCCTCGAAATCCGCTCCATGTGCGCGCACCATCTCATGCCGATCTACGGCCATGCGGTGATCGGCATTCTCCCGGCCGCCGACGGCAAGATCATCGGGCTGTCGAAATACGACCGGATCGTCGAATACTTCGCCTCGCGGCTGCAGATCCAGGAGGAGCTGGTCAAGCAGATCGGGCAGTACATCATGGACGCCACCAAGCCCCGCGGCCTGGCGGTGCGCGTGAGCGCCGTGCACATGTGCAAGACCCAGCGCGGCGTGCGCGCCAGCCGCCGCAGCCGGATGATCAACACCTATTACTGGGGCGAGATGGCCAAGGATGC
>JAESGY010000209.1_pt1 | contig 41863 bp, 38 predicted proteins | sample 9269841 | NCBI WGS metagenome assembly JAESGY01 (sample SAMN17022865, study PRJNA683097) | algae metagenome | isolation source: Spirirestis rafaelensis WJT71-NPBG6 and co-occurring heterotrophs from... | place: USA: Pinto Wells, Joshua Tree National Park, Colorado Desert, CA | collected 2006-08-15
GCTATGGTGGTAATGCAACGTGGTCTAAGAGCCGTAGGGCATACGGTCAAGATGCTTGGCGAGGGGTTAAGCAATAGCTCCCCACTAACCCAAGAATCCCCCGTTTTATAAACGGGGGAGTGTCAAAGGACAAGCCTCATCTGCAAACCAATCCGCAGCAAGGCGATTGTAGGATACATATGTCAGGTCTGGAACCGGAACCCAATCTTGGCTATCGCGAGTTAGTTTGATTGCCCATTCGATTACAACCCGACCCTTTCCTTGTGCCCACGCAGACAATAGCAGAAATAACGCGCCAGTGATTGAACTATGGGAAAATTTGGGAGACATTTCATCGTTTTGGAATTTTGGAATTGCCTCACCATCGACGAGTTCGTAGATAGTATCGCTTTCGGTAAGTGCAAGGAATTCCTCTAAGGTGAGGTCTTTTAAAGGGGATTTAATCATGATCCAAAACCCTTGTAGAGACGCTTGGGTATCGCGTCTTTATATCTTTTCCAACAGATGTCTTATGGATTAGACATCGACCGAATTTAAATATGCGTTATCCAGAACCCTTGTAGAGACTTGATATTTCACGTCTCTACATTCTTTTTCACCATACCTCAAATTGTAAACGGCTCAATTTCCGGATGTCCCCACTGTCGCTGATACCATTCGGCAACCAAAGGACGGACAATGAATTTGGGAGGATCACCATCTTTAACATCAATGCGTAAACATGAGTAAGGTCTGCGCTTTTGAGAACCTTGACCGTTGCGACCGATGAAAAGATGCGATCGCGCTATTAATCTATCCTCTTCCCTCAAATCTGCTCCCTCAGTTCGCTGACGTCGCAAACTATACCCACTTCCGCCACAAACAATCCAGTTAACACCAGAATCAGCACCTCCCGTTTCCACTGTCTGAATGTGTTCCAAACAGTGTGCGTGACCATTTAACACCAAATCTATCAAAGGACGCCCGTTTGCTGCTCCCCCTACCGCCTTAGCTACCGCATTTAACACATTACGCAAACGGCTACGAATTGCTAAAGTCTGTCCCTGTTCCCACTTTGTCGCTTCAGTTACGTAGGGAGGATGATGAAAATAAATTACCCTTCCCCGCACTTCGGTAGTATTCCAAGACTCAATTAATCTCTGTTTGAGCCATTCCAATTGTTCGCTATCAGTCACCGTTGTAGTTTTATCGGCGGTTAATTGCTTGTCAATATCAACAATAATTTCTTCAATTTGTGTCAGCTTGGCCTGTAAATCGTCGAGTTGATCGGCTTCGCTGGGATTATCAGGATTGAGTTTCGCTACAGTTTCCATAATTTGCTCGTTTTCTTGCTCTAGATTTTCACGGCGATCGCGCAATATTTGGCGATTAGCGTCGCCTTCTTTGGTAGACGCTAGCGGCAGCGGATCGTTAAATGTATTAGAATCTAAAGCGAAAAAGTCAATACCACCGTAGCGGAAAGTATAGTAGCGATTGGGCAGGCGAGTAAAGCGCCCTGGCTGGTAGCTAAGACAACGCCCTGTATCCGTTTTTTCCGTATAGTGTTCATCTAAATGACGCGCTAAATCTCCCGGAAGCTTAAACGCCTTGAGATAGTCTAAAAACGCTTTCGCGTACGCATCACCCTTTCCTGAACCATGCAACCCCACGTCAATATCTAATTTTGACTTCAGGAGACGACGGATTGGCAGTGTTGTCAAAGACACTAAGCCAAATACAATCGGCAAGTTGTAGTAATCATGATTTCCCGGTATGGGTAGAATCGGCAGCTTGAAAAGCATCTGGTCATAAGCGATACCCTTGGGATGCTCGCCACCTACGAGGAATTCGCGGTAAGGTTTAATGAAGTTTTGGTGGTAGTACTCGCTTGACCCAACTAAATAGATAACGTCACCCGTATGTAGCATAAAACGGCTTTCGTTGTGATGGGGCAGCATTAGTTCAGCTACCTTTCGTTGAGGATTGTGTCCGTGGTGCGATCCCGAACCGCTATCACCCACAACCAAAAATGAAAACTCTCGATCGCCTGAGCGATTATCATCCAACACCATGCGAGTTTGGTCAATGCCCCGCTCGACAATTGCAGGATCTTGCCATCGTACCCGCTGATTCATCTTGCGAATTTTGTCGGCGATCGCCGGATCGGACACAAGTTTCAAAGCAACTTCACTCCCGAATTTTCATGAAGGGCGCACCTTTTAAGATAGTCTAATATCCGGCGATCGCGTTGTTCAACTCACGCCAAAATCTGTGACAAAATAGTTTTGTTGCCCTACAGTCAATGCGATCGGTTACGACCCATGATTACCACCGTCGAGCGCCGCTACAATTTAGATGAATATCGTGCGATCGAAGAAAAAGCAGAAGGACGCAGCGAATATCGTGATGGAGAAATCGTACCGATGCCTGGAGGATCGCTCAAACACAGCCGTATCGGTCGGAACATTTTGACCTATCTTACCTCTGTTCTGCGCGATACTCAATTCGAGCCAATTAACAGCGACTTGCGACTGTGGATTCCCGATTATCGACGCGGGTTATATCCAGATGTGATGGTTTTTGAGGGTGAACCGCAACTGAATGGCGACAGACGTGATGAAGTCTTGAATCCCATCTTGATTGTTGAAGTGCTATCCCCTTCTACAGCAGATTACGACCGCGAAAGTAAATTTCGGATGTATCGATCAATTAAGAGTTTTCGCGAATATTTATTAATCGAGCAGGACGAACCCTTCGTCGAACGCTATAGCAAACAAACTCAAGGTTGGCTGCTTAGTGAATTTAACGACTTAGAGCAATCAATTCCCTTGGAGTCAGTTGGGATCGAATTGCCGATCGCAGAAATTTATCGCGGAGTTGTTTTTGGGTGAGCGCGATCGCTCAGGAGTGCGTTAAACTTGCGTTCGGCGCACCTGACAAAATTAGCGATCGCACTAGATAGGGCAAGCATTTTATACCCAATATTTTTTCAGCAAGTGTTGGGCACGATCAACAAGTGTTAGTGCTATGTTTACCAATCGCTAATAACTTCTGCTAGCAGATACATCCATACATTTTATGGTCAAAACAGTTAATGTATAAGAGATTACCATCGGCTACCACCCCTACAGAACTATATGCCTGTCTGCACGAAGTTTTTCAGGCTTAAATCAATCCTTGGCGCACACCCACAGCTGCTGCTTGTACGCGATCGTCAACGCTGAGTTTGTTGAGGAGCATACGCACATAGGACTTGACCGTTCCTAGTGAGAGGTAGAGTTCGTTGGCGATCTCTTGGTTTGAGTGTCCCTTGGCAATAAATTTAAGAATCTCGCACTCACGATTACTCAGAGCCGGTTGTTGGGGTCGCTCAGATGCAGGAACCGCGGGGGAGACAACGGTAGGCTTGAGCAACCGGGCAACCTTTTGAGCTATTTGCGGGTCCAGATAAGCACCACCTTGGAGGATTAATTGAATAACAGCAATGAGTTGTTCCCATTCGATGGTCTTAAGGCAGTAACCGTCCGCACCCGCTGCAAGCATCCCCATGACCTGGGTATCCTGGTCAAACGCACTCAACGCAAGGATACGAGTAGTAGGGCGATCGCTTTTTATTTGCTGGGTGGCTGTAATCCCATCCATTACTGGCATATCAATGTCCATCAAAACGACATCTGGCTGGAGTTGAGTAGCTAATTCAATAGCCTGTGCACCATCACCTGCCTCTCCAACTATACTAAAGGTAGGTTCAAGCGAAAATTGACCTTTCATGCCTCGGCGTATCAAAGTGTGATCATCAACTAGTAGAATACGCACGGTTTTCTCTTCGACATTCTCAGGCATCATTGGCATCATTGTTTCTCCTATATCTTTTCATGCTCACACCTAGCCTTATCTGTGGTAATTGGTAGGGTAAACTAGAAAATGCTCCCCTCTCCCCGATAACTTTCGACACCAATGCTGCCTACGTAAGTAAGGTTAGTCCTATATACCGACTAAGTTTAAAGCCTAATATTGCAACAAGTTTTACATTTTTTTCGTAATTGTTGCTTTCAATTTTATTGCGATCGCATTAGCACCCGTTTTTTCTATCTGTAAATAATTTAGCTGAGAATATAGTAAACATACTGGTGGTTATTTGTCAAATGCATGGTAAAAATAGTCTCCATGCATGAAATAAATTTGCAGAAACTGGATCTTAATCTTCTAGTGGTGTTACATGCCTTGCTGGAAGAGCGTAACGTAACGAATGCTGGAGAAAGAATTGGTTTGAGTCAATCAGCTACCAGTCATGCGCTTGGGCGATTACGTCAAGTGTTCAACGATCCACTGCTTGTGCGATCTACAAAAGGGATGGTTCCTACACCACGCGCTCTTGAGCTGCTGGAACCACTAGAGAAAATTTTGTTAAATATCGAGCGATTGATTCAACCAACCGTTTTTGAACCTAAAACAGCACAAGGCACAATCTACTTAGCTGCGTCAGATTATGGAACTGTTGTGATTCTTCCTTTGGTTTTGAAGCAAATTTCTCAAGAGGCTCCCCAACTGAATTTGGAGTGCGATAATTGGCGTTCTGACATATTAGATTCGCTGAGAAATGGAGCGAGCGATCTAGGCTTAGGAGTTTTAAATCTACCGGAAACCAATGAGTTTAGGTTCCAAAAGTTATTTGTAGAAGATTTCGTATCTGTAGTTCGGGCTGACCATCCCATCACTCAAACGGATTTTACGATTGAATCTTATATTGCTTGGTCACATGCCTTAATTACAATCACAAACTCGCCTACAAGCCATGTGGATACTGTGCTGTCAGGGTTAGGGGTGAAGCGTCGAGTGATGTTGAAGTTACCGCATTTTCTCTCGGCTCCTCTGATTGTGCAAGAGACGGATCTGATTCTGACGTTGCCTCGTCGAATTGCAATGCTCTTTGCTAAATATACAAACCTTGCTATACTTGAGCCACCAATTGAACTTGGAAAGTACAACTATATACAGGTTTGGCATGAGCGTTGCCATTACGATCCCCAACACATTTGGCTACGCTCACTAATAGCTTCCCAAACTGAGCGACTCTGAAACAATAAGCAAAAACCCTTAAACAATCGTATTTTGTTGCAGTACCATACAGGGGAAATGCATCTTAACGCTCTTTCATCAATTTCGTCAGATAAAAACCAAAACACCCATCCACAAAGGGTTTAAACGATTGAGCTTCGTTTTGAAGTTTTATTAGTTTGCGATCGCGCTTTTTTTTGCCAAGTCTAACTTTTATTGTTTAGCCTCCATTGTTTTCTTCTCAAAGTGATCGAACGTTAAGATGCGTTTCCCCTGCCATAAAAATCTCTCTACTTATTCCCTATTTTCCCGACAAAGTGCGGGGTAATTCCACCCGAAAGGTAGAACCCTGCCCTAAGCTGCTTTCTACAAAGATGGTTCCTTGCATTAACTCCACTAAAGCATCAGTAATTGCCAGTCCTAAACCTGTCCCCCCTTGACATCTGGCTAGAGTCTGATTTGCTTGGCGAAACTCTTGAAAAATCAACTTTAAATCTTTTTCAGCGATGCCAATTCCAGTATCGACAACGGCGATCGCTAACTTATCTTCGGGCAGTTCAGTAACTTCGATAACCACGCTACCCGATTCGGTATACTTAATCGCATTATCCAGCAAGTTCGCAATAATTTGGTGCATGCGGCTGGGGTCATTGACAACAGAAATACTAGGTTGAGCCAAGTAAACCTGTAAATTTAGATTTTTGTGCTCCGCTAGCGATCGCATTTCTTCAGTAGTCGCTTTCACCAATTCTGCCAAATCAAACGTTTCTAAATGCAATTCCAAACGTTTGGCTTTCAGCTTGGTATAATCCAAAATATCTTCAACTAACGACAGCAAATGCTTACTGTTGCTGTAGATGTTTTCCACCATTTTAAATGGTTGCTGCTCAACATTCGGGCGAAATCGGCGTAGCAGAACATGAGAAAATCCGAGAATCGCGTTTAAGGGAGTACGCAACTCATGAGACATTATTGAGAGAAATTGTGATTTGAGACGATCTGCTTCTACTAGTTGCAAGTTTTGCAGTTGCAGTTCGCGTAGTTGTTCTTCAGCTTGCTTGCGTGCGGTGATTTCGCGCAGTTGCCAACGCAAAGCGATCGCCTTATTATTTGCATCATACACAGTTACTATCGTCATCGCCGCATCAATCAGCGTATTGTCTCGCTTACACAAACGCACTTCCCATTCCTGCAATCGCTTCATACCATAAAGTTGCGTCAGCATAACCCGAAAAGCTTGACGATCTGCCTCTGGAATGAAGCTAATCAGCTTTTTACCTATTAAATACTTTTGGTCGATGTTGAGCAGCTTGGCAGCAGGATAATTTGCTTGAGAGATTGTACCCTTAATATCCGTTACCAAATAGCCATCCGGCGCAAAGTCAAACAACTCTTGGTAGCAGTGACGTTCTTGTTCTAAAAACTTGCGACTCGCTATCAGTGCCTCATTTGAAGAACGCAATTCTTCTATTACCGCGTACTGTTCTTGTAACGCTGCCCAAAATGTCTTCACAGTTTGACTCAGTAACTGTAATTGTTGCCAGGACAATACCACAAAGCTCTTAGAAAATTGTTGGCTCGGTTGAGGAAACTTTATCTGTAGGTCAAATATTTGTTTAGGATTTTTCGCATTCATGAAGCCTCTTGTTAATTTTTTTATTAATGAACCTAAAAAGTGGAATTTATTTAAAGATTAACTTTTCTTATAGATTTTATAAAAAAAATTAAATTACCAAGGCAAACAATAAACGAATTAGCTTTTTCTTGTTTTAGTTGTGTTACATAAATTAGGTTGACATTAGTATCAAATCAAACTTTGATAAACAATATTTTGCTGCTAATTTGTATTTATTACAGAAGACAAGTAGCAAGCATAACCATTTGATGTAACATTCCAACTTCTATGTTATTAAGCTGTTGTTAAAGTTGTATCTACATTAAGGTTGAGGTAAATATATCCGAAAGTGGCAAATCAGAATCTCTTAGAATTGCTTTTAAGCTGTAAATTTATAATTAATTGGCATAGTTAAGTAGTAGCGCAATCCTACTCAGTTCGGGATTTCGCTATTTAACTGGCATAAAAAAGCAGAATGAATACAACTTATATACAAAATTTTCCTAATTTCATCTAAAAAGGGAAGAAATCAAATATTGAAAGCTAAATTAAGGATTTTTAGAGAATAAAATCCAATGTATAAATAACTTAATAATTGCTTTCTTCCCTTTCTGTATTACTACAGCTAAAGACTTAAAATTAAGTATCAGATGGGGTATCTTCTCTATTTTTCATCTCAATTGTCAGGTTAGGAAGTCCTTCTAGTTTTTCCACAGGCACAACTTCTTCATTCTTCGGCACAAAAACGGTCAAACCTCCGGGAACACACTTAATCTCAATTGGAGTTGTTCCGACTAGTTCACCATCTAAGACGACCTTTTGCGGTGGCTCTGTGGTAATTTTGAATTGTTTAGAGCGCAGATAGCCGATGTCATTTCGCTCGACTGGGATACCCGCAGAAGCGGTTTGAAACAGATGAAATGTTGCAGCGATCGCTCCTGCCTTATTCACCGGAGCCACTATAGTTAAATCTAGTAAACCATCATCAACAATAAGTCCCGCAGGTCCTTGAGCCAAAACTGAAGTAGCAGGTGCAGCATTTGCTACCGTCACCGCCACAGCAGATGTTTTAATTATCTTGTCATCAGTTTCTATTTCTACATCAAAATGTTCTAAATCTCTTAATTCTTGCAGTCCTGCTAAAATATACGCCATGATGCCAAACCGATTTTTCGCATCTCGGTCGGCACGTTCCACAGTTTCCGCTTCAAAACCAATACCTGCGAGCAACACCATCGGGTGATCGTTGCAGTAAGCTACGTCTACACTCCGAGTTCCTCCTTGTAAAATATTCTCACAGGCAGCGGCGATCGTATCAGGAATTCCTAAAGCTGTGGCAAAAGCGTTTGCCGTTCCCCGCGAAATGATGCCAAAGGGAATATTAGTATTGATTACCGCAGTCGCAGCTGCCGAGAGGGTGCCATCTCCTCCGGAAGCAATGATCGCATCTACCCCGCGCTCAACTGCTTGCTGTGCCAGCTTGTCAGCACCGATTTCTTCAGTAGTCATGTAAATATCTAAGTCAATTTCTGGCTCTAATATTTCCCGAATTTGTGCTAGTTCTTGTTCTGGATCACCTTGACCAGCGACCGGATTAAAAATAAGACAGGCGGAACGATTCATAAGGGTAAAAAATAGACTTTGATTAATAAAGTAAGACATATTATTACTAACGTTCCGGCAAAATGCAAACTTCCCTCTCACGGCAGGTTTGCCTATTTTCAGATTTAACGTTTTCAAATTGTTACAATTAGTATTTAGTTATTCATAAAAGTCCAAAAATCTGGAATAAAGATACAAAATTATCATTTTACTGTGTTTTCTACAAAGAAAAATATCAAATTCCTAATTTATCGTATAAACGTAAGGCATGTATCCGTAGAGACGTTACGAAAGGAACGTCTCTACCAACGAGGGGTTTTCAATAAAAATTTTAAATTCAAAACAAAACAACATCAATATAAAAAATTTGAATTGATAGAATAATTGCCACTAAGAGCTAACTAGTTAACAAAAATTCATAAAGTTTAGTAACAAAAGTAAAAATTAAAATTAACTGAAATCGAGGAAATAGCCACACGCCAAGTCACTCACTGCGGTAGTCTAGATGAGAGTAAATTGATTGCCTGGTTTAACATACTGCTTTTATGACATCATCTGTTTCGAGTCCCCCACGCACAATTCGCATTGGTACCCGCAAAAGCCAACTCGCTCTGGTTCAGACTCACTGGGTAGCTGAACAACTTCAGAAACTCTTTCCTGATATCACTTTTGAAGTCCATTCCATGTCCACTCAAGGAGACAAAATCTTGGATGTGGCATTAGCCAAGATTGGGGACAAGGGACTTTTTACCAAAGAACTCGAAGTAGGAATGCTCAACCAGGAGATTGATTTTGCCGTTCATTCTCTTAAGGATCTACCGACTCGCTTGCCAGAGGGGTTAGCACTGGCAACAATTACAGAACGCGAAAACCCCGCAGATGCTTTGGTGGTGCATGAAAAGCACAAAGATAAGCAAATTGATACTTTACCAGAGGGTGCGGTAATCGGTACATCTTCTCTGCGCCGGCTGGCACAATTGCGACATCATTTTCCCCACTTTACATTTAAAGATATTCGAGGAAACTTGAATACACGCATGGCAAAATTAGATGCGGGTGAATATGATGCGATAATTTTGGCGGTGGCAGGTTTAGAGCGATTGGGAATGAGCGATCGCATTCATCAAATTCTCCCCAAAGAAATTTCTCTCCACGCGGTTGGACAAGGTGCATTGGGAATTGAGTGCCGTGCTGATGATAGCGAATTGATATCGCTACTCAAAGGTATTGAACATTCACAAACACGCGATCGCTGTTTAGCCGAACGAGCTTTCTTACGTGAATTAGAAGGCGGTTGTCAAGTGCCTATTGGTGTAAATACTGACTTAGATGGCGATAATTTAACATTATCTGGCATAGTTGCTAGCGTCGATGGCAAAAATCTGGTCAAAGATACCGTTACAGGTTCTGCTTCAAATGCCGAACAACTAGGCATCCAACTGGCACAACTGTTGCGGCAACAGGGAGCGCAGGAAATTTTGGATAAAATATTTACCGAGATTCAACGCGGTTCCTGAGCTGTTGCACAAGCAGATGTGATTAGATGAAGAAAGATTTTCGTTGTAGATAAGTAGGGTGGATGCCCACCCTACTGTGGAATTTTGATGTAGGCACGGGGAAACAGAAACTACCATGCGGATTTTATTTGTAGCAGCAGAGGCAGCTCCCATTGCGAAAGTTGGCGGGATGGGTGATGTTGTCGGTGCTTTACCCAAATTCCTCAGACAAATGGGGCATGATGTGCGAATCTTCATGCCCTACTACGGCATGTTGCCAGACAAAATGGATATTCCCAAAGAACCGATTTGGTCGGGAGATGCCATGTTTGAGCACTTTGCAGTTTATGAAACAATTCTGCCGGGTACTGATGTTCCCTTGTATTTATTTGGACATCCCGCATTCATGCCTCGGCGCATCTACTCTGGAGATGATGAAGATTGGCGGTTCACATTGTTTGCAAACGGAGCAGCCGAGTTTTGCTGGAATTATTGGAAGCCAGAAATAATTCACTGTCATGATTGGCACACAGGGATGATTCCGGTGTGGATGAATCAAGACCCCGATATCACAACCGTTTTTACGATTCATAACTTGGCTTATCAGGGTCCGTGGCGTTGGTATTTAGAGAAAATTACTTGGTGTCCTTGGTATATGCAAGGACACAACACAATGGCAGCGGCTGTGCAGTACGCTGACAAAGTAAATACAGTTTCTCCCACTTATGCAGAGCAAATCAAAACACTTGAATACGGTGAAACTTTAGAAGGTTTGCTGTCTTTTATTAGTGGTAAGTTATCTGGGATTATTAATGGTGTAGATAACGAGGTTTATAACCCAGCAGATGATAAATACATCGCCCAAACTTTTACGGCAGACACATTAGAGAAACGCAAAGCTAATAAAATTGCCTTGCAAGAAGAAGTGGGATTACAAGTTAATAGTAATGCCTTTTTAATAGGGATGGTGACACGGTTAGTCGATCAAAAAGGCATTGACTTAACGTTGCAAATTATGGATCGGTTCTTAGCATATACAGATGCACAATTTGTGTTGCTGGGGACAGGCGATCGCAATTATGAAACTCAAATGTGGCAAATGGCATCGCGTTATCCCGGACGCATGGCAACTTACCTACTTTATAACGATGCTTTAGCTCGCCGCATCTACGCCGGTTCTGATGCCTTCTTAATGCCAAGCCGTTTTGAACCTTGCGGAATTAGCCAAATGTTAGCCTTGCGTTATGGTTGCGTGCCAATTGTCCGTCGCACTGGGGGATTAGTTGACACTGTAACACACCATGACCCCACAAATGGACTAGGTACTGGTTATTGTTTTGACCGCTATGAAGCGCTAGATTTGTTTACCTGCATGATTCGCGCTTGGGAAGGCTACCGCTATAAACCGCAATGGCTGGAATTACAAAAACGCGGTATGAGTCAAGACTTCAGTTGGTATCAATCTGCGAAGCAGTATGTCAAATTGTACAGGTCAATTTACGGCTTGCCAGAAGAAGAAGAGCCTACTGTAAACGAGCCACTAGTTGCTGCGAAGTAAGGGACTGCAAAACACTTATAGCAGAATTCAGGAGGAAGGAGTCAGGAGGAAGGAGGAAGAAAGTTCTTTATTTTTTTACCCCTTCCCCCTTTCCCTTTACCCTTCTTTATTTTTTTACCGAACTCATTTTTCAGCTCGCTTGAAGAACTCAAATAGTTATAGAGATCGCGTATAGCTACACAAAGTGAGTAAAGAGGAGTAACAAGAATCTTGATGCGTCTGCGCCGCTCTTGCTCACCGTTAAGAATAGCAGTGCCATGTAGCAGATTTGCAATATCTTTGAGGGCTTCAAAACAACGCCAAAGATGCATTGAAAAAACATCCGATGGATGCCAGTCAGTGACTTCCATTTGTTCTAAAACTGAGTCAGCGAACTTACGCTTGATTTTGTCTAGGTATACCGGAATTCCTTTCCCTTCGCTCACGGTGTTTTCAGTATAGTCTGTAAACTGTGGCACTATCTTAGCGTAACTAACTTAAATCAAGTTCAGCAGCTTTTTGTTCGTTTGATACTCGCTACCCAGTACGGGGGATTGTAAATAATTTGATTTTAATTTGACTTGGGGTTGGCAAAGCCAAACAATCTCAAGAGCTTTAAGAGCAGCGCTTTCCACCTTTCTAGTGATATTAAGCCTAGCTTGTAACTAATACACATTTATGTTCGATTAAATCTTAAAAAAATATTAATTTTTAAAAGAGTCACTATTTTGGCATCAAGTTGATAATTATTATGAGTTATACTTGTATAGTACAAAAATACTGTATAAAAATATGCAAAAATAATTTATTTACCAAAACCGTAAAAGCAGCCGTTTAATGGCTATTTACGCATCTTTGGTTCTTCGCTCCCCCAATTCTAGTTCAGAAGTTTGAGCTTCTGTTGTTAATGCTTATCAGAATTCATATAGAAAAGAAAAAGAACAATGTTTCAAGAACAAAAGTTATATTCTCTCCAATTTTTATTTGATGGTACACAAATAAGTTTAGAAGAACTGAACCAAAAAACTAAAGGAACGCTCAATCAACATTTACAGGACATTGAAATTAAAATAGAGCCTGTCCATTCATCGTTTCTTCTACTTACGATTAAAGGAAGCCTTGAGGTCGTTGATGTCTCTCACGACTTAATTGACAAGAGTTTAATAAACATTTCTAAACTTAGATTTAAACGTATACTTGATGAAGCAGGTGATGAAATACGTCTGCGAGCTTACCCAATATTGGCAGAAATAGAACAACACTTTAGAGTATTTATTAGCCAATCCCTTACAGAAGTCTGTGGTTTTGATTGGTGGGATAATTTAGCTCCTGCCGATATTCGCAGTAAAGTGCTGTCTATTTGTGATAAGCATCAAGAAGATGGGACATCACTCGACCCTTTAGAGTGTACACAGTTTGATGACCTAATAGCAATAATTACTGCTGAGGTATCCGAATGGTCTGAGGATAAATCATTTTCAGTAAATGATTTTATGGAGCTTCTATCAAATTGTGACTCAATTAGCGAACTCAAAAATAGCTTAAAAGAAAAGATGAAGAAATTTTCTTTTTGGAATATTTTCTCTCGATTTTTTGAAGATATAAAGGAATGGGAAAGAACTAAAAAATCCATGAATTTTGTGATTAATGTACGTCATAAAGTAATGCATCATAGACCAATACGGCTTGGAGTCATACAGGCATTATTGAATAAAAAAATAGAAATTTTAGCTTTACTAGATTCTGCCAAATCAGAGTTATCAGAACAAGAACTTGCTAAGGCGCAAGAAGATGTAAAAGATATACAAAAAACAGTATCGGCACAATCTAACTCACAGATGCAACCCCAATTAAGCGAAGATTCACTCTTTAGAAGTTCACAGCTTGCAGCACAATTATTAGCACAATTAGCAAAAATCAACGAATCTTCAATATCTAGAAGTTTAGAATTAGCTAAACAATTTAGTAACAATTCATTCTTGGAAAGTTCACAATTAGCAGCACAATACAGCAGAATCTCACCCTTTGAGACTCCTCAAATGGCTACACAATTAGCAAAAATCAACGAATCTTCAATATCTAGAAGTTTAGAATTAGCTAAACAATTTAGTAACAATTCACTCTTGGAAAGTTCACAATTAGCAGCACAATACAGCAGAATCTCACCCTTTGAGACTCCTCAAATGGCTACACAATTAGCAAAAATCAACGAATCTTCGCTTTTAAAAACTTCACAGTTGCAACCACAACTAGCACAAATTGATGCAATAATCAAACAAACCCGAAAACAAAACTTACAATTACAAGCACAAATCGATGCAATAATTGAACCATTCCGAAAACCAAGATTTTAGCAGCTATTCAGCTCTTGCCTTAACCGAACCGTATTGCCAGTTAAGTCAGCTTGACGTTTTAGTTTTTATATTTTTAGGTGTGTAGCTTGTTAACTCAGTACTGCTGAGTCATTTTGTTATGGGTTAGTCTAAACTCCAGTTAACTTGAAACAAACGAGAAATATCATACGAATTACCTAAATGTAAAGTAAAGGTAACTTTTATCAGCTTTGTTTGAAAAAACAAAAAACCGGATTATTCCGGTTTGAAAAGACAATATCCTTGCCAAAATCCTACACCCTAGAAGGGTGTGGCTATACGAACAAAGGCTGCCTCCGCAGCCTGCATTTGATAATCACGCGATAATTTTTCTTAATCGATACTCAAATAATTTTGCACAATTTGCAAGATGCGCTCTGCTGCATGACCATCCCCAAAGGGATTAATCGCATTTGCCATTGCTTCATAAGCGCTTGAGTTACTCAGCAATTCACTTGCAGCGGCAAAAATGTCTTTGCTCTCGGTTCCTACTAGTTTGGCTGTCCCTGCTACGACTGCTTCTGGTCTTTCGGTAGTTTCTCGCAGAACTAATACTGGTTTGCCGAGACTGGGTGCTTCTTCTTGCAAACCACCAGAGTCTGTGAGGAGAAGATGCGATCGCACTATTGCCCCCACCAACTCACCATAATCTAACGGTTCTGTCAAAAAAATCCGGGGATGATTTCCTAAAAGCGCTTGTAACGGTTCTCGCACTGTGGGATTGCGGTGCAATGGCAACAACAAAGCTGTATCTGGAAACTTATCTAAAATCTGTAAAAATCCCTGCGCGATTCCTTGTAATGGTTCTCCCCAATTTTCCCGACGATGCACTGTAGCCAGTAGTATGCGATATGAATCCCAATTTAAACCAGGTATATTACAAGCTGGTTTGCGACTTGCCACATTTAACAAGGCATCAATTACCGTATTACCCGTGTGGTGAATTTTACCCAAAACCCCAGAACGTTGCAAATTTTCCACAGCCAAAGGAGTTGGGGCAAAGTGCAGCTGGGTAAGTTGCGAAATCAGCCGGCGATTAGCTTCTTCTGGGTAAGGATTAAATAATTCATCAGTTCTTAAACCTGCTTCTACATGACCTACGGGAATTTTTTGATAAAAAGCTGCCAAAGTCGCTGCAAAAGCCGTTGTCGTATCTCCCTGCACTAATACCAAATCTGGCTTGCTTGCTTGAAATAACGTTTCTAAACCTCGTAAACTACGGCAGGTAATATCACTCAGAGATTGTTGAGGCTGCATAATCTCTAGATCATGATCTGCCTTCAAGTTGAACAGCTGCATCACTTGCTCAACCATTTCGCGATGCTGTCCAGTCAAAATTATTTGCGTGTCGAAGCTTGAAGAGCGTTGGAATACCTGAATCACCGGGGCTAGTTTAATTGCTTCCGGACGAGTACCCAAGATAATGTAAACTCGTTTTTGATTAGTCATTAACTAAGTTGGAATAGATGGTCAATATGTTAAGCGATCGCATCTCCATCTCCCATAAATCTTCTTGGTATGGCTCGTACTCACCCCAGTCTCCTCACTCGTTAGGGGTGAAGTTTTTTATGCGATCGCCCAAAGAATGGAAATATTGTTGTACTGTCTGAACATTGCATCAGCACTCACAAGCGTCATGTTTTCTAACTGAGCCTGAGCAATTAGCATTCTGTCAAAAGGATCGCGGTGATGCAAAGGTAACGCAGCTGCTCGTAGAGCATGAGGGGTTGTAATTAAAAGCGATCGCGCTCCCAATTGCACCATGCGGGTAGAAATGTAGCTATCTATTGGTTCTGGCAGGGGCAATTTTCCAATCGCAACTTTTATGCCCATTTCCCAAATGCTAGCAACGGAGAACCACAATTCGTTGGTTTCATCGGCAATGTGTGCGATTGTCTCCTCACTCAACCGCTCTGGTTGAGCAAACCACCACAACCAGCACTGCGTATCCAGCAAGAGTTTCACTCCTCACGACCCTCAAATGCTGCCAAAATCTCTTCTGGCAAAGGAGCGTTAAAGTCTTCTGGTACTATGAAACGCTCTCGATCCATCCCTAAACTAGCTAGCCGATTGGATGAAGTATGAAACGGAACCAACTTTGCAATTGGGACACCTCGGTTTGAAATAATAATTTCTTCTCCAAGTTCCACACGGGACAACAACCGTGAGAGATTCGTTTTGCAGTAATGGATATTTACAGATTCCATCTTTTTCAAAGAACTAAGTCTATAGACTTAGTTTAGTTTAGATGCGATCGCTATGCCAAGTAAAAGGTGTTTTTATGACTTGTTTAACTTTCGTCGATAAACTGTTCGAGAGAAGGTGCAAGTTCGCGATTCAATCGACCTGAGCGAACAAATTCAGCATAAGTATCTGCTTCAATTGCCAGCAGTTCTGAGCGCAGTTGCTCAGTTGTAAAGTCCCGCATATTAGGATGCTCATCCTGTAATTTCTCGATATCTACTTGCAGACGCTCAAGCTCTCCTTTAATTAGCGCTTTCTGGTAGTCGTAAAACTCTGGCTCAATACCAGGACGCTTCTCAACTTTTTCTAAGTGTTGCAGTACTCGATTGAGGGCAGTTTGGCGGGCAATTACCTCTAAATATTGCTGACGCAGAGGTCCATCTCCCAGCAATTGCAACTTTTTTAACAAAGGTTGGATGGTCAATCCCTGTACGAGCAACGTAAACAATACTCCGCCAAAGACTGTAGCAATCAATCCTTCCCGATTTGGTAGAGTGTCAGGCACGCTTAACGCCAAAGCAATGGCAACAGCACCCCGCAAACCAGCCCACCAAAGCACCGTTTGCTTTGATGTGCTAATTTCCGAGCTCGCGAGACGATTGCTCACAAAGCCCAGTGCATAAATAGCGATCGCTCGTGTCAAAATCATCAATCCTACTGTGATGGCGATCGCTTGTAAGTTTTCTCCTAAAATCGCAAAGCGGATCTGGTCGCCAATCACCAAAAACACAATCGAGTTGACAAAAAATGCCAAAAACTCCCAAAATTCACTCACAATCACCCGTGTACGCGGGTTCATACCAATGCGAGAGCCAAAGTTACCCAGAATTAAACCACAAGTAACGACTCCAATCACTCCAGAACCGCCCAAATCCTCAGTTATGAGGTAAGTACCGTAAGCGGAAACCAAAGTTAATGACTGCTCCACCAAGGGCAAATCGAAGCGTTGAGTTAGGTAAGAGATGCCAAACCCAATTAAAGCTCCTACCGCTACACCGATGCCCACAACTGTAAAAAACTGTACCAAAATTGGCTGAAATCCCCATTCAGTGGTTCCCAAGGACAGCGCGATTAAAAAACCAAAGGCAACAACTGCCATGCCATCATTGAATAAACTCTCCCCCTCCATTAAAGTTGTGAGTCGTTTTTCTGTTCCCAATTCCCGAAATAACGCTGTGACTGAAACCGGGTCAGTGGCAGAAAGACAAGCTCCAATTAGCAAAGCGGTTGTCAGAGAAATTCCGGCAAATTGATTTAACCCAAACGCAACCCCGGCAATGGAAATTAGTACTCCAATTACCGCATACAAACAAATTGGCACTAAATCCCGCTTTAAGTCTGTCCATTTCAAGTTCCAGGCAGCTTCAAACAACAACGGAGGTAGAAAAATCGACAAAATTAAGCCAGGGGAGAGGTACACCAATCTGACATCTACCAGTGCCAGCATTAATCCGACAATCACTAACAGTAGGGTGTAGGGGATATGACGAAACCAGCTAAATATCTGTGGTAGCGTTGCCACACTCAGAGAAACCGAAAGTACCAGAAGAAATTGTTTGAGATTTTCTTCAATTGCAGCTTCTCCAATTGCTGATTCAATCGTCATGCTAAAATTACCCCGCTAAACTTCTGCGTTAATTTTAATCAAATCATCGCTAGATAAAACCTCCCAAGGAACGAGATCGTAAGAATTTGGGGAAAGTGCAATGCTTGAGAGTGCGTCGATACTTTAGGTTCGCTGTCTGGAGAAAGAGAAGCGACTTGATAAACTATAGCCGTCATTCTGACTAACTTACACCATCAAGAATCACGTCCCAAGTCCTACGCCCAACGATGCCATCATTTCCCAAATTGGTATTGCGTTGCTGGAATGCTTCTACAGATGTGGCAGTTGCACGACCGTATATGCCATCAACTGTACCTGTATAATATCCTTTTCGTTTCAAATATTTTTGGATATCTCTTACAGCTTGACCTTGGCTACCAAGTTTTAGTACGGGTGCGGTATTTGCTGAGTATCTGCTGAGGTTAGTGTATCCGACGGGGGCATTGCGATTCGAGGCATCAATCAATGACTCCCAAGTGCTTGCTGCAATTCGACCATCAGGAGTCAAATTACGCGATCGCTGAAATACAAGCACCGCAGAATATGTATTGGGACCGTAAATGCCATCAATAGTTCCGTAGTAAAATCCTCGTTGCCGTAAGAATGCTTGCACATCTCGCACAGCAGGTGAAACAGTGCCACGAACTAATACAGGTGCGTTTGCAGGTGAATATTCTGCTTGTGTTAACCGACCATCTGCAATGATAGTATTGTTATTTCTTTGCGCTCTTGCAGGCATAGCACTAAAGCCTAAAGTTGTTAACAACGATGCAGCAATAACGCCAAGGGAAATTACACCTGTGCGAATAAATCGAGTATTCATATCCTACTCCTTGTTACTGAATTCAAAAAACTGGTTAGTCTCTAATTCCAAAAATGGAGACTATGAGATGGAAAAAATCTTAATAATTTTTTGGCAGAAAGTCTGACATCCTAATGTTGATTTAGTCTTGTAAGCTCTCAGTTATTCCAAGCTTTTAAAAATGGCTTAGGTACATTCCACCTTCAATAAAGCCACGCTTGCATAAACTTAAATTTATGTAAAGACTTGTTTGCTTTTTGTACTTATTTACTAAACCTTAATTAATTTATGGAGCCGATAACCTCAGTCTCAGGTTATAAATTTAAATTGCAATATGGCTGTCTTCTGAGGTATATTTTCCAAATTCATCTATCTATTTTTTAGAAAAAATCAACAAAAAGTTATTTACTTAACGCTCCTTCAGGTAGAGTTAAATTTTCTAACTTTCTACTATTCTCAACGGTGCTGGTAAGTAACCAATTAACATGAACGCAGAGATATTCGCACTTTGGGACAAAATTCAAGGAATGATTAACGCCTTCATTGTCCTATTGCCTAATATGGTGCTGGCATTAATCGTCTTTGCCATCTTCTTTTTCGTTGCTCGGACAATTAAGAAAGTCGTCAAACGCCTGACCCGTAACCGCCGTCACGCCCGGAATTTGGGAATGGTACTGGGAAGGTTGGCACAAGGTGCAACAATTTTGGTGGGTCTATTTGTGGCTCTGTCAATAGTAATTCCCACATTCAAAGCAGGTGATTTAATACAATTATTAGGAATTAGCGGTGTGGCAATTGGTTTTGCCTTCCGCGATATTTTGCAAAACTTCTTAGCTGGCATTTTAATTCTGCTAACCGAACCATTTCAAATCGATGACCAAATTGTGTTTAAAAACTTTGAGGGAACAGTCGAAAATATCGAGACACGAGCCACAACAATCAGAACTTACGATGGTCGCCGGATTGTCATTCCTAATTCAGAGTTATTCACTAATTCTGTAACTGTGAACACTGCCTTTGATAATCGGCGATTAGAGTATGATGTCGGCATTGGCTACGGCGACGACATTGACCTAGCCAAACAGTTGATGCTAGACGCAATGCATAGTGTAAATGAAGTTTTAAAAGATCCGGCTCCTGATGTACTGGTAATGGAACTTGCCGAAAGCACTGTTAACATCCGTGTGCGTTGGTGAGTTCATCCACCACGACGGGCAGATAATCTTATTTCGCGGGATAAAGTGATTACTGCAATCAAGAAAAAGCTCACAGAAAACGGCATTGATTTACCCTTCCCAACGCAACAAATTTTGTTTCACGACCAGACAGAAGAGACAGATGGAAACAGAGAGCGTCAGCGTGAAGGTTGGCCATCTGGTAAAGGTGAAGTACCAAAATCGCGTCGCATCAGCGATTCGCTCCGACAACTTGCTGAATTACGAGCGCAACGAAACGACAACGGCAAGATAGATTCTCAAACCAAAAGCGACGAAAGATGAAAAATGTCAAGTTGGGCAAACTGTGGGATTATCTCCACTCTAGCTACTGGTTTCTACCAGCAGTCATGGCTATAATTGCTACTGCTCTGGCATTTACAATGCTAACGCTTGACCGCTCAGGTAAGGCGGGAATTGATTATTGGTGGATTTATACTGGTGGAGCGGATGGAGCGCGATCGCTTTTGGGGTGACATTTGAGGGATTGGTTGATAGTGCCTTTAATGCAATTCGGCAATATGCACGATCTGATGCATCAGTAACCATTCGTTTATTGGAAGCGATCGCTAATATTGCAACTCATACCAGCAATCCAAAATACCAAGTAATTTTACAGCGTCATGCAAATATGATTTTGCGCGGTAGCCAAGAGGGTTTGCCAGAAGAACTAGACCGCGAGGATGTACAAAAACAATATGACATTGCAATTCAAGCTTTAAAAAATCATACCTTACCTGAAACAAGAAAATGAAAATTATAAATTGGCGAGGCTATCGAATCATAGCTTGGGTAGGACAAGCTCTAAATCGCAATTTTTTTCATATTTGCCGCAATGCAAGGTGATTGTTTAGAAATAGACGATTTTGTAATGTGATGAAACGTTAGCGTCAGGAGGATTATATGCGCCAACTTAGGCGTAGTATTCTGCGTTATTTTTCTGCACTAGGAGTCACGATTGCAGTTACTGGAATCCTTAGTTTAATTTGGCGGCAGGATGTAGCCACCAGCTTGATGATTGAAACAAGTCAGATTTCTTCTGTAGCAGTGTTGTTACCTCTAGCAGCCGGTGCAGCAGGTGCCTTAAATTTAGTTCAATCCGAACGAAGTAGTTTGGTATCTGGGGCAGCAACGGGAATGCTAGTTGCTGCATCATTAGCGCCACCTGCGGGAATTGTAGGCATGGCAAGTGTAATCGGTAAATGGGATATGGCAATCAGCGGGTTGTTTTTGTTGTTGCTGCAATTAGTAGGAATAAATTTTACTGCCGCGTTGTTATTCCGATTTTTTGGGTTATCTGCTCAAGGAGTGCGCTATCAACGGGGAAAACGCTGGTTGTTTCCCGTGGCTTTAGCTTCTACCGTCGCAGTACTAGCTAGTTTGTTGACTTGGCAGTTTGCTAATACTCCGTTTTTGCAACGCTCCACTATTGCTCAAAGAGCGAATGCAGACATTCAACAAGTTGTCAATCAAAATCCCTTAGTTGATTTAGTAGAGACAAATGCTAGATTTACTGGTAATAACATAAAAGGTCAAAATACATTACTTTCTGTTGTCTATGTTCAACGTCGAGAAGGTATCAATGCAACTTCAGAAGAGATTAGCTCCCGTTTAACGCAAGAGATTCAAACTCATCTACAAAAACAAAAGTTTAATATTACACCTTTGGTTAATGTAAGCGTACTTGAGCCATCTTCGCAGAAAAGGGTGAATTAGCCCACTCATTACCAGTTTTCCACTACTATCATCTAATCTGAAACTAACTTAAAACTAGCTTCTCTAAAAAAGATATTTCTGATGATACATACAATAAATTGTAACTTCATATATCTATTAGTTTGTAGCGCATTCATCAGGTAAAAGCCTAAAGAAAGCTCAGTTTTTGTATCTTTACTTCCAAACTACTACCCAAAGGTATATATGTTAAATAATCTAGAATCATTGTCACATCCGCCAAGCAAACAGCAATTTCTCACTACTTTTCGTTTAGTAAGTCGCATTAGCTTCTGGGTACAGTTGTCGCTAGGTGCTGTTTCCGGCATTGCTTTGTTGTTAGCTTGGTTTAGTCGTAACGTCACTATCCTAACGAACAATACAGGTATTGGGTTCGGTGTCTTTTTAGGTACTGTTGGTATTTTATTACTGTGTTTCCGTGTATATTGGGCTTTGCGTTACAGGCATTTGGCTAAACTTTTACAAACGCCAAATTCTCAAATCCATCTAAAGAAAGAAGACGTAATCAAAGCTTTACGGCTGGGATTAATTATTAGTTTACTAGGGCTATTAATATCTTTTGTTGCATCTGAAGCGACGGTTGCAGTTATTTTGGGAAAAGCATTGGCGCAACCTCAAGGAGTCGCAGTTTATCGACCGGAAAACCTGATTCGTTCACTAGATATTTTTGTCATGCTCGCAAACGTCAACATGATTGGCGCTCACTTTTGTGGTGCAGTTACTTCTTTGGGTTTACTCTATTGGGTAGAAGACTAATAAAGATAGTGCAGTATTAGTTATATGAGCAAAAAGAAAACCTGACTATAAACTCTATTCAGTTGAGTGTGATGGGATTACAGCGGATTGCAAGGAGCGTGAGGTACAATGTTTTGGTCTACAAACCAGATAAAAAGCCTTTTTTACTCGTGGCTCCTGGCTCCTGACTTTTGACTCCTGAATTCTGCTGTATCTGACTTCATGTTGTCAATTATCTGTCCCAACGAGGCGCGAGTTTTTCTAGAGACACCAATTTTCTCTCTCGAATTCGTCAGGCTTAAACATAAATACAACTGTAGATTTTGTCTACGATTGTATAATATTGTCTATAAAATTAGTACCTAGTCCTACCCTCTAATTCAGCAAGCTATCTAAAATTAACTTCCAACGCTCTCCTTAATCTTTCTTTACATATATATAAATTTTTCCGCCAACCTGACATGAAAATGAGTAAAGGATAAAGCCGAAGGGATGAGAAATAAGCATGAAAAAACCCGGCTTGACCGGGCAGATGCACTGTTTGTCGAATTTGGAAATGATAATTAAATTTTGACATTACAAGTTAAAGGGCAAGCTGCGTAGACGGTAGTTTGCGTTTCATCTGCCTCTCCATGTAGCCAGCTTAACCAGCTGACTTGACTTGGATGAACACCCTTGAGAGTTAACATCCCAGCAGCGAAAACAACCGCCATTACATTAAACAAAATTAAACCACCAGCAACAAGCAGAACAGCACTAACAGGCATCACAGATTGCAAAACTATCGACAATAAACATCCGACTGTAGCCATCAAGACAACTAAAGGAAAACCAACAACCAGTAAGCATACTGCCAAAGTGAAAGACCAGATTAAAAAGCTTTTGATCATCAACAAAGACTGAGTTTTGTTTAGATTAGAGCTTTGAACTGCAACCATGAATTTTCCTCCCAAGAAGTGTGAAATTAAAAAGTTATCTTGCTTGTTTAAAGCAAATTCGATATCTGAATGAGTTTCAGTATATAAAAGCTAATCGGATAAATGAGCATTTAGTTAATAAACTTTACAGTTAAGCTTTGGGGATCATGGATAAACGCTGTGATAAGCATTTTCTTGACTACCCCTCCCTAGCATCTATCTTAAGGAGTAGAAGCTAAAACGTATTAATTAATAGGATGCGTTTTTAGCACTACGCATAGTTTTTGCTTAATATATCTTATTAAAAACAAGGGTAATTCTCATAATCGCTTTTATTAGGCTCAACAATCTATCTACCGTTGCTTTGGCTGTTACTTGCTAGCCAGTTGTATAAATGCTTAACACAAGTTTCTCATCTTTAGACGAGTATATTTACACTACTTTAAAAGTATATTTTCTAGGTATTCTTTCTCAGTATATATACTGCATGTGTTGTCTACCCTTGATGTGTTAAACCAGTCTATATCAGAGAGATAAATTATTTATTGAACTGATAGCCAGCCGATCTCAAACTAAGGGATACAAGTGAAGGCAGAGAAGATAAAACTGGTGATAGACATTTATTTGCCTTATTCCATTCATCCGTGAGTAAGTAGCCTGCGCTGCTCCCGCTCCTTATCTCATCCACCATTGCTGATTTAACGCTCCTGCCTTATTAAAAGCCGCTTTTTAGAACCAAAACTAGCTGCTCTATCCAGGTCTTTACAAAACGCAAATTAATTTGAAGATATATGACAGAATCACAGCGTCCAGCAAATTCGACACCGATTTCAACCCGTAATATCCCCCCACTGCCCCCACCACCAGCAACCTTAAACACCCAGCGTCAGGCTACACAAACGCTGGACATGACACAGGAAAAGACTGCCAACCATACGGCAATCAACGCTGCACCACCCCCACCACCAGATAAAGTCCCTGTTGCCTCTCATCGTCCAGGCACTCCACCCCCCATCCCCGGTTCAGTTCGTTCAAAAAGCAGTTCGGGAATGACTTTAGCCCAGTTGATTAAAGAAGCTTACGATAAAGGTTTTTCTGATATTCATTTGGGTGTGGGTGAAGTGCCTCGCTTCCGCAACCGAGGAGAAATGCAGGCAACAGAATATCCAGAAACGGATAAAGAAACTTTTATGAGTTGGGTGCGGGAGGTGCTGACGGAAGGGGAAATAAAGCACTTTGAAGAAAATCTCGAATTTGATGGAGCAACTCAATACGACTTTGCCCGCGTGCGGATTAATATCTTTGACTCTCTCAAAGGCTATGCGATGGTGATGCGGTTAATTCCGCTGAAAATCCTCACCATAGATCAATTAAATTTACCCCCAGTTTTTCGCGATATCTGCCATTACCATAAAGGTTTGATTTTGGTGACGGGTCCGACTGGTTCTGGTAAATCGACTACAATGGCGGCGATGGTTGATTACATTAATAAGGAGATGGCTAAACACATCATCACCATCGAAGATCCAATCGAGTTTGTCCACAAAAGCCAAAAGTCGTTGATTAAACAACGGGAAGTAGGAATGCACACCCGAAAATTTGACAACGCTTTGAAAGCAGCTTTGCGAGAAGACCCAGATTTGATTCTGGTTGGGGAGATGCGGGATAAAGAAACGGTTAACACTGCCCTGAAAGCGGCTCAAACAGGTCACTTGGTAATGGGAACCCTCCACACCAACAGCGCTGTGAAAACGATTGAGCGGATTCTTAATCTGTTCTCAGGTGAAGAACAGGATGCGATGCGAGTCGCGCTTGCCGAGTCTTTGGTGGCAGTAATTGCTCAAGGTTTGTGCCGCACGACTGATGGCAAGCGTGCTGCTTTCCACGATATCTTAATTAACACCGACGCAGTTAAAGACTGGGTGAAAGACGGTAAGTATGATGAAATTACCGAGTTGATGAAGCAAGCTGGTTTTGATGGCATGATTACAATGAATCAGTCTCTGCTGAACCTTTATCAAGAAGGTCGCATTACTGAAGAAACAGCTTTGGAGATGTCACCAACTCCTAACGAGATGGCGCAGTTTCTCCGAGGTCGAGTTTAAAAATTAGGGAGTGGGGAGTGGTGGTTGTAAATAGTTAGGAGTCAGGAGTCAGGAGTCAGGAGTCAGGAGTTAGAAGTCAGGAGTTAGGAGTCAGGAGTTATTATTCTCCCCATCCCTCCCTCTCCCCACTCCCCAACTCTCCCCCTCTCCCCATCCCCCACTCCCCTCTCTCCCCAGTCCCCAGTCCCCAGTCCTCAGTCCCTTGAATCCAGATAAACCACCACTTTTACCCCAGTTGTTTAAGGGCATTGCGCTATTTACACCTGGAGGAGATTTAATTTATTGCATCGACCCTGGCAAAAAAGGTCGATGGCATTTGCATTTGTGCGGTTTTTTACAAGAAATTTTAGACTTACCAGAACCGCCTCATTTTTTAGTGCCTTGCTATACGGCAACTATTGACCACTGGTTAGATCCGCGTACTCAACAAGTGCGAACTTTTGCGGAAGCATATCCGTTGGTGATGCGACATCAGGCTGTGCTTAATGCTATTTTCGGCACGGGGGATATAGTTTGGCAAGCAGCTCCGTGGCAAGAAGGATTATGCGATCGCATGGTATTGTCTAGTTATCGATCTTCATTTGGGCAACTTTGGGAAGATCATGATTTAATTGTGCGCTTAGAATTCTCTGAAGCTCAAGTATCTCATCAACCGATCGCTGCAATCCAAAAAGCCCAACCGAAAACTCAAGGCTTTGTTCTTCGCTTATTTGTTGCCGGACATAGTGCCAACACTCAACGCATTCTTGAAAATTTACATGAATTATTAGAGCGATCGCTTGGACATCCTTACACTTTAAAAGTTGTTGATGTTTTGACAAATCCCGAACAAGCAGAACTCGATCAGGTTTCAGCAACTCCCACCCTCGTTAAAGTTTGGCCACACCCGATTCGGCGAATGGCTGGGGATTTGGATAATGTGGAAAAAATATTGCAAATGTTAGGAACTAAAAAAGGCATATTGTAGAGACTTTTCCCAGAACATATTAGACTTCTTGCAGAAGTAGGGGAAAGGGGAAAGGGGAAAGGGGAAAGGGTATGAAAAAACATGCATTTATAGAATGAGTCTTGAGGTCTATTGTAGAGACTAAGGCAATGAACATGATTGACATCCTCCTAGAGGATAATTTTTTCTGCTAATGCGTTTTTGATAGGCATCGTCAACGTAGTTAAGTGCATAAATGCTGTCTGTCAGCTTTTAGTTATAACAGCGCACCAAAAACAGCTTGGGATGCGATCGCCATTAGTTGAATTGAAAACTATTATCGCAATACGTAGGAACGTGAACTACCTACACTGACTCTTCGAGTACAATGTAGCCTTCCTGCCCAACAGACAGCGTAGTAGTAGATTTCTTGCGTCCTCTATTACTACGACTTCTGTCTGGGCGACAGGCTTTATCCCCCGTTCCAGAGGTCAAAATTCGTAGCCCTTCATCTCGAAGGTTAATGCTAGCGTTAATGTCCCTATCATGCTTTGTGTTGCACTTTTCACAAGTCCAAAATCTTACGTCCAGTGGTAAGCTACTCACTTGGTTAAGGCACACATGACAGGTTTTTGAACTAGGAAAAAATCTATCAACTTCTTGGTAAATCTTTCCTTCCATCTCTGCTTTGTATTTCAGCATGGTACAAAACATCCCCCAGCCAACGCTCTGGATAGATTTGGCTAGACAGTCCCAACGCATCATGCCTTTAATATTAAGATTTTCAACCACAATTACTTGGTTTTCGTTAACTATCCTACGCGATAGCTTGTGTAGAAAATCTTCACGGCAATTGGTAATTTTTCTGTGAACTCTAGCAACTTTTTTTCTAGACTTAGTGCGGTTATTAGACCCCTTTTGTTTTCTAGATAGCTGTTGTTGTTTAAGTTTTAAATTCTTCTCATGTTTGCTGAGTATTCTGGGATTATCAAATTTAGAGCCATCACTGGTAATAGCGAAATGAGTTAATCCCAAGTCAACGCCTATTGCTTTACCTTCTGCGTTTGATTCTGGCTTATCTTGACCGTCTTCAAATAAGATGGCTGCAAAATATTGATTTGAGCAGTTTTTAGATACAGTTACAGTTTTAATTCTTCCTTCAATCTTTCTATGAATAATTGCCGATACATTCCCTATTTTTGGCAGGGTTAAATAACTATCGGCAACCTTGACATTTTGTGGATACTGTATTGACTGCTTACCATGTTTTGATTTGAAATTCGGGTATTTTGCTCTTTTTTCAAAGAAGTTATTAAAAGCTACTCCCAGATTTAAGCAGACTTGTTGCAAGCACTGCGAGTAAGTTAAAGCTAACCAATCATGTTCTTTCTTTAACTGTGGAATTTGTTTCTTAACTTCATACCCAGATAACCCCTTGCCTGTATCTTTATATGTTTGATTCATCAAATTCAGACAATAATTCCAAAGCCAACGGCAACTACCAAAAGCTTGCGCTAGTGACTGCTGTTGTTTGGCATCTGGATATAATCTGACTTTGACAACCTTTAACATCTTAGAGTTAAATCAATTTACTATAAAAGAGTATAACACTCTTATTTGTTCGTTTCCTCCACGTCTCCCTCCTCTCGCTATCGCATTGGTCGGGAGACTGTCGTCAACTCACACGCAATTCATGAGCGAAAATGCGGTGTAGCTCTGCTTCCCGCATTATTCGCGTCTCACGCTTCCGCTTCGCGGTAAGACATGAGGCTTCTTGCTGTTTAAGCTAACCACGCCAGGTGCTTCAAGTCGGCAGAGCCGCCCAGCGCACTGGCTCCCCAACCCCTTCCCGGAATAGGGAAGGGGAGTAAACCTCTCTCATAAAAGGAAAAAGGTTTAATCTACAGCAGTTGTTGATTTATACTGCTTTTGCCTACGAAGAAATGCTGTGCCTAATCCGAAAGTGCCAAAAGCGACTAATATGCCTAATGTGGAAGAGGCTTCGGGAACAGAAACACTCTTATAACTAATATTGCTTGCATTAAAGAATCCAGTTCCAGGGCTATTGCTACTTATACGTAAACCAGTGAGCAGCGGATCGCCTGCTTCAGATATGATTCCAGAAAAAGCTCCGGGAAACAAGAATAATGAACGTTCCAGGACTTGACCAGCTTCGGAAAGAAAATTTGAAACAAGAGTAGTGTTTACCGGTCCAACCGATGCGTCAAATCCAAGTGCAGTTACAGGAGAGGGTAAGTTTACAATGACATCACCGCGAACTGAGCCTGTGCCCCCCACCGGGTTAGTAGTATTAAAAACAGCACCTACTGTTGTACCCTCAGCACTTCCTTGACCGTTGATTACATTAGCCAAGACAGATACACCGTTAGGAAATACTGTTGTTCCAGAGAAAAGTCTAGGTTCTCCAAAGTCAAGAGTTTGGGTGGGAGCATTCAAAGCTGCTTCCCATTGAGTGCGATCGCTAAAAAGTTGAAAAGCCTCAGCCTTAGAAATACTGCCAATTATTGCAACTATAGTTGTGCTAGCAACAGCAACTGCAAATCTTTGATAGATACGAGCCATACTTACTCCTTTTTTGCAAACGAGACTATAGTCTATTGGTATCTAACAAATTCTGTATTAAGACGTACCTTTACTCAATATTTAACGTCAGATAAAGCCTGGATAAAGACTTGTCCGCAGCCTTGACGTAAGCCTTACCATAGGATAAGCGATAATACCATTTGAAATTAGTTGTGATACTAATAGACGATGACCAGACGCGATACCAAGCGTTTCTACAAGATCCAGTATCTATTACAGCTAAAACGAAGTGGTATAAAGTAAGTTTGTAACAATTTGCTCCCATTCCTGATTCAATTGGGCGGTAAACTCTGGTTTGCCACTGCGATTGTACCAGTATCGAGCATTATTCAAATCCCCTTCTTTGCGGTGCAAGTACGCATGAATCCAAGCGCTATCAACATCGCCGGCATCTTGGACAATATTATGTGCTTTATGCCAATCTCCTTTTTTGTCATACCACAATGCTTGCAGTGTTTTTGGCAGAAAAGATGGACATTTTTCTTGTTTTTCAAGCAATTGCATAAATTCATTGGGCGTTATAATGCCAAACCTGATAAAACTCTAAATAAGTCATAACGTCTTTTGATATCATCATCGCTAGAAGAACGTTTGATTTTCACCTTCCTTGGGGTAGGTGAGAGGCTTCTGCTGTTTGAGCTACAAGTTCGGGGATTCCCCCACGTATATCAACTTACCCTAGTTTTCTAATCCTGATTTTATAAGCTTTCCCGCTAGTAGATAGTCTATTGGCTCAAGGGTAATTTTCCAGAGTATATTGAATACAAGGTGTTCGCGGGACTCTGGTATGACTTCCGAACCACTTCAAAAGTGTTTGTTACCCCGCAGTCGTGCCGCCATTCCCCGAATACCCCAAAGCTGAAGTACTAATCGCGCTCCAGCTAAAAGCTTCACTATGTCAAACGCTTATGGCTACTAATTTAATAAACTCCGTTGAGCAAGTTGCACAGGAAGATTTGGTGATGTTCATTAACGCTTGTCTTGCCTGCACTGGTCAACGAGAATTTTATGATGATGCTTACGGTCAACGGGTATCAATCGACTTTTTACACGATTATATTTTAGGTAATTACCGCTTGCTGTATGCTCGTTCTTTGGCAGTCGGCATCAATCACTTCAACTCTGCACAAATTATTTTCAAGTTGCTGGCAACAGGAAGAGATAGACTTCCACAACATCGGCAAGAGGAAGGCGCTTTGATTGCGGCTGCTTTAAGAAACTTACCACCACAACGAGCTTGGGGAGTGTTGCAACAGCTACGGCAAAAGCGAATTAACAACCGTCGCAGCAGAGCGATCGCCCGCGATTATCTTAATATAGATCGTGATATTAATTTTGATGCTGTTAAGTATAGGGCAAAAGTGCGAGCGATCGCAACCCATGCTCACCTGAAACTTGGGGGTGAATTAGGTAACTTTCTCTTCCGCAATTGGCAGCAAAAAATCTACACTACACCTTTGTTTGAACAGTTTCGTCAAGCACACTATAGCGCTGAAGCGATTTACAATTTACCTTTCACCGTTGCCGAAGGTTTAGCAGCAAAGCACAAAGTTCCTCGTGATGTTTTCTTATCCAGAATTCAACAGCAAATGACTTTAGGGGAAAAGCTGCGTTTGCAAGGTTCTGCGGAACGTACTGAGGTGGAAATTAACCTAGATTTAGGTCGCCTTCCCTTGACAAAGTTGGCATTATATATTCTTTCATTGCCGCTGGAAACACGCAAACAGCGATCGCATATTTTCCACCAAGCTTTGCAGCGTGCTGCTGGTGCAACCTTGAAAAAAGCACCTTTGAAACTTGAAAGAGTTGCTGCTGTTTTAGATTGCAGCTACTCCAGTTTTGGCTCTAGTGAAAAGCGTCGCCGTCCTTTAGGTGTAGCTGTTGCTACTCACTACCTGCTACAATCCGCATCGAAAGCATATCGTGCTTTTTGGACAGTTCCCGTACAAGATGCATTGCAAATCACTGCCCGTGGACAAACTGACTTGGCTACACCATTGTTAGCAGCTTTATCCTCAGGCGCACAGTTGATAGTAATTGTATCAGATGGTTGTGAAAACGATCCACCCAACGGTGCGGCGGAAGTACTGCGAGTATACCGCAGCAAATTAGATCGGATGCGTCGCACTTCAATTATTCATTGCAACCCTGTATTCAATTCTGAAGACTTTTCTTTACGTCCCCTCAGTTCAATGATTCCCACCGTGGGACTGCGAGACGCTGAAGATTTATCCACAATGTTAAATTTTGCCCGTTTTGCTGAAGGTTCTGCCTCTTTGTCGGAATTAGAGGATTATTTGGGGCAACGAGTACAGCAGATGTTGGTTGGGAGTGGGGGGAGATGGGAGTAGAGACGCGATTAATCGCGTCTCTACAAAAGTCGGGAGGGGGAGAGGGGGGGATGGGGGGTTAAAACTTCAGCCTCAGAAGGTCAACTTCCAGCCTTAAAGGCTCAACTTTCAGCCTCAAAGGCTCAACTTTCAGCCTCAAAGGCTCAACTTTCAGCCTCAGAAGGTTAACTTCCAGCCTCAAAGGCTCAACTTCCAGCCTCAAAGGCTCAACTTTCAGCCTCAGAACGTGACTATTGACTATTGACCCTTGACTATGACAGAAAAATTTCAATTATTAACAAGCATATCTTTAAAAGGACTGCAAATCGCACCTTCCCAAGTATGGGGTGCAGTCAGGATTGTGCCATTATTGCGGCAAAAGGTGCGCGGTGACTTGCGTTTGCTGCGTCGTTCTTACAATGAAGATATTTCTGTAGTTTCTTTAGACGGTAAAATTACGGAACCGGGCATGAAATATATGTCTTATGTTCCCCACGGGTTGGTGATGTCTTGGACTGATGATGGTAGTCCTGTAGCAGCTTTTGGGGCACAGATGATGCAGCCTGATGGTAAACGTTTAGACAACGGTTGTGTAAGTGTGCGCTTGATGCATCGCATGGTAAAGCGGGAGTCACGCAATCAACTGCGGTTTTTACCACTACACTTAGCAATGGAAGGTTTTTTATCGATGTTTTTTTCTGGTCCCGATATTGCTTGGAGTGAGTATTCTAAGTATGCTTTATCTCAAGGACTTGGTTGCCGCTTTGAAACTTCTTTTAGTGGACATTATATTCCCGGATTAGAAGATGCTTTGCGTGTATTTGAGATTCATGAAACACAAGTTGGGGTGTTGGTGTTTGTTGCCGAAGCTTTTAGTTCTGCTTTTGTAGTTTCCACACCCCAAGACTACCGTGCTTTACATACCAGCTTGCTAGAGGATTTCTACGGTGAGTTGATTTACCAGTACGGGTTACTTTACGATACGACTTTCCCAATGGATCTATCTGTCGATGAGTCTAAAATTAATAGTTTGGCGGATTTGAGAAGTGCGATCGCGCAAATGCGATCCGACTGGGGATCGTTCCAGGGTTTCATGGCATCTGGACTGCTGGAAAATTCACTCCGCTCTCAGATAGTTTACACTTTTAGACAGTTCCAGATGCAACGGTTTATCACAAACCTGAATCCTAAGGAAGAAAATCATATTGGGGAAGCGATCGTTCGGGAAAATGGGGAGATAGAATATCTTAAAACTTATCGTCTATCACCAGCACAAACCCGTCGAGTTTACTTACTCAGTCAGTTAGCTGAATATAACTGGAACTTAGATACTACCGCTAAGGCACTTTCCTACACTCGTGAGGAGTTAGTGTCTCAAATGGAAAAAGTTGGTTTTGGATATTTACTGGATCAACACATACGCGATGCTGCACGCAAAGCGAGAAAGTAGGATGGCATAAAAGTGAAATTGCGAGCAAAAGAACCATTAGAGCGATCGTGGATTGTACGCTTTGGAGCAGCTATGCTGCTTTTTGGTCAAGTTTGGCTGCATTTACTCCAAGGAAAAATGCACAGCCGTCATATCATGGAACATATGGTAAAAGCAGGACCTGCTTCTATCTTTCCAGTTTTGCTGGTGAGTGGTTTTGCAGGGATGATTTTTACTATTCAAACGGCAAGAGAATTAGTGCAATTTGGTGCCGTAAATGCTGTTGGTGGTGCTTTTGCTTTAGCTTTCTGCCGAGAATTAGCTCCTATTTTAACAGGTTGTATAATCGCCGGACAAGTCGGTTCTGCTTTTGCGGCAGAAATAGGTGCAATGCGAGTCACAGAGCAAATTGATGCACTTTATATGCTGAGAACCGATCCAATAGATTATTTAGTTCTTCCGAGAGTCATTGCTTGCTGTTTAATGGTACCGTTATTAACCATTTTTGCCTTAGTTATGGGCATAGCTGGCGGAGTTTTTGCCGCCTTCCAATTTTACCAGATAGATCCCCAAACATTTTTAGAGTCAGTTAGAAGTTTTTTAGAACCGTCAGATTTGGTGATTATTGTGCTCAAAGGATTTCTCTTTGGTTCAATGATTGCTGTAGTGGGTTGTAGTTGGGGACTAACTACCAAAGGAGGAGTAAAACAAGTAGGAGAATCAGCAACAGCAGCAGTTGTTACTACTTGGGTGTCAATTTTTGTGATTGACTTTGTGTTATCTTTGCTGCTATTTGACAACCCAATATTGTAGAAATAAAGAAACTTTAAGCGTAGGGTGCGTTAGCGCAGCGTAACGCACCACAGTCATAAATCATGGTGCGTTAGGTAAATACCGTAACGCACCCTACATGCTGAATTTATAATACTCGTCCTACACATTAAAGCGGAATAACATCACATCTCCTTCTTGCACAATATACTCTTTTCCCTCACTTCTGACTAATCCTTTTTCTTTTGCCGCAGTCATCGAACCAGTCGTCACCAAATCATTGTAAGCAACAGTTTCAGCGCGAATAAATCCCCTTTCAAAATCAGTGTGAATCACTCCAGCAGCTTGAGGTGCAGACATTCCAGCATGAATTGTCCAAGCACGGGTTTCTTTTTCGCCAGAGGTGAAATAAGTTCTTAAACCTAAAAGCGCGTAAGTTGCACGAATCAAAGATTTTAAACCACCTTCTTCCACACCCAAAGATGCGAGGAAATCAGCTTTATCTTCCTGTGGTAATTCAATCAATTCTGATTCTACTTGAGCGGAAACTACGACAACTTGAGCATTTTCTTGACTGGCAATTCCGCGGACTTTTTCCACAAAATCATTACCACTTGCCAAGTCATCTTCCGATACATTGGCGGCATAAATAATCGGTTTACTTGTGAGTAATCCCAGTCCTTTAATTATCTCGGTTTCTTCTTCTGTCAAACCAAGTTGACGGACTGATTTACCTTCATTTAATGCCGCAGCTATCTTTTCTAAAAGCGCTAATTCTAACTGTCCTTCTTTGCTAGTACGCGCTAGTTTGCGAGTGCGTTCAATGCGGCGTTCAACTTGTGATAAATCAGCTAAACCGAGTTCTAAATTGATGATTTCAATATCGCGCACCGGATCTACTGAACCAGCAACGTGGATAATATCATCATCCTCAAAACAGCGCACCACATGAACGATCGCATCCACTTCTCGAATGTGGGAAAGAAATTGATTTCCCATTCCCTCACCCTTACTTGCACCTTTAATTAAACCGGCTATATCGACAAATTCCACCTGAGCCGGGACAATCTTTTTAGCGGCAGAAATCTTTGCCAATACATTTAAACGTTCATCTGGCACGGAAACAATGCCGACATTCGGGTCTTTGGTACAGAAAGGGAAATTAGCAGCTTCCGCTTTGGCATTTTCCACCAAAGCGTTGAACAAAGTAGATTTTCCCACGTTGGGAAGTCCGACAATTCCGGCTCTTAGCATTTTGGATTTTAGATTTTGGATTTTGGATTAAAGTCCAATCACTATCTTACAAACTACCAAGAATTAGTTTTAGACTGGTTCAGGAATTGTTTGGGGAATTGGACTGGGAACCGTCTGGGGAATCGGAGTGGGTACTGGTTCCGGTATCGGAGTGGGAATCGTTGGTTCGGGACTAGGTGCGGGACTAGGTAGCGGATTTGTTTCCGGAGTGGGAATCGTTGGTTCGGGTATAGAAATAGCGGTGGGATTAATCATGATAAGTCTAATTAAATTATTCAACTTTCCCAACCTAGATGACAAGCAATACTCCCGACATCTGCCCAGCGGTTAATATTATTCAAAAATGCTCGATCAAAACCAAACACCTTTAGTAGATGCTTTAAAAGCTCATGCAGCGCGTCCTCACGCGGCTTTTTACACGCCAGGACACAAGCGAGGACAAGGAATTTCGCCACGTTTAACTGATTTAGTTGGTGAAGCTGTATTTCGCGCTGATTTAACTGAGTTATCAGAGTTAGATAATTTGTTTGCACCCCAAGGAGTCATTCAACAAGCGCAACAATTAGCGGCTGAGGCTTTTGGTGGTTCACAAACGTACTTTCTTGTCAATGGCTCTACGTGTGGAATTGAGGCGGCAATTCTCGCGACTTGTGGCATGGGCGATAAAATTATTTTGCCGCGAAATGTGCATTCTTCTGTGGTATCAGGTTTAATTCTCTCTGGTGCGATGCCGATTTTTGTTAATCCTGAATATGACTTAGTTTTAGATATTGCTCACAGTATCACGCCTGGATCTGTGCAATCCGCTATAGAACAACATCCCGATGCTAAAGCGGTGATGATAGTTTATCCAACATATTACGGCGTCTGTGGAGATGTGGAAGCGATCGCTCGCATTACCCACCAATACAATATTCCTTTACTGGTAGACGAAGCACACGGCGCACACTTCGCATTTCATCCCCAATTGCCGATCGCAGCTTTAGCCGCAGGTGCAGATTTAAGCGTACAATCCATTCATAAAACACTTGGGGCGATGACTCAAGCATCAATGTTGCATGTTCGGGGTAATAGGGTAGATAGCGATCGCCTAAATAAAGCTTTGCAACTAGTACAATCTACCAGTCCTAGTTATATACTTCTTGCTTCCCTAGATGCAGCACGTCAGCAAATGGCTTTGCATGGCAAAGAATTAATGTCTCGCACCTTACAACTTGCGGATGAGGCAAGAACTAGAATCAGCCAAATTCCCGGATTGTCAGTTTTGGAAATCTCCCCCTGCTCTACAAACCTAACCCCCCCTAACCCCCCTTCCCTAGTAGGGAAGGGGGGAGTTCTTAGCCCCTCCCCTCGTAGGGGAGGGGTTGGGGAGAGGTTCGCTTTAGACAAAACTCGCTTAACGGTCACTGTTTCCGGCTTAGGTTTAACTGGGTTTGAAGCTGAGGAAATTCTCGATGAACTAGGCGTGACAGCAGAATTTGCATCACTGCAACATCTCACGTTTATTATCAGCTTGGGTAACACAGAAGCAGATATTGAGCAATTGGTGCAAGGTTTCATCACTCTTGCCAATCACCGCATCAACACAGAGAAAATTGACTTGAAATTATCCAAGCTTGTATGGGATGATTTGATTACTGTCGGTAATTGTGTGCAAATGTCGCCTAGAGAAGCTTTTTTTGCTGAAAGTGAAACATTACCCATCCTAGAAACTACAGAACGGATTTGTGCAGAAATCGTCTGTCCTTATCCTCCGGGAATTCCTGTGTTAATGCCGGGAGAAGTCATCAGCCAAACTGCTTTAGAATATTTGCAACAGATTCAGTTAATAGGTGGATTTATCAGCGGTTGTGCGGATGCTAGCCTAAATACACTTAAGGTTGTTAAGACTAAACCTTAGTACAGGATTTCACAAGTTCGTAGCGAATTCTCCGCGTGCCCTTCGGGTTCATCAGTTCGACGGGACGGAAACCGACCCCGCCGACTGATTCACCTCTGCGCTTACCTCTGCGCCCCTCTGCGTTTAAATTTCAACCCTCAATTCGCTACGATTTTACGCAAAGCTGTACTTAGTCAATTTAAACTACGCTTAAGTCTAAGTCTATCGGTGGCAGATAACGGTGTTGCAACGCATTTTAGCGCGTGTAAGGTTGTTCCGTCACAAGTCCAGGCACAACCCGATAATGCTTAAGATTAAAAGTGCAGAGTGTTGCACCACGTCCAACAGCACAAGCAGCAATCAGAGCATCAAGCAACCCCAAGCTATTTGACAGGTGATACATTGTGAAATCTGATAAAGCACGAGCGCAGTCAGCCTCAGTAGCCCAGACTATGGGCAACGGAGCAACGAGCTTTAAGGCATTGCGAACCTGTTGCATGTTCTGAGCATCTTGGATAAGTTCCATGACAACGAAGCCAGGAACACTTGGTATTTCTGGTAAACTGGAAAACCAAGCGATCGCCGGAGCATGACCACGCTGAATATCAATCAAAACATCGGTATCCAACAAATACATCAGTGGTTTTTATGCTCGTGTTCGCGTTTGCGCCTCATGACGCAGGTTTCGAGCATGTACTTGACTATCAGCGATCTCAGGTCGTGAGTTGATAACTCCTTCGCTTTGCCAATAAGCAACAAGTTCCGCACCAGTTTTAGGGGGGTTGCTCAAAACTTGCCTGATCGACAAAATACGCAGGATATATTCAGACAAAGGCAGATTTAACTGCGATGCTTCAGTAGACAGTTGATTTTCTAACTCCGGTGGTAAGTCTAGACTAATGTTCATTTGCCCTCTTTTCATTGGCTGTGATTCTAAATTGATAGTAACTGGCGACAGAAATTAATGTGATCGCATCCAATTCGATAACTTACTGCGCGATCGCTAGCTCATTTTCTTCGATGACTTCATAACCATTAGCCAGTTGCTCAATTGCGCGGTCAAGCAAATCTAGACCGTGCTGCACTTTATCAACCACGCTCAACTGTCCGCGTAAATCAGCAGCACCGGCGAAGTTTTTCGCATACCAAGTCATGTGCTTGCGTGCCTGACGTACACCGCGATCGCCTTTATATTCATACAACGCTTGTAAATGTTCTCGCGCACATTCCAAACGCTGAATTGGCGTTGGTGCAGGTAATAATTCCCCCGTTTTCAAGAAGTGATCAACTTCTCCTACCAAAAACGGATAACCCAAAGTCCCCCGCGAACACATTACCCCATCAGCACCGGTTTGCTCCAAACACTTCACCGCTGCTTCAACCGAGAAAATATCGCCATTCCCAATCACGGGTATAGAAAGCACCTCCTTCACACGCGCAATCCATTCCCAGCGAGCGTTACCATTGTAACCTTGAGCGCGCGTGCGTCCATGCACCGTAATCATTCGCGCTCCTGCGTCCTCCATCCGTTTGGCAAAATCGAGAATCGTGATTTCCTGGTCATTCCAGCCGATGCGTGTTTTCACCGTCACTGGTACATTTACTGCCTTCACGACTTCCCGCACGATCGCCTCAGCTATATCTGGTTGACGCAACAGGGAAGAACCACCACCATTCTTGGTGATTTTATTTACCGGACAACCCATGTTAATGTCAACAGTATCAGCGCCTTCTTTAACCGCTTTTATCGCCGCTTCCGCGAGAAAATCCGGACGACAATCAAATAGTTGAATGCTGATTGGGCGTTCGTTGGGGTCTACCTCCATAATTTTCGGCAATTGGTTGACATAATGCAACCCCGTAGCATTCACCATCTCCGTATACATCATCGATTCTGGCGCATAGCGACGCACCAAACGACGAAACACCAAATCCGTCACCCCAGACAAAGGCGACTGCAAAACGCGGCTTTTGACCTCAAGGGGTCCAATTTTTAGGGGTGTGGAGAGTTTAGCTTTGAGTTCGGGAGATAGCGTAACCATAAATTCAGTAAAGCCACTTAAGCCTTTCTATTCTACAAAAGTAGTTGGCTATTGTTGCTTATTGACCACTATTCGCTAATACTTGCCCACTAACGACACTTAAAGACGGCAAACACCACTATATAGTTACGGTTCACCCTAATTACTGAAAGTGCTTATTCTCATACATTAGACGAAGTGAGAGCAAATAAATCAATGAGCCGATTAAACCAGCTTTGAAGCAACCGTCCCAAACAAGGTTCGGGAAACCCTCCTTCATAGACTGCCTGCACAGGCTCAGTATATATATCAGCATAGCCTGGGATTAAAACCCTAGGATTGCCAAAAAAAGGTATTCATGCTGAACTAGCTGTTCTCTTAACCCAGTTGGTTCAAAATTTAGTCCTAATTCTCCCATTCATTTTCATTCGTTTGTAGTTATACGGAGCCAGCACTTAAAATGGCAAAAGTAGTAGGAATTGACTTAGGTACGACAAACTCCTGCGTCGCAGTGATGGAAGGTGGTAAACCCACTGTTATTGCTAACGCGGAAGGATTTCGGACAACGCCTAGTGTAGTAGCATTTGCCAAAAATGGCGATCGCTTGGTTGGACAAATCGCCAAGCGTCAAGCGGTGATGAACCCGGAAAACACGTTTTATTCGGTGAAACGATTCATCGGACGCCGTTACGACGAAGTAACCAAAGAAGCTACTGAAGTTTCTTACAAAATCGTCAGCAGCAGCGGCAACGTCAAGATAGAATCTCCAGGACTTGGCAAAGCATTTGCACCAGAAGAAATTTCTGCACAAGTTCTTCGCAAACTAGTTGAAGACGCTAGTAAATACCTTGGTGAAACTGTTACCCAAGCTGTAATTACCGTTCCCGCTTACTTCAACGACTCGCAACGCCAAGCCACCAAAGATGCTGGTAAAATTGCGGGGATCGAAGTTCTGCGGATTATCAACGAACCTACAGCAGCTTCATTGGCATACGGGTTTGATAAAAAGAGTAACGAAACCATCTTAGTATTTGACCTTGGTGGTGGTACTTTTGACGTATCTGTCCTCGAAGTAGGTGACGGTGTATTTGAAGTACTAGCCACATCTGGTGATACTCACCTTGGTGGTGACGACTTCGATAAAAAAATCGTTGACTATTTAGCCGACCAGTTTAAGAAAGACGAAGGTGTCGAACTGCGGAAAGATAGACAAGCTTTACAACGTCTGACTGAAGCCGCAGAAAAAGCAAAAATTGAACTTTCTAGCGTCACCCAAGCAGAAATCAACTTGCCATTTATCACCGCTACCCAGGATGGTCCTAAGCACCTGGATATGACGTTGACTCGCGGTAAGTTTGAAGAACTGTGTTCCGACTTAATCGACCGTTGCCGCATTCCTGTAGAAAATGCGCTACGTGATGCTAAATTAAGCAAAAACGATATCGATGAAGTCGTGTTAGTTGGTGGTTCTACCCGTATTCCCGCCGTGCAACAGGTGGTGAAAACTGTTTTGGGTAAAGACCCTAACCAAACGGTTAACCCCGATGAAGTTGTAGCAGTTGGTGCTGCTATTCAAGCGGGTGTGCTTGCTGGTGATGTCACAGGCATCTTGTTGTTAGATGTATCACCTTTGTCCTTGGGTGTGGAAACCTTGGGCGGTGTGATGACCAAGATTATCCCTCGCAACACCACCATTCCTACCAAGAAATCGGAAGTCTTCTCTACTGCCGTGGATGGTCAAAGCAACGTGGAAATTCACGTTCTCCAAGGCGAACGCGACATGTCCAACGATAACAAGAGTTTGGGAACCTTCCGCCTTGATGGTATTCCCCCAGCACCACGCGGCGTACCCCAAATTGAAGTTACCTTTGACATTGACGCTAACGGTATTCTCAACGTTACCGCTAAAGACAAAGGCACTGGTAAGGAACAATCCATCAGCATTACAGGCGCTTCTACCCTCGATAAAACCGATGTTGAGCGGATGGTAAGAGAAGCTGAACAAAACGCTTCTACTGACAAAGAGCGTCGTGAAAAAATTGAACGCAAGAACCAAGCCGACTCGTTGTCATACCAAGCTGAGAAGCAGTTACAAGAGTTGGGCGATAAAGTTCCCGAAGCTGACAAGACCAAAGTTGAAGGTTTGGTGAAAGACTTGCGAGATGCTATCTCTAAGGAAGACGATGAGCAAATCAAGAAGCTGATGCCAGAACTACAACAGGCGCTATTTGCTGTTGGTAGCAACCTCTATCAACAAGGTGGTGACGGTGCTGCTCCTGGAGGTGGTGAACCTCAAGATGGCGGTCCTACCTCTTCTGGTGGCGGTAGCGGTGATGATGTGATTGATGCTGATTTCACTGAATCTAAGTAATAGTTAATAGCTAATAGCTAATAACAAAGCCATCCAAGGTCTATCCTTGGGTGGTTATTTTTATTTGTTAGTTAATTCATGGTTAGAAGTAATTCGTAGAGCTAGGATGAATATTCTTAATTATTAATTACTGATTTATAGAATGAAAAGCTCACGCATTCGTCGCAAAGACGCAAAGTAAAAAAGGAGAATAAGGAGAGAAAAAGTGGGATATCCACAAGCACCTTGGACGCTGAAAGGCTACGCTATTTCAACTGTGCATTTAGTAGATGTTGACAAAGTGCGCCACCTGATACCTTCAGAGTTAAATATTATCTCTGTATTGCCTGGGAAAACTCTGAGTGTGGTGTATATATCTTATTATGGGTCAAGTTCGGTGTTGGAATACAGCGAGTTAATTGTTGCCCCCGCTTTGGTGAGTTATCAAGGGAAATTTGGTGGTTGGGTTTCGCATATTTATGTAGATAATCCTGATTCTGTGGCTGGTGGTCGAGAAATTTGGGGACTACCAAAGGAAATGGCTGAGTTTACCTGGGAAAATAATAAGCGTGTAACTGTTCGTGAGGGTAACAAGGTTTTATGTAGTCTTGATTACAACCAACAAAGTTTGGCTTGGCGACAGTGGTTAGGCGGTTCTGCTTTTAGTACGATGGGCGCTGATTTACTTATGTTTAGCGCTGAATTGGAGTCTCGCTTGGGTTTGATTGGTTCTCGGTTAGAAGTCCCTGCCGAAAGTCCTTTTGCGGGGATAAATTTAGGTCAGCCTTTTTTAACGGTTCGGTGTGAGGAGATGAGTTTGCAGGTTGCGGCACCGCAAGTTGTAGGACAAACAAATTTTGACCGAATAACGAACCACCAAGGGCATCAACGACGCCAAGGAATAGGAGTTTGAGAGAGTTTTTGCGCTCATTCCTGACTTATTTTTCCTAGGGACTAGTCCCTAGTACAGGTCGGCGTAAATAAACCACCCATTCCAAATAGCCAAAAAGTCTGCCCTATAAGCTTTTTGAATGCGTGACTTTTGACTTTTGACTTCCGCGTTCGCGTAGCGTCTCAGAAGGAGAAGCGGTACTAGTCCCTAGTAGATATTAATTGACGATTGCCGGATAATTTTTCAGGGATTGGCCATCACAAAACCGGAAAAGGGGGGGCAATGGAACGACCAAGGTATATCGTGCGGCTCAGTACAGAAGAACGGGCAGAATTGGAAAGCATCGTCAAAAAGGGGAAAGGGAGCGCACACAAGATTCGTAACGCACAAAT
>JAESGY010000210.1_pt1 | contig 41765 bp, 32 predicted proteins | sample 9269841 | NCBI WGS metagenome assembly JAESGY01 (sample SAMN17022865, study PRJNA683097) | algae metagenome | isolation source: Spirirestis rafaelensis WJT71-NPBG6 and co-occurring heterotrophs from... | place: USA: Pinto Wells, Joshua Tree National Park, Colorado Desert, CA | collected 2006-08-15
GTTTGGTCTTGTTCACGAGTGAGGAATACCCTTAAACGAGCGCCCATATGTAGGTTACCTAAGTTGATATATTCTCCATATTTATTTATCTTCACATAGTTTGGTTTTTTTGCGCCGACCTACTTAGATGTTTTGGCAGGGTATGACCCTAATGACCCTGTGACTGCAAAAAGCATCGGTAAAATTCCCCAAAGCTATACAGACTCTTTGAATGAAGGCGGACTTAAAGGAAAGCGCATCGGAGTAATTCGAGAACTGGTTGAAGCTGACATGGGTAAAAATGCTACCGACCCAGAGATAAAGGCTTTAGTGAATGCAGCAATCGAAGATATGAGGAAAAAAGGTGCTGAAGTCTTTGATGTAGAAATTCCCAATCTGGATTATTTTGTCAGGACAAATCCTTATGCAGACCTTGGCTTTCAATACAGAAGTAAGTTTGATATTAATGATTACTTAGCTTCTCGTGGACCCGACATTCCATATAAAACTCTTACAGAAATAATCAATTCTGGTAAGATACTTCCCATTCCTTCTGTTGAGGGATATTTAAGTTTATATGACGAAACAACAGTACCTCCAGAACAAAGTCCAGAATATCAGCTTTATCTGAAAAATAAAGAAGAATTAACAACTACTGTTAAAAGCGTTATTCAATCACAAAATCTAGACGCTTTTTTGTACCCAAGTATAGTGTTAAAGCCAAGTTTAATCGGTGCTCCTTATCCTGAAGGATATCCTGGCAACGCTCTTTTAAGTTCTTTTACAGGATTTCCGGCTTTGGTTGTACCCGCTGGATTTACATCTGATAATTTGCCAGTTGGAATTGAGTTGTTAGGTTCGGAATTTGGTGAACCAACTCTGATTAATATTGCTTATTCATACGAGCAAGCAACTAATCACCGTCGCTTACCTACAACTACACCACCTCTTCCTGGGGAGGAGTTTGAATATAAGTATAAGTCAGTCCCTGAACCGGATTATGTATTAGGCACAATAGCCTTTGCTTCTTTAGGTGTTGCATATAAGCTCAAACGTAAAAAGAAACGATGAAGAAGAGGGGGAGGGGGAGGCAGTGCGATTTTTATGTGAGGTTGCATATTATCGCCCTGCGCCAAGCGCACGCGATCGCGTTCAGGCGCTTTAGCCTGGACGCCACATGCGCGTCTGCCGGCGGAGCCTTTCAGCAGTCGCTCACGGGGGAAACCCCCTTGGCGCTACGCGAACACCAACGCAGTGGCTCGGCTACACAAACAAAGCCTGCCGACCCAGGCTCATTCTATGCATCTTTAAAAAGAATTGGTATTAGGGCTAAAAGTTACGCAACTTATTTTTATACGATTCCTTACCAGATACTTGCGACAGAATCTTTTTTCAAACAGTTAAATTTTCTTTATATCCTGGGGGAGAGGTAAACAAAGCGACTTGGAGCGAATCTAGGTAGAAGAGGTGAAACTCATGTTGACACCCCTTTTAGGCAAATAGAGATTCCATGCAAAGCAACTTAATTAGGTTCCCCATCGCTGAGGTGTCGGAACATAGTGAACAAACACTTTCTAAAACATCTACCAAGTACGATTGTGCGGAGCAGCAATTTAAACAGCTGCTGGCAACGGAGGATTTGGATAATAAAGTGGATGCACAAGCATCTATAGTTAGTGAGTTTGAAGACACACTACAATCTGCAATTAGTGCTGCTTATGAAAAAGGCTGTGATGATGCTCACCTTTTTCTACAGCGAGTTCTTTATGGTATCAATCGGCTAAAGCTGTTTTGGTATGACGATTTGCGGCACTATAATAATGAGCGATCGCTTTATCTATCCTCATTGCGTCAGCAAATTGAAGCAGCTTGGCAAAATTGGGAATTAGCACAAATCGATGTTGCTGCACTCCAACAAGTGGATGTCAAAGATGCGTTAATTAAACGTGCTGCGGAGGATTTAGATCCACCGTTGTCGTCGGAAAGTCGCTACATTCGTGAGGAAATGAGCGTTCACGGTTATTGTGACTTGTTAGCGATCGCCTCTTTTGATGGTTTAGTCGAAGGTAGTCGGCTTTCCCGCATTTTAGGTGGTGCGGCAAATGAAGTGCAATGTACCCTGGTGCGGGTATTGCTAGAAGAATACGGCAACGGGCGCTTATCTCGCAAGCACTCGACATTTTTCAAGGCAATGATGGCTGAGTTTGGTATGAACACTGAGCCAGAGGGATACTTTGATTTAGTGCCTTGGGAAGTGCTTGCCTGCGCTAATCATAACTTTTTGGTGACCGAGCGTAAGCGTTATTTCCTCCGCTATAGTGGGGGGTTAACTTATTTTGAAGTCGCAGGACCCGCAGCCTATAGAAATTATCTCACGGCGGCGCAACGACTGCAACTGTCGGAAGCGGCGATGGGTTATTGGGAACTGCACATTAGGGAAGACGAACGCCACGGACGTTGGATGCTGGATGATGTAGCTTTGCCTTTGGCAGAACAATATCCCTCGGATGCGTGGGAATTAGTGCTGGGGTATGACCAAGAGAAATTGATGAGCGATCGCGCTGCTGGTGCTGTCGTGCGATCGATACGCGAGGCTGAACATTCCGGTTCACTCATCAAAGAAATAGAACAAGTTCAAAACTAAAAATTAAAGATGGCAAGTTTTCTCTTGCCTTTTTAGTTTTGTTTCTTAATTATGTAATTGGAAAGTTGCTCATAAAAATATTCCTTTAGTCACTAGTTACTAGCTAAAGGATCACTATTTCCTTGCTTTTATTAAGCGAGTAATTAAGTTTTTTCCTAGTCATATCATAAACGCAATTCCCATGAAAGACATTTTTGTTTGTCCCGAAGAATCTAATTTTTATTCCAGTTGTTTGGAAAACCTTGTCATCAGAAATTGTCAAAATGAAGAGTCAGTTGTAGAATTTGGCTCTGGAGATGGCAGCCCGGTTATCAATTCATTATTAAGAAACAAATTTGATGGTGTAATACATGGATTTGAATTAAATACTTCGGCATGGAAAGCTGCTAATTCTACAATTGATGAATATAATCTCACGAATAAATACATAATCAATAATTCATGTTTGTTTAAATCATCTAAACCTAAAGCCGAGTATCTAATTGCTAATCCGCCATATTTACCTGCACCAGATAAAGATATATACATGCCATTGTTATTTGGCGGTATAGATGGAGCGGCAGTTACTAACGAGCTTTTGTCATTAGATTATGATAATGTGTTACTTTTAGTATCTAGCTATTCTAATCCAGAAAGTACGATTGAGAAGGCGAGAGAAAACGGCTACAGTGTTAATAATTTTGTCGTCTTACCGTTGAAATTTGGCTACTATAGTTCTGAGCCAAAAGTCAAAAAACACATCGAAGAATTAAGAAAACATAAAATGGCGTTTTATTCCGGTGATTATTACTTCTTAGCTGGAGTTTTATTTAAAAAATGCCATGACTGTGATGTTGATTTATCTAGTGAATTAGGTCATGTAATGACGAGTTTGTAAGAATGGGGGCTAATAAGCCACACCCTGGAACGGTGAAGCTATACAAACAAAGCCCCAGGCTTATAGCCTGAGGGCTTTATATTTGACCAATGTTTATAATTATAAGGAATTATAAGGTTCGCCAGAGCGATCGCCTTTTTTATATACAGCAGTTTGCAAGTTGCTCCGAAGTACAGTATTTAAAAAGTCAAAGCCAGATACAAAGCGTTTTTCACTTCGGAATTCTGACTTTTGAGTACTGAATTCTGCTGTATAATATTAAGTCTGCTTCACCCAACACAAGCTGAGTATAGTTAATTTTTTTCATATCTCTCCTACTTTTAATTCACTATGAGAGAAAAAATTTTAGAAACACTCATCACTGCGTTAGAACCAAAAGATTTTGTATTAGCTTTTTGGCAAGGAGGTTCAGCAGCGCATGGGTATACAGATGAATGGTCTGATTTAGATATTGAAGTAATTGTTAAAGATGATGAGGTTCAACAGACTTTTGATGCTGTAGAAGAAGCTTTACAAACAATTTCAGAAATTAGTTTGAAGTATAGAGTTCCCGAACCTACATGGCACGGTCACTCACAAACATTTTACCAGTTAGCAGAAGCAAATCCATTTTTGGTGATTGATTTTGCAGTTATGAAGCAAAGTAGCCGCAACCATTTTTTAGAAGTCGAACGACATGGAAACGCGGTTATTGCATTTGATAAGGCTAATCTAGTTGTACCGAAAAATGTGAATCAATCCGAGCATTTTTCCCAAATGAAAGAAAGATTTACACATCAAAAAAAGCTCTTCAACTTTTTGCAAGTATTCGTCAAAAAAGAAATAAATCGCGGACATTTAGCGCAAGCGATCGCCAACTATCAATCATATACCCTGCGAAATTTAGTTGAACTTTTGGGAATGCTATATCGTCCCTACCGATACGATTTTACAATCAAGTATTTTAATCGAGATTTTCCACCTGAAGTTGTAGCGCGTGTAGAACCACTTTTTTGTATAACGGATTTGGCTGATTTGGCAAAGAAACAGCAACTTGCAGAGCAAATGTTCGCAGAAACCTTATCGCGTGTAGAAGAAGCGCTTGAAAAATATAAGTAGCCTTCATGAACTGTGACCCCATTTTGAAGATAGGTCAAGATGATACAAACAAATCTTTTCTACTTCAGTTAAGCTGACAACAGCAGTTTTAATTCCCAAAACAATGACGGCAAATAGTCCTACAATTCTCGCTTTAGACTTTGATGGTGTAATTTGCGACGGACTAATTGAATATTTTCAGGTAGCATGGCGTGCTTATTGTCAAGTATGGTCGCCAATTAACCAAACACCATCAGATGATTTAGCTTCTAGATTTTATCGGCTGAGACCTGTAATTGAAACAGGTTGGGAAATGCCCGTCTTAATTAAAGCTTTGGTAGCGGGAATTGATGATGAAAAGATTCTTCAGGAATGGGCAAGTATCGCTCAACAAATTTTGTTAGAAGACAAGCTACTGGCTAAAGAAATTGCCACAAAACTAGATAATCTCCGGGATGAATGGATTGCCACAGATTTAGATGGTTGGTTGAGTCTCCATCGATTTTATCCGGGTGTAGTAGAAAAAATTAAAGTAACTCTTGCTAGTAAAATCAAGCTGTATATCGTCACTACCAAAGAAGGACGTTTTGTAGAGCAGTTGTTGCAACAACAAGGAGTTACCTTAGAAAGAGATGCAATTTTTGGTAAAGAAGTCAAGCGTCCTAAATACGAAATTCTGCGAGAATTAATTCAGGCAGCACAGGAAAAAGCAGTTAGTTTATGGTTTGTAGAAGACAGAATCAAAACGTTACAGTTAGTCATACAGCAAACGGACTTGGAAAATGTGAAACTCTTTCTGGCAGACTGGGGTTATAATACTTACCCAGAAAGAAACGCGGCTGAAAACGATTCGCGAATTCAGCTAATATCGCTTTCTCAGTTTGCTCAAGATTTTTCTGCTTGGTGTTAATCTCTTGATACCCTGACCCTAGAAGGGTTGGGCTACACAAACAAAGCCTGCCTCCGCAGGCTTCAAACTTTAAAGAGAAACTATTATTCTTAACTAATAACTTGTAACTCCTAACTCCTAACTCTTAGCTATGCTTGACCTTACACAACTAGCGCGACAAATGCAAGGCTTAAGTCAGCATCTAACTTTAGAAGCTGCTGCAAGTCGTCAGCGTTTAGAATTGGCGCAACAACATCTCAAAAATGCTTATGATTGTCAAGATGATTTAGTACAGCGACAGGAAAAATGGCGCGATCGCATTATTTTTTCTAATGCTACCCCAGTTGAGCCACTAGATGCCTGTATTGATATTCCGGTTCCGCCAAAGGTACATAGCGTTATTGCTACCGACGGTTCCCAAATTGCCCCCAACCACCATGAAATTGCTTACTGCTATCTTCTCAACATCGGCAGAGTCGTTTTGCACTACGGACAAAATCTTCATCCACTTTTAGATAGTTTACCAGAAGTATTTTACCGCGCGGAAGATTTATATATGTCGCGGCAGTGGGGAATTCGTACTGAAGAATGGATGGGTTATCGACGTACTGCGAGTGAAACTACTGTGTTAGCAGAACTTGCTTGTGCAGAAAAGACGGAAGCACCAACCTTAGCAATGGTGGATGGTTCGTTAATTTACTGGTTTTTGGAACAGTTGCCATTTGATGCACGCGATCGCATTTTACCTCCGATCCTCGAAGCTTGGAAGCAAATGCGCTCTGCTCAAATTCCCATCATGGGTTATCTCAGTGCTTCTCGCAACATTGAAGCGATGAACTTTTTACGTTTAACAGCTTGTTCTCACCCAGTACCTGATTGTAAAAGTTTTTGCCCAAATCAATTAGAAAAAGTGCCCTGTAAAATATTTGAACCTTTACGAGATACTGCGCTTTGGTTAACTAAACTCAAACCAGGACAACGCAGCAATTTATGGCGTAGTAATGCTCACATTTTAGAACAGTATGAAGACCAGAAAATTTACTTTTGCTACGTCCACGTTGGTACCGAAATTGCTCGGATAGAAGTTCCGGCGTGGGTAGCAGAAAATACCACTATGTTAGACCAAGCATTAGGATTGATGTTGGCACAAGTGCAAAAAGGATATGGATATCCAGTAGCGATCGCGGAAGCGCATAATCAAGCTGTGGTCAAAGGTGGTGATAAAGCGCGTTTCTTTGCCTTATTGGAACAACAAATGATTAAAGCCGGTTTGAGAAATGTCGGCACTTCCTATAAAGAGGCTAGGAAACGCGGTAGTATTGCTTAATTAAAATTTGGGTTGATGGGGGGTATCGTGGTAAGGATTTTGGACATTGGATTATCATAGAGAAGCTTTCAGTCCCTCTTGTTTTTCTATATGCCTCTGAGCGAAATTTTATCAACCGTCAGTCAACTTTCTCATCAAGATAAACTTCGGTTGATCCATTTTCTTCTTTTAGCAGTTGCGAAGGAAGAAGGATGCAACTTAGAACCTGTTGCAGATATTGAATCAGAGAGCGCACTTCTAAATCAACTATCATCAACTGAAGCTGTTGTATGGTCTCCTCAAGCAGATCATGAGGCAGTTCAAGCCTTGTCAGATATTCTGGTAGCAGCACAAGAGGCAGCTAATGGTTGATGGTCAACGTTTTTCATTCACGGAGCGAACTGATAGCTTTGGGAGATCAAATATCATGCCATATTTGCCCTTAACCCTTAGCAACGGAAGCCTTTCTGTAGAAGCGATGGCGTTATTGGATACAGGTGCCAGTGTCAATGTTCTGCCTTACGAAATTGGTGTACGGCTAGGGGCAGTTTGGGAAAATCAAACTGTCTCTATTCCATTGACCGGGAACTTAGCTCATAGTGAGGCAAGAGGCTTGGTTCTGTCTGGTACAATTGCTCCATTTTCCCCTTTTTTGCTTGCATTTGCCTGGACTCAATCGCAAGATGTACCTGTGATTCTTGGACACATGAACTTTTTTGCAGAGTTCAACGTGTGTTTTTATCGATACGATTTAGCTTTCGAGGTTTTCCCAAGAGAAAAATGAAGTTGAGTTTTGTAGCCAGCAGCCTAACCAGTCTGTTATGGTTTTTAGCGTTCATGTTCCAGAGGAACCGCTACGCGATCGCATAAAATACTCACCCCAAGCGATCACATAAAATACACACTCAAAGCGATCGCACAAAATACCCACCCCAAGCGAGCGCATAAAATACCCACCCCAAGCGAGCGCATAAAATACCCACCCCAAGCGAGCGCATAAAATACACACTCAAAGCGATCGCACAAAATACCCACCCCAAGCGAGCGCATAAAATACACACCCCAAGCGATCGCACCAAGCGCATAATCAAGCTGTGGTAAAAGGTGGTGATAAAGCACGTTTCTTTGCTTTATTGGAACAACAAATGATTAAAGCTGGCTTGAGAAATGTGGGCACTTCCTATAAAAAAGCTAGGAAACGCGGTAGTATCGCTTAATTTGACGCTATGAAAGCAAATTCCACCATTCTCTATTAGCATTCTAGCCCGCCTAGGGTTATAAACCCCAGGCTAATAGTCTAAGTCCATTGAAATGGACTGAAATCCTTAGTTAGTAAATGTTCAGTCCTCTTGAGAGGACTTATGCTATTAGCCTTGGACTTAAGTCCAAGGTGGATGCGATCGCACCTTTATATATATGTTCATCTGCTTCTTCTGATAATTGCAGTAATTTCTTCACTATCCCGTACAAGATGAGTGCAGGTTGGTGGTTTGGGACAGAGCGTTATAGTAAATTTTTTCAAGCTACTATTGAGCAGGCAGAGTTTTCTTGAGAATCGTTAATTACCGCTTTTTTCCAGACCCAAAATGCCGGATTGAGAAAGTCGAGGAGAGCATTGCTGCTCTACCCCTTCTATCTGATATCGTGTTGCATCTGTGTGTCTGTGCATGAGGCAAATTCATATCTTAATTCAGCAACGCCAAGTTTTCAGTCCAGAATATGTGCCTCGTCTCCTACTCGAATAAATTCAGTTAGGTTCGTGGACCTACCGTTGACTTCTTCAATCCGTTAGTGAAAATATCCTCCGCAATCTTAATGCCAAGCGGGACTCCCCCAATATTTTTTGAGAGATTGGGTTTGCCATTATTTTTGACTCTAAAAGCATCAAAGACCCAATGGACACCGAGGAGAACGCGACTAAACCCGTTTTCGAGAATCATCTGCCACAACCCATCATCAAAATCGCGGCGATGCAGTGGTCGCACTGTGCCTCTGTTATCTTGATTGCTGCCATTCAACTCTTCAGAGACGAAATCCAGTCCATCGAATAAATTATCTGGTTTTCTATCTCCAATTTCCACGCCGTAGAAAAGCCGTGTTATATGCAAAGCAGCGGCACCGAACGTCGCATGTCCTGACGGGTATGCCGGAAAGTTTGGCGTAAAATTCTTCAATGGAATTGTGTTTGTCGTTAAATTTCGATTGACTGAGTTTGTTCTTGGTGCACCTAAGGGCAACCAAAATGGGTCGGAATCCTTTGAGATATTATTGTTGGCATCTGTCGCTGCCGGACCTACTGATTCATCATGTTCACGAATGCCGAGCACAGGTCGCCAGAAATCGTGAAAGTATTTCTGGTCCCATGCTAGAATGCCGGCATCACCCATAGCTGCGTTCACTAGAGCGAATAAACGAGCATTTTGGGCTTCCGTGTTGCCTCTGGCGATCGCCACAGTGCGAACGATTTGGTTATACAAACGCGGTGGTGTTCCTAATCCAATCGCTCCATCATACGCCCAATAAATACCGACTAAGGTTTCCTCCGGAGTTCGGATGTCATCTTCAAAATCTTCATCCAGTGTTCCCATCAGCTCGGGTGCAATGCCTTTTACGCGCACCTGTCTCAATGCTTTAAGATATTCCAAATTGTCAAATGGTGGTGCATCAAGTTCGTGTCGAGCTGTAATCGCAAAGCCTTTTGACTGCGCTCCATAAAATGGCGCATCAAAACCTTGCCCTGGATTATCAGGATCAACTCGATGTCTACCACGTTCTGTAGAAAACTCGTAGCCAGCATCACTGTTATCTGGGTCATTCTGTCTATCGGCTAGAATCGCTTGAGCTACTGTCACCCCAAAATCATGTCCAGGGTTAGCCACATCACCGTGTTCTGCCAACTTTGCATCAAAAAAACCTGTTTGCTTTGTATACAAGGCTATCAGTGTTGTGTAAGCAGCCGCTGCTACTGCTGCGGTTGGTGATGCGCCATTTGGAGCTGATGGTAGTCCAGGCAGATAAGGCGGTAAATTAGCCGGGTCATTAACTACACCAGCATATGCATCGTACATAGCCAAGTGAACAATTGCCAACGCACGTGAACTGAGCGTTGGTCCGGGTTGTTCCGGCTTTTTATTGCCATTCATGTCTTCAATCATCGCCTCTGGTTTTGTGAAGCTGATACGATTAGCTTCAAGCGCGACTTCGTTCCAGATAAGAATAGAATCTGTCATGGTTGCATTTTCCTTTTTCATTAAGAGCGCATAATGCTTGTATTGACAAAATGCACATTTTGTATTTATGCGCTGTTAATTATTCCTCAAATCTCCGTTTGTGGATTAGGCAAGATGTCAGATATTCGTAATATTTCTTTACATAATTGAGGTCTACTTTTCAAGCTAGAGCGATCGCATTAATTTTGCCCAATTGGAACACTCTAAAAGCAAGTTTGCTAAGTTCCTATATTAAATTCGGGCAGTCGTTGATTGAATTCGGGCAGCCGTTGATTGAATTCGGACAGTCGTTGATTGAATTCGGGCAGTCGTTGATTGAATTCGGGCAGTCGTTGATTGAATTCGGGCAGTCGTTGATTGAATTCGGGCAGCCGTTGATTGAATTCGGGCAGTCGTTGATTGAATTCGGGCAGCCGTTGATTGAATTCGGGCAGTCGTTGATTGAATTCGGGCAGTCGTTGATTAGATATCTTGCAAAAGTCCCTAACACCCCACCCCTTAATCCCCTCCCCTTAGCAAGGGGAGGGGAGACAAAGCGTAGTTTTGGCGGGGTGGGGTTCAAATTTTGTGATTTATGCAAGAGGTCTATTGAATTCGGGCAATCCCCCAAGAATTTACTTAAAGCCATTCAAGATATTCGTGATAAATAAATCAATTTCTACTGAATAATGCGGGTGTCAAGTAACCCTAATTCTGTCTATCCTAGTGCTGTACAGTTCAGGGTATAAGTCAGTTTTTATCCTGGCGCATTATTAATAACAGGAAAGTGATTTATGTCACGTCCAAAACGCGGGTCTAAAGTAATTGATAGAGCACAGCGTCGGATTGCGGCTTTGAAATCGATCAGTGCCACCTTAGACTTAGGCAATGGGGTAACAATTGACTCTTTTGCAACTGCCATCAAAACAACGCAAGACAAGTTAGAAGTATATAACTCAAGCCTCTCCACCGTGGATCTGACTCAGGGAGCCTTAGAACTTGCCGAAAAGTCGCTGATGGAACTAACAGAACATATGTTACTCAGTGTAGCTGCAAAGTATGGCAAGAATAGCGATGAGTACAAAATGGCAGGAGGCGTTCGTCGAAGCGATCGCAAGCGTCCGGTGCGTCAGCCTAAACAAGGGGCTGTTGCTTGATAAATCTGGGTTTTACCCCACCCTAACCCTCCCCTTGGAAAGGGGAGGGAACTGGATTTCGTGTTTCCCCTCTTGGGGTTTTTCTGCAATATTCGCACAAGGAAACTTGGAAAGGGGAGGGAACTGGATTTCCTGTTTCCCCCCTTTCTAAGGGGGGATTAAGGGGGGTAATTTGACTATAGTCTCTTAAAGCCCACCTTTATAAGGGGGGTTGGGGGGGTAACGTCAGATTTTAATGTGCTATACGACATTTTTCAAACATCCTCTTAGTGACATTTGGTTTAGTTCTTTTATTCTTGGGTAACAGGGGTTCAATAATCTAATACAAGGCTTGATCCTCCCTAACCCTCCTTAAAAAGGAGGGAACTAAGCCCCCCTTAAAAAGGGGGGTTGGGGGGATCTTCCGAGGTCAAACATCATTAACTGAACTGTATTGTTCAACAATCTCCCACTCTTTATCTGTCAAGCTGCTTGAATATGGCATTTTTGCCAAATTATACTCTTTTACCAAAATCCCAAATGCATCTATAAACAGCCTCTTACTCAGCCAAGAAGTTATAATATCAATCAAACTGATTGGACTCTGGGTAATAATGCCAAATGCTAGCGTAGCAAGTTTACTAGAGCAAGGACACAACCAACTCGATTGCAGAGAGTACCAAGCAGCTTTAGAGATTTTTCAGCAAGCTGCTGTACTGGAACCGCAAAACCCCCAAGTAAGTTATGGGTTGGGTCTAACTTGTTATCGTCTAGAACAATACCACGAGTCCATTGAATACCTAAACCAAGCTTTGAGAATTAACCCAAACTACATTTTGGCGCTAGTATGGCGAGGATTGGCTTACCAAGAAATTGACCAAGCGCAGCAAGCACAAGCAGATTTGGAGCAAGCGATCGCACTTACCCCCCAAGATTCAGAAGACTGGCAAGGTAGAGGAATTGCATTAAATGAATTACAACGCTATGAGGAAGCGATCGCATCTTACAACCAGTGCGATCGCATTGCTTTTGTAGGGTGCGTTGCGCCTTTGCGACAACGCACCCTTGTATTTTAGAAGAGTGGCAGCTATTACTGAAGTGTTGCCAGCAAATGCCCATTGCACTCACCCAACACGTAGATAAGAAACTATGCTGCGAGTCTACCATTGACGATAAATCCCCATTTACAAGCAGAAACGCCATCTTAAAAATCATGCCGATTGCCGATTGCTCTTACTCTCCAATCTGAATAAAAGTAAAATTTAAGACAAATTATATTGAAACAGTAAGAATTTACGTCTTTTAGCTAGACTTAGTTGCAATAAACACGCTTGGGCAATCATTTAGGTAAAGATTAGGATACAAGGCAAGCATTACTCAGGTATAAGGATTTCTGATGACGAATGAAGAACTGGTGGAAATCCTCTAATATCACTTCCCCCAGAAATCCGCAAGAAAGGCTTTAGAGCAATCTTGAACTTTTACAAACAACAAATAGAACAAGAAACCGATTACCTCTACGAAGCTAAATTACTCATTGTGGGAGAAGGTGGTGCAGGTAAAACTACCTTAGCAAAAAAAATTCAAAACTCAGATTATCAGCTAGAGCAAGATGAAATCTCTACTGAAGGCATTGATATTATCCGATGGAGCTTCCCATTAGAAAATGACAGAGGGTTTCAGGTTAACATTTGGGACTTTGGTGGTCAGGAGATTTACCATACCACCCACCAGTTTTTCCTGACCAAACGCTCTTTTTATATCCTGGTTGCTGATAGCCGAAAAGAAGACACAGATTTTTATTATTGGCTGAATGTAGTAGAACTGTTAAGCGAAAACAGTCCCTTACTTATTATTAAAAATGAAAAGCAGGAGCGCAAACGCGAAATAAACGAGCGACAATTACGAGGTGAATTCATTAATCTTAAAGAAACACTCGCTACAAACCTTGCTACTAATCGCGGTTTGTCAGAAATTCTGAATAAAATTAAACATTATATTAGCAATCTACCCCATGTTGGAACAGAACTGCCCAAAAGCTGGATTAAAGTACGGGAAGCTCTAGAACGTGACTCCCGCGACTATATTAGCTTGCAAGAATATCTAACTATCTGTCAGGAAAATGGGTTTACTACACAAAAGGACAAACTCCAACTTAGTGGCTATCTGCATGATTTAGGTGTATGCCTTCATTTCCAAGAAGATGACCTTTTAATAAAAACCGTAATTCTCAAGCCAACTTGGGGTACAGATGCGGTTTATAAAGTATTAGATAACTCACAAGTAATTCAAAATTTGGGTAAATTTGACCGTCATGATTTAGCAAACATCTGGAATGAAAACAAATACCTCAACATGCGGGCAGAACTGTTGCGATTAATGATAAATTTTAAATTGTGTTATGAAATTCCCAGTTGCCCTGGTACTTACATTGCTCCACAACTTCTTAACCCTAACCAACCAGAGTATGAGTGGCAAGAAAATGATAACTTGCTTTTGCGCTACGAATATGAATTCATGCCCAAAGGTATCCTGACTCGTTTCATCGTCGAGATGCACTCATGGATTGAAGGACAAACTGTTTGGAGAAGCGGTGTTGTCTTGAATAAAGATCAAGCGCAGGCAGAGGTGATTGAGTATTATCGCTATCACAAAGGAGAGATTCGGATTCGTGTTTCCGGTAAGCGTAAGCGAGATTTGTTGGTTACGGTGAGGCACGAACTCGACAAAATTCACTCTTCTTACGAACGTTTGAAGTATAAAATACTAGTTCCCTGCAATTGCCAAGCCTGCAAAGGTAATCAAACACCCCACTTCTACCCATTACAGGTGCTATATAAATTTATAGATGACAAACAAACTCAGATTCAGTGTCAAAATAGTTACCAGATGGTAAACGTTCGAGGCTTGATTGACGATGTAGTTTTTAAACAACCTAGCTTAACAGACTCACAACGACAACATTTAAAACAGCGACAAGACACGCTTCAGGCAGAGTGGCAGCTAAGGAGCGAAAAGTTGAATAAACTGCGTTTGGATTATGCAATTGAGGTAGGCACTGCCATTAAGTTTCAGTTACAGCAACAAATTCAATTTGAGGAAACTCAACTGTCACACTTAGAGAGAGACTTGGACGAAATTGAGCAAAATCTAAGAGGCAGTAACTGAGATCATCGGCATATTGAGCAAAATACAACAGAAACATCCAACTGCGACTGAGGCAGAAGCCGAGGAAATAATTGAGGCTGAATTTGAAGAGATTATAAGCAATCAACCAAGTAAATGGCAGAAACTTCGGCAACAACTATTGAATCGGGAACGTTGGTTTAATGGTGGCAAACAAGCTGTGAGTGAGGTTGCTAAACATTATGTGGAAGGCAATGTAGTTTACAAAGCAGGACTTGCATTCCTCGATGGCTTCAGTGCAGATGAGGATTAGACATCAAGACAGATTTATTGACTAAGTGCGATGAGCGCACTTGAGAACTACAGCCTGACAATACCCCGATTCAGTGCGCTGATCATTCTTGTGTGCGGTTCCGAAAGCGTTATCATCAGCGTCGGAAACCGGCACTGTGACTTCTTTGTGCATCTGTGCGGTTTAAGAATGCGTCAGTCTTAAATTAATCACTAGACATCTTGCATAAATCAAAAATTAAGAACCCCACCCCGCATTTGCTGACGCAAACGCTCCCCTCCCCGCTTGCGGGGAGGGGTTGGGGGTGGGGTGTTATGGACTTTTGCAAGAGGTCTACTATATATAGATACTCGAAAGCGCTTCCACCAACTTCAGAAGATGCACTGATTCATGCGTTGCCATCACAGATATGCGAATGCGACTTGTGGGAACTGTTGGGGGACGAATCGCTGGGGCAAAAATGCCAGATGCTTTTAGCTGCTTTCCTGCTTCTAAGGCTGCTGCTGCACTGGGCAATTGAAAACATAATATAGGAGATTCCGAAGGCAATAATTTTAAGTTGGGCAATTGCATCGACTTTTTCAACTCATCGACATTTGCCCATAATTGCTTGCGACGTTGCGGTTCTTGCTGCACTATCTTGATTGCTGCTAAGGCTGCTGCGGTGTCTGCGGGGGACAGCGCGGTAGTGTAAATCCAACTGGGGGCGCGATTTCGCAAAAAGTCGATTAAAGTAGCACTCCCGGCGACATACCCCCCTAAACTGCCCAAAGCTTTACTCAAAGTGCCAATTTGAATTAATTGGCGATCGCTACACCCAAAATGTTCGACACAGCCAGCACCAGTTTTACCCATTACCCCAGTGGCATGAGCTTCATCAATTAGCAGCATACAGCTAAATTCTTCAGCTAAATTTAGCAGTGTAGGTAGAGGACATAAATCTCCATCCATGCTAAAGACGCTATCAGTGATAATTAAACAGCGTCGGTAGTTTTGCCGCTGACTCAAGAGATTTTTTAATGTTGCGACATCACAGTGCGGATATTCAATGACTGTCGCTCCACTGAGAATCGCTCCATTTTTCAAGCTAGAGTGATTGTATTCGTCAGAAAGTATTAAATCACGCTTGCCTACTAAGGCGGTTATTGCTCCTAAATTTGCTAAATAGCCAGAACTGAATACCAGTGCATCTTCTGATTGTTTCAGTTCGGCGATCGCTTGCTCTAACTCTCTATGTAATTCTCGATGCCCGCTGAGTAATCTCGAACCAGTGCTTCCCGTGCCAAATTGTTTGGTAGCTGCAACCCCAGCCTCAATTAGGCGATCGTCCCCCGCTAATCCCAAATAGTCGTTACTGGCAAAATTAATTACCTCTCGACCATCCACAATCACCATCGCACCAGGGCGACCGTGGATGGTTTGTACTGAACGATACCAGTCTGCCCGGTGAATAGTTGCCAGGGATTCCTTCATCCAAGCATAAGGGTTTGGGGGCATGGGAGAGGGGGGGAGTGGGGGAGATGAGGGAGATGAGGAGGTGGGGGGGAGTACCAATTACCAATGCCCAATGCCCCATGCCCAATGACTAATATTCAACTTGTTCGCTGCTAAGAAGTGCGATCGCTTGTTTTATCCAATCTTCTACATAAGCATCTTTGGGTAGTCCAATATCTTCACTCACTACATGTAAAGCGTGACTGACTTCATGTGCGGTATATCCCAAAGCAAAGAGGGTCATTTGCACTTCTTCGAGAATATTTGGTGCGGGACCACCTGTAGCCACGAAGAAGCCTGCTGATTTGCGCCACTCGATTAACTTGCTTTTAAGTTCTAAACAGATGCGTTCAGCGGTCTTTTTGCCCACTCCCGGCGCTTGAATTAAGATTTGTGTATTAGCGGCAATGATCGCTTGGACTAACTCTGGTAATTCCAGAGTGTCCAATAAGGCGATCGCTAAAGATGCACCAATCCCACTTACAGTTAAAAAGTGGCGAAACAAATCTCTTTCGGATGGCGAAGCAAAGCCATATAGGAAAGGCACTTCTTCACGAATTTGGTAATGGGTAAAAATTTGGACTTCCCCTCCCGTTCCTGGTAACTGTTGTCCCAGTCGTTGGGGAACTTGTAAATCGTACCCAATGCCATTTACTTCTAAAGTCAGTATGACGCGATTCGCGCCACATTTTTGCACACCAGCAACCAGACCTTTAAGATAGCTAATCATTCGATAAAACCAAAGTGTTTTAAGCCTTCGAGAATTCCACCTGCACAAAAGTTTTGTGCGAGGTAACGATAGTCAGCGGGATTTTCATTGTGCCATTCGAGTAATTCTGGACGGGCATTTCCGACGAGAATTCCTCTTTCGTTCCCCACGGCAAATAAAGCAATATCATTGCCAGAATCACCACAGACAACCGTTTTCTCTGCTACAATTCCCCACTTTTGGCGGAGAAATTGCATAGCCTGACCCTTATCGCTGTGGCGGGGTACGATGTCAAGGTCAACACCGCTGCTATAGATTAACTTTATATTTAAACCACATTTTGACAAGTTTGTGTCAAGTAATGGTAAAATTTTATGTGCTGATTCTTCTTTTAGGAAAAAACTTATCTTAAAAGGGCGCTGTTCTGAATCTGGCTGGGGGACTAATTCAGGATATTTTGCAGTTTCAGCTAATACGAGGTCACAATTCCAGCCGTCGGAAAGTCGCGCTGACCAAGTAGAATCTGGAGTATCGCTTTCATCCAAATAAATTTCTGTTCCGACAGAAACGACCAAAGCATCTGGTTCTATCAGGTTTTTTTCAATTTGCAGTTCTCGGTAAAGTACACGCGATCGCCCTGTGGCATAAACAATCTTAGTACCATACTTTTGCCGATGTTCGCTAAGTGTTTGCTGAAGTTCTGTTAAGGCTTCGTCATTACCCACGAAGGTATTGTCTAAGTCTGTTACAAAAAGAAATTTATCCACAGCTACCTCTTATTGTGTTGCCAGGTTTACCATCAAAAAGTTTATGTCAGATAGTGCCCATCGCAGTAGCTAGATTTTTCCTTTAAGTGTCCAATTAATTAAAATTCACTTTAAGTAGTACTAAATTACTATTAAAGTAGTTATAAAGCAATTAATTCAAAAATTTTAAAGTTAGTACTAATCTACTACTAAATGTCATCAGAAACTAATTAATTGAAAGTTGTTTAAAATAGTACTAATTTACTAATAAACTAACCTAATATAAAAAATAGGGTAAGCAATGCTCACCCTAGGTTTAAAAATTCAGCAACATTTAAAATTAGACAAACTTAATTACTGAGAAGTTTCGCGTTTTACTTTTTCAATGTTTTAATCGTAATCTCCACGTTGCGCTTTGTTGCGGGCAAGTTCTTGCTCAATTTCGCTACGTTCGTAGTCTTGTGCACCAAAAGAGCGTTTTTGCGGTTCGTTAGTTAATTCTGAGCCAAAGCGGTTCAGCATCTCCACGGGATTTTTTTGTCGGCTTCCAGTTCCCAAATCCTTAGGGATGACTTCTGCTGCTCGCTTACCGCTTTCGATATAATCATCACCGTGTGTGGCTTGTCCGGTAGGATTAATGTCTTTAGTGCCAAAATCGCCGGAGTAATAACCTACGGCTTGAGCTGAAGCGGGTAAGCTAGTTAAAAACATTAAACCTGCCAAGAAAGCGATCGCAATACTGCGACGCAATTGATTAAATATTCTATTGAATGCCAACATTCGGGAATTTCCCTCCAATTTCTCTGCCAAATGCTTGAATGTTACGAAATTCTCATAATATTAGCGTCTTCCTCTGGGAAGGTTACATATATATATCAAAAGAAGGGGGCAATGGGCAATGGGCAATGGGAATTGGGCATTCTCTCGTTCCTTGACTTTGGTAAGGAATGCATTCTTGGAGGGCTGCTGCCTCCTTTGTGGTTAACTAGAGGCAGAGCCTCTAAAAGTTGATTCCCAGGCTGGAGCCTGGGAACGAGAGAATCCTCAGTCAGCTTTTAGGCGATCGTCACATCTTTTGATAAATAAACATCTTGAATGGTGTGAAACAGCTTTACACCTTCGTCAAAGGGACGCTGGAATGTCTTGCGTCCAGAAATTAAGCCTGTACCACCAGCACGCTTGTTAATTACAGCAGTGCGAATCGCTTCGGCAAAGTCGCTTTTACCAGACGCACCACCAGAATTAATCAAACCCGCACGTCCGCAGTAGCAATTTAGCACCTGGTAACGAGTCAAATCGATGGGGTGGTCGGTTGTCAAGTCTGTGTAAACTCTTTCATTCGTTTTCCCGTAACTTTTACCTGTCGCTTTGGCAACAGCTCCGTAACCATTGTTAATTTCGGGTAACTTTTGTTTGATGATGTCAGCTTCAATGGTGACACCTAAATGATTCGCTTGTCCGGTGAGGTCGCCGGCGAGGTGATAATCTTTATCTTGTTTAAAAGCGTTATTACGCAGATAACACCAAAGAATTGTTACCATCCCTAATTCATGAGCGCGTTTAAAAGCGTGGCTAACTTCTTGAATTTGCCTGGTGGATTGTTCGGAACCAAAATAAATTGTTGCACCCACCGCAGCTGCACCCAAATTCCAAGCTTGTTCCACATCACCAAACATGACTTGATCGAATTGATTCGGGAAAGTTAGCAATTCGTTGTGGTTGAGTTTGACGATAAAAGGGATTTTGTGAGCGTATTTGCGAGAAACGCTACCCAATACTCCTAAAGTGGTAGCGACAGCATTACATTCAGCAGCGATCGCTAACTTGACAATATTTTCGGGATCGAAGTATATCGGATTAGGTGAAAAAGATGCGCCGGCAGAGTGTTCTATACCTTGGTCTACTGGCAAAATCGACAGATAACCGGTATTCGCCAAACGACCTGTAGAATACAAAAGCTGGAGATTACGCAAAACTTGCGGATTGCGATCGCTGTTTATCCAAACTCGATCTACAAAGTCGGGTCCGGGTAAATGGAGTAAATCTGAGGAAACCTTTGCTTTAAATGTAAGCAGGTCTTCTGCTTCTTTACCTAGCAACGATTCGATAGAATTAGGCGCAGATAGTGTTGAAGTCATAGCCTTTTCCTGAAAACTTCTGTTTTTATGGTGGCTATGTTCAGACTAACGTATGTCTGTCTGAAGACATATGATTATCTTTTCTTTGAGAATGTGAGAATTTGGGAATCATATCGTGTCCGGTTAAAGACTTATCATGGTTGTCCGCACTCTTGCACTCTTGCACTCTTGCAGGGGGAAAGAGGGTTTCCCGGTTTTTGCTATTATGTGGGAATTATAACTAATTAGCCGGACATGATATCACTAGTTATTTAAATATGCACCGCTTCTAAAAACCTGTACAAATCTGCTCACAAGTAGACAAAGATGTACAAGGGGAAGTTAGCGGTTTATCTTCCAAGAAATCATCTTTAGCGCTTGCGCTTGCTTTTTTCTTACCCTTTCCCCTTCATTTTCATTTGACGATTCCTAAAATTTGTGCTGTTTCTACTTCAGCAATTTTTGGTGTCAATAATCCATTCGCGTAAATTCCAGGGTTCGTTTGAGCTATTTGCGTGTAAGTTTGGCGAACTTGAGTGTTAACTGCAACTGTTTTTACATCGTACATTTGCATTGTAAATTTAGGATATAAACCAATGCCAATAATCAAGACGATGAAACTAGCTGCAATTAATATTTCTCGCGGACTTGCATCTCTGTAAATAGCTTGGGTGGGAATAACGCAATCAGTACCAAAACAAACTGCTTCGTCTTCCTGATTTTCTACCCCAGGATCACCAATGTTGCATTTGAGTTCTGCACCAGTTCCGTAAAATACCTGTTTCAACATCGATAGCAGGTAAATCGGGGTAAGAATTACTCCAATTGCGGCAAGGAATACTGTCACTGTGCAAAATGTCGAACTGTAGATATCGCTGGTTGTCACCCCGACGAATACCAAGATTTCGCTAGCAAAACCGCTCATTCCAGGGAGTGCTAAGGATGCCATTGCAGCGATTGTAAACAGTGCGAATACCTTGGGCATTACCTGACCAATTCCACCCATGTCAGTCATTGCCATTGTTTTGGTGCGGTCATAGGTTACACCAGCTAAGAAGAATAATACTGATGCAATCAAACCGTGGGAAATCATTTGCAACATTGCACCGTTAATACCAATATCGGTAAAGGATGCAATACCCAACAGCACAAAGCCCATGTGGGAGACTGAAGAGTAAGCAAGACGACGTTTCATGTTTGTTTGGGCAAACGAGTTTAACGCACCGTAGATAATGTTAACTACACCTAAAATTGCCAGAATCGGTGCAAAGTAAATATGTGCGTGGGGGAGAAGTTCTAAATTTAGGCGAATTAATCCGTATCCACCCATTTTTAAAAGTACACCTGCTAGTATCATCGATACGGGTGAGGATGCTTCACCGTGAGCATCTGGTAGCCAAGTATGCAACGGGAAAATAGCTAGTTTGACACCGAATGCAATCAACAATCCCGCATATAATAACAGTTCTAAGGCAAGGGGATAATCTTTGAGGGCAAGTTGCGCGATATCAAAGGTTACATTGCTACCCTCGGAAAGTGCCATACCCAAGGCAGCTACGAGGATAAAAATAGAAGCTGCTGCGGTGTAAATAATGAATTTTGTGGCTGCGTAACGACGCTTTTCACCACCCCAAATATTAATTAGTAGGTAAACGGGAACTAGTTCGACTTCCCACATAATGAAAAACAGCAGCAAGTCTTGAGTGACAAAAACTCCTATCTGCGCGGAATATAACATTAACATCAGCGCGTAGAAGAGTTTTGGTCTGCGGTCAACTTGCCAAGCTGAAAAAATCGAAAGCGTTGTCACAAATCCAGCTAAAAGAACTAGAGGTGCTGACAACCCATCGACAGAAACAGCCCAGTTTAGACTTAACTGAGGCACCCAAGTATAACTTTCTGCGAGTTGAAAAGTCGCGCTGCTTGCGTCGTAATTGTTCCAAAAGGCGTAGCATATCAAGATAAGATCTGCGATCGCAACACCTAATGCATACCATCGTACCCACTTACCCTCTTTGTCAGGTAATAGTGGAATTAGTAAGGAAGCTACGGCAGGCAGCAGGATTATCGCAGTTAGCCAGGGGAATTGTTCTGCCATTGTGGTTACTGAGCAAAAATACTTACTTATTCAATGACATTATCTTATAATGTTTTGTAAATAATTGTTCATAATTATTTCTTGGGGTTAACTATAAGTAAATACACGCATAATTGTTTTTCTTGGCTATTTAGAGAAAAGTCAGGAGTCAGGAGTCAGGAGTCAGGAGTCAGGAGTCAGGAGTCAGGAGTCAGGAGTCAGGAGTCAGGAGTCAGGAGTCAGGAGTCAGGAGTCAGGAGTCAGGAGTTAGGAGTCAGGAGTCAGGAGTTATATTATTTCACTCAAAGTGTGATACAAATCATTCTCTTTTCCCCTGTTAGAAAGTCACCTGCAAGGGTGGGGTCTATTTGTATCAACCTTAAACTGAATTGTTTCTTGGTAAACGAAAATAAACTCTCTTTTTTCGCCACGATGAATACTGAATCACTATTCTAGGGGAAATTGCGCCTAAGAGTGTTCGGTTCTACGACTGTTGCCAGTACACAAATGACTATAACCTCGTAGTGGGATGTCTTTTATAGATGCTGTCAGCCGTTGAGTGAACTAAGAGGTGAAAACCTGTGTACAAATGGATCTTGCCAAGTCTGAGTGAAATTTTAGCCGAAAGTCAATCAAACGTGGCTGAATGTTCACCTGCTGCATCAGACCGGCAGTGGTGCGTCAGTTTAGCCGCAACTGAACAGTTGCTATTAAATACTTTAGCAACTACTTCAACTGATGCCACCCAAGGATTAGTTTTAGCTGCACCGGCACCTTTGTTCAGTGATCCAAGATTGACTCAAAGCTTGCAAACAATAACTTTTACAGCAAAACCATTTAACCCGTTGGCATTGATGCCATTTCAGATGCCTACTGCAACCACAGTAACGGCAGATGAAATTGCTCCTCATGAATCGGTATTGCCTTTATTAGCTGCCGATCCGTTGGGAAGTGAGCAGTTTTGTTTAATTTTTACAGAAAAATTTAGATTAGTATTAGTTTTAGCAGAAGATAATTGCGGTAAGAAAAGGTTTTCGTTTTCTTTTGACCCAGAAGTGGTTCAGATGGCGTGGCGATCGCTTGGTGCGAGAGTCATGCTGAACAATCCAGATTTTTACGCCGAACTGAATTCTTTAGTGCAAAAATACGAACCAGTTGCACCAGATTACCACATTTTGATGCAATTTAGTCAGTTATTGTTAACACAATTACCCCAAGAAGAAAAAGGCACAAGCCGACACGGTAAGGAAAATTGCGCTTCTTCTGCCTCTGCTCACCGTTCGTCCCGTCCTGATGTAGAATTGCTGCAAGCTTTTGCTCACGAAGTCCGCACACCCTTGACAACGATTCGCACCATGACTCGTCTGCTGTTGAAGCAGAAAACTCTGCCAGCAAACGTTATCAAACGTTTGGAAGTTATCGACCACGAGTGTACAGAGCAAATTGATCGTATGGAGTTGCTCTTTAAAGCCGCAGAATTAGAAACTTGTGCGCCGGCGAAATCGAGCAGCACTCAACTGACACCAACTTCTTTAGATCAAGTTTTACAGCAGAGCATTCCCCGCTGGCAACAAACCGCAAATCGCCGTAACTTGACTTTGGATGTTGTCTTACCGCAGCAATTACCAACGGTGGTAAGCAATCCTTCGATGCTCGATCGCGTACTCACGGGTTTGATGGAAAATTTTACTCGCAGTTTACCAGCTGGTAGCCATATTCAAGTACACGTAATTCCTGCCGGCGATCAATTAAAGTTACAATTATCACCCCACACTCAATGCAAAGACAGTGAAAACACCTTTGGAGTCGTAACCCCGCCAATTCGTAAGGCTTTAGGTCAATTGTTGATGTTTCAACCAGAGACAGGTGTAATTAGTTTAAATCTTTCTGCGACAAAGCATTTGTTTCAGGCGATTGGGGGCAAACTTATTGTCCGCCAGCGTCCGCAACATGGGGAAGTGTTAACAATTTTTCTGCCGCTGAAGGATTGATGAGATGTGGCAATTTGAGGAGGGGAAAGGGGAAAGGGGCAGAGCTGTTTAAAATTAGTAAAAATGTCTAAAATTACTTCAACTTTCCCCCTCTTCATTTCCCTTTCCCCCTTTCCCTTTCCCCTTTTCCCCTCTTAAAAAAGCCCATTACCCAATACAAGTAACTAACTGATTCACACGCGGTTTACCGAAGCGTTCCCAAGCGTTACCACCGCGCAGAAATAATTCCATCCAACGAATCGATCGCGTTCCATCAGGTGTTAACCAACCAGAACTTCCCGGTGCAAAGGCTAATGTCCCTTCTGGCACTTTAAAGCTGCCGTCGGAGTATACTGCATCACTCACTACATCACCGACGCGGATAATTACTTTGGCTTCGGGTTTGAGGTTGATGCTATCTGCTGAAATGGTAGTTTTGATGTTACCGTAACCATCAATCCAGGCGACGCGATCGCTTGGTGCATCAGGAACATCACTTTTGTTCAAGACTTCTCCCAAAACGCTTAAATCCCCTCTGCCAATTGCGCCGGCTGCACTGGGAAATACATCACGCGAGCGAAATTGCGAACCGCCTCTAGAAACCTTGACTATATGCAGGTGTTGTGCGTAATCTTTGATAAACGAGAGGGTGTAACCAGCATTAACACCGACGACTTTAACACCATTGGATAGGAGAGCATAAGTTAATCCCTCGCCTTCATTGTCCCGTCTGGCTTGTTTATCATCTTGGCGGGGCGCACAATTATGATAAATTAAGCGTTCTTCGGGACCTTGGTTCAGACCGAGTTGAGCAATCCAAAAGCCAGTAGCGAGGGTACTGAAAGCCGGGGCTGAAACTAAGTTGATTTGCGCTTGCGGTAATTCCGTTAATAAACGCTGTGTAACCTCAGCAAAAGCCGGATCGCCGTTTCCGTAGTCTGCAATTAAGGTGATGAACATAGTTGAGTGTTAAGAATTGGGCATTGGGCAATGGGCATTGGGCAATGGGGAGGGTGCTTGGATTCCCCATCGCTACTATGCGCGATCGCTAACTGTATTGTAAAAATAGAACCTTGTCTAAATTGCGCTCTAATTCTACCAGATGCAATAAACCAGTAATTAGGGAACTTTGGCGATCGCACTATTAAATAGATTATTCCATCTCAGTCATACTTAATAATTACCTCTCCTCACGATAAACATACTTAGTTACTTCATCGAAAAAATAAATTAAAGTCGAATTTAATGAGCAAAATACTTAAATGCTTTCTCAAACTTGAGTTTGCTTTCTCATTTGGGTAGATTCAGCTAGCAAACAGGCATATTAGACTTCTTGCATAAATCAAAAAGAAGAACCCCACCCTGCCTTTAACTTACGTCAAAGTCTCACCTCCCCGCCTGCGGGGAGGGGTTGGGGTGGGGTTTTGGGGTTAAGTAGTTGACGCACTCATAATAGTGATGTCTTCTTTTCGAGACGCTGCGCGAACGACAAGTCGCTAACCTGCGCCAACGGGAAGGGCAAACGCGTCTACGCTTTATTACCTTCCCATATAGCGATTAGCCATTTGCATTGCGTCAGCAATATCAACATCGCCATCGTTGTCAGCATCCAAGAAAGAATTCAGCACCGAATTGCCTCCCCCTTGGGGATTTCTAGCGTTTGCTCCAGATTTCAACACATTCAGCACTATGGGAACTACTATCGGTAGCAATCCTTGAATCATATTTGCATCTAAGCCAGTACGTTGAGCAACAGTTTGAGCTATTTGTTGCTGCATCCCAGATGAGAATAGCGAAGCAACGGCTGAAGGATTGGGAGAAGTACCACCAAATTGATTTACTACAGCTTCTGCTGCTTGATTACCATCTGTATCTCGCTTTTGTTGTAAAGCAGAACGTACTTGTCCGCCTATAATTGAGAAAACCGATTGCATGGTTGAGGAATCTGCCCCAGTGGTATTACTCAGTTGCTGCACGGTGTTCATGATATTACCTATTTGTCCGATATTGCCTTGTTGATTCGGATTGGCAACAGCACCAATAATTTGCTCAAAAAGTCCCATAATCTTTTTTCTCCTTTTGTTTTTAGCGTATCAAATGCAAATTTTTACATATTGAGTGCTAATAAAGTACCCACTTTGCGATCTTCACCTAATCTCCCCACCCTACAACCGAAACCATTAAGATGAAAAGCATCTGCCTACTTACCCATTAATCTTTGCCATCCATGCCTCTCTCGCGCATAGTAACGCTGATTGTTGGTCTAATCCTTATTTTAGGACTAAGCCTGTGGCTGATTGATTCCCTATCACGCCTTTATTGGCAGTTGTCTTACTCGCCGCTTTTGGGCAATTTGCTGTTATTGCTACTGGTTGTTTTGATTGGAGCATTAATTGCCGCTTTTGTCTATTATGTGTTGAAAATTCAAAAAAGTGAGAAGCGATCGCAACGCAAACGTCGTGTCACTGCGGCGGAAATTCCGGCTGTGAAATCTGAAGCGGCTTCTTCCACATTACAAGCTGTGCGGCAACAGGTATCAATAATTCAAGATGAAGTGCAAAGGCAAGCGTTACTAAGTCGCTCGCGTGAGATTGAGGCAAACTTAGCACGTGGCGAAATTCAAGTAGTAGTCTTTGGCACAGGAAGTGCTGGTAAAACTTCTTTGGTAAATGGCGTGATGGGACGCATGGTAGGACGCGTGGATGCGCCGATGGGAACGACTCAGGTAGGAGAAACTTATTGTTTGAGGTTGAAGGGATTAGAACGTAAAATTTTAATTACGGATACACCGGGGATTTTAGAAGCGGGGGTAGCGGGAACCGAACGCGAACAATTAGCGCGAGAACTGGCGACTGAAGCTGATTTGCTGTTGTTTGTGGTGGATAATGATTTACGGCGGTCTGAATATGAACCGCTGCGAACTTTGGCGGAAATTGGTAAGCGATCGCTTCTAGTTCTCAACAAAATCGATATGTACACCGAAGAGGATAAAGAAGCCATCCTTGCACGGTTGCGCCAACGAGTGCGCGGATTTATTGCAGCAAATGATGTCGTGGCGATCGCTGCTAATCCCGAAGCTGCACAATTAGAAAATGGCGAAATCTATCAGCCAGAACCAGATATTTTACCATTGTTGCGGCGGATGGCTGCAATATTGCGGGCAGAAGGTGAAGATTTGGTGGCAGATAATATTTTGCTGCAATCAATGCGATTGGGAGAAGAAGCCCGGAAACTCATCGACGCTCAACGTCGCCGCCAAGCTGATAAAATTGTCGAGCGGTTTCAGTGGATTGGTGCTGGTGTAGTTTCGGTAACACCTTTACCGATGGTCGATTTGCTGGCTACAGCTGCCGTAAACGCGCAAATGGTTGTAGAAATTGGGAAAATTTACGGTAGTGAGTTGAATATGGAGCGCGGGCGAGAATTAGCTCTGTCTTTAGCGAAAACTCTTGCAAGTTTGGGTATTGTCAAAGGAGCGATTCAATTACTTTCAACTGCATTGCAACTTAATGTTGCTACGTTTATTGTCGGTCGGGCAATTCAAGGTGTTACAGCGGCTTATTTAACTCGGATTGCTGGTAAAAGCTTTATTGAGTATTTCCGTCACGATCAAGATTGGGGTGATGGTGGGATGACCGAAGTCGTACAGCGACAGTTTCAAATTAACCGGCGCGATGAATTTGTTAAGGCTTTTATTCAACAGGCGATCGCACGAGTAGTCAAGCCGTTGCAAGATAAATTTGAAGCGGTGGAAGAAAACGAGGAACTCGAAGCTGGAGACTAAGCGTTTATTTTAAGTACTTCTTTTAACTACTCGTAAAAATACTTATTAAACCAGATACCCAAACTGGCATAGTCGAAATGTGAAGAATAATGCCCATATTCAACAAAAGAGCAATATTTCATACCTGATGCCTATTTTTCTATATGTATAATTAGACACTGGTATTTATTTACTTTAGGCATAATAATACTGAAATTATAAAGAATATTCTCGAATGAATCAGCGCTCTATTTAAGAATTCATAAGGGTTTCCGGAAAAACCCGGTAATGTCCGAAAACCTAAATAGCGACTTACTCAGTAACCAACTCATGACTCAATACATGATCGGTAAAGTACTACAAGGGCGGTACCAAATCGTTCAAAGCCTGCGTGCGGGGGTATTTGGACAAACATACATCGCCGTAGATATAGATCACCCTGAAAACCCAAAATGCGTAGTTAAAAAGCTAAAGGCAACTAGTTTTCAACCGAGTTACTTGGATACTCTCAGGTTGCACTTTCTCACGGAAACCGAAACTCTTAAGCAGTTGGGACACCATAACCAGATTCCCGAACTTCTTGCTTGTTTTGAAGAAAATGAAAGATTTTATCTAGTACAAGAGTTTATTGAAGGACATGCATTGACGGCTGAATTGCCGATGGGTCAACAATGGGGACGACTTTGGAGTGAAAGCGAAGTTATCCAATTTCTAAATGATGTTCTCGAAATTCTCGAATTTGTTCACTTACAAGGAGTCATCCATTGCGACGTTAAACCGGAAAACTTGATCAGACGCGCTTGTGACGGCAAGCTAGTTCTCATCGATTTTGGTTCAATCCAGCCGATTGATTTTGGTTTAGATGGAGAATTGCCGATTAATTCCCTTGCCGCTACGTCTTTGGGATATATACCCCCAGAACAATTTATTAGTCAAGCACAGCCCAATAGCGATATTTATGCTTTGGGGATGATTGCCATCCAAGCTTTAACTGGGTTAACACCCCTACAATTAAAAATAGATCCTTATACAAATGACATTTATTGGCGTTTCCATAATACGCCAGTTAATGATTATCTAGCTGCTGTCCTCAGCGGAATGATTCGTTACGACTACGAAACCCGCTTTCAGTCAGTGGTTGAGGTTTTGCAAGTGCTCAAGCAAATGCCTTTGGATGAGTCACAAATATTAGATGCAGAATATATTGTCTCCGCAGAGAGTGATAACTCCGAAGGACGGTTTAAATTTATAAAATCACCCTCTCCAGTGACAGGAATGAGAGTAGGGTTAGCAGCTAATTGCTTGGTGATGGGATTTGGAGTATATTCTTTAATCAATAATTCTCCAGCCTATTCAGAAGCAGAAGCTTTATATAAAGCAACCGAAGAATATCAAGCGGGAAATTTAGAAGGAGCGATCGCTTTAGCGCGATCTATTCCCTCAAATAGCAACGTTTATTCAGAAGCTCAAGCCACAATTGGCGAATGGCAACAACAATGGGAAGTAGCAGCACAACGATATCAAGCTGTTGAAAGAGCCTTTAACGAAAATCGATGGGCAGATGTACTTCGTACTGCTGCTCAGGTTCCCGATATTTTATATTGGCAATCGAAAAGTGATAAACTAGCTAAACAGGCACGCGCCAATCTTGAAGTAGAGTCAAAGGGCTTATTAGCCAAGGCTTACGAGAGAGCAGGTCAAAAAGATTTCTCCACTGCTTTAAATTACTTGCAGCAAATTCCTCAAGAAAGCTCTTCTAAAACTGTAGTTGAACAAAAGTTAACTGAGTACAATAAAAAGCAGCAAATTAGAGCAGCTTACTTGGTTCAAAAGGCTTACAACAAAGCAGCAGAGGGTGACTTTAATGGTGCTGTGGAGTTTCTCCAACAAGTTCCCCAAGGTACTCAAATTTATGCTCAAGCTCAAGCTAAACTAATGGAATATACGCAAAAGCAGCGTTTACAAGCTGCTAAAACTTCTAGTGATGATACTAGGCGATCGCAACTTCGACAAGAGCAAAAGGTAGCTACAGCACCAATAGCAAAAGCTATGTGGACAAATTCATTCATCCAAAGTAAAACTGCTACCAACTTGGACAATTTTCAGCCAGGAAATTACATGCAAGAGGTGAACATTAAACAGTGAAGGTACAAAAAGCTATGGTGCATAAACTATCCAGCTTATAGGCAGCAAACACCATATTTTTGTACACTAGCTTGCATGGTTCCAGTCACTTAAGGCTTCATGTTGCTGGTTCGTTTTGCGTTGGCGAACTGGTACTTTAGGAGTACCAATATCTGTATGATGAAGAGACTGTTTCTTCTTGGCTGATTTTTTTTCTGATTTGTTTGAGCTAGTTTGTGTGGTTGCCATTTTATTTACCTCATGCTGCCACTGAGATTTTAGTTACTCTTACCGAAGAAATCACAGTGGCATCTCCTAATTTCCAATTCAAGCCATAGGCTTTATTTATATCTTCACTCTTTAGATAGCTTTTTCCTGAAAAAAACAGAAAATAAATTTCTGCTTTGTCAAACCTTGAAAAATATAGTAATTCTATTTTCATTGTGAAAATTCACGCGGCACAGAAACCCAACTTCTCAAAAAAGTCGGGTTTCTAAATTTCACCGCTGAGATTTTGTGGGATTAACCGCAGAAAAGCCGCGACGTGTGGGGTTAATAGTAGCTAACTGGACTTGAAAAGTTACTTTGTCGCTGATATCACCACTTTTTGCTGATAAAGTCCAGTTACCGGGGGATAAACTCCAAAAGAACGCACTCGCTGATGTATCTAACTTTTCACCATTCAACCGCCATTCTACAGGCGTAGATGATATTCCCCCTAGCTTAAATTCTAATTTTTGCTTTCCTTCTTCGCCTGGATATAATAAGAATAAATCGCGATTATGAGGCGATATAATTTTGAAGTTGTCAGAAGCTAAATTGAATTGATTTTGTCTTGCTAACCATTCATCATATTCAGCGGGTAAATTGAACTGGTTTTCTTCATAACTGCTTTTATCTTCTGGATAGAAATATTCTTCCACAACTGAGGTGCAATTTGGTGTAGGTTTTAACCCAGAAATCGCACATATAGGTAATTTTCTCATCCCTTCTGGAGGGGGAAAATTAGCTGGTTCTTGTGAGGAGTGCAAATATAACATAATTCGATTCCACAATGGCGCTGCGCCGGTAACTCCAGAGATTTGGCGCATCGGTTCCCCATCGAAATTACCTACCCAGGTAGCCACTGTGTAATCGCTAGAAAATCCGACAGTCCATGTATCGCGAAAATTAGAAGATGTGCCTGTTTTTACCGCAGTGGAAAAGGGTAAATTTAATACTGAGTCTACACCAAAAGCTGTCGCACGGGCATAGCGATCGCTCAACATATCAACAATCAATTCCCACGTTGTTGTCGTAGTGACGCGATGAATCGCGTCCAAACTAGAAACTTGAGGAAACATACTCACCAAAGGTATAGCTGACCCAAATCGTGCCATACTTACATAAGCTTTAGCTAATTCCCATAAACTGACTTCGCCACTACCAAGAGTCAGCCCCAACCCATAATATTCTGCTGGGTGAGTTAGGTGTGCAAACCCCAAGTCACGCAGACGATTGAGAAAAGTCTGCACACCAACCTTTTCTAACACCCTAACTGCTGGTACATTCAGCGAATTCGCTAAAGCGACGCGCACGCGCACTGGTCCAGTAAAGCTTCGGGTATAATCTGTAGGACTGTAAAGTTTCGCCCCAGGAATTGCGTAGTTTGCGGGTACATCTGCTAAAATAGAATTAGGGCGAATTATGCCTTTTTCTAAAGCTAACTCATATAAAAACGGCTTGAGTGTAGATCCTGGTTGACGTAGCGCCTGAACTCCATCATTACGTCCGAGTTTGGCTTCATTAAAATAATCAGGCGAACCGACATAAGCCAAAATTTCCCCGGTGTGGTTGTTAATTACTAAAGCAGCTGCATCATGAACGTTGTTAGCAGCGAGGTTGGTAAGTACTTGCTGTACCTGTGCTTCGACAAACTGCTGTAAAGGGAGATTTATGGTGGTGCGGATAGGAGATGAAGATTTGTTAAGCGAGTTTGTGGGGATTTGACTTGATAGCCAAAATAAAAAGTGTGGTGCAGCAATGATTCCCGGTTGACGAGACGCAAATATAACTTTTTCGGTGTATGCTCGTTCTGCGATCGCCTTCTGGATATACCCATCCTGTATCATCCGATTAAGGACGTATTTTTGCCGCTGTTTTAAGCGTTGATAATGTTCGTAAGGATTAAAGTAGGTAGGATTATTGGGAATAGCAGCTAATAAACTCGCTTGTGCTAGATTCAAATCGCTTGCAGGTATGGAAAAATAGATTCGAGATGCAGCTTCTACACCATAGATATTTCCTCCCATTGGTAAACGATTGATGTATGCACTGAGGATATCATCTTTGTTCATTCCGGCTGTTAATCGCCAAGACAACCAAATTTCTTGAGTTTTACCTGATACAGTGCGGGGTAGTGAATTCAACATCCGCGCTAGTTGCATGGTGATGGTAGAAGCACCGGAAACTATTCGTTTGGCGTGAATTGCGTCTTTGATAGCGCGAGCGATCGCTTTTAAATCTAGTGCGCCGTGGTGATAAAATGTACTATCTTCCGCTGCTAAAATCGCGTGGATAAATTGGGGGGAAACTTGATTTAATGGTACGACTGCGGTATGTTCGCGATCGCGCGTGAGTAGTGTTCCCAATAATAGCCCATTGCGATCTGTAAAGGCGATCGCTTGTTTATCTTGGGCAATATCTGCGGTACGAATTGGCGCGAAATATGGCAATAAGCGTACTGTCACGCATAATAGCAGGATTACGATAACCGTAGTCAGGGCTTTAGCCCTCATCATAATAGATTTAAGGGCTGAAGCTCTTACTATAAACTTACTTTTACCTATACTCATTTCTCTAACTTTAATTATTAAGATTTGTAATGTTTTTCGGAAACAATCAGACTCAATTGGTTGTCTAAATAATCCATTACTATTTTATGAAAAAGATTTGAGTTAACGAACCGCAGAGACACAGAGGACACAGAGTAAAGAAAAGAGAGAAATTTTGACGCTCTTATTTAGGATTGCTATAACAGTTATACAACTGCTACGTTACTTTATTTTATTTTTTTAGATGCTCATAATAATAATGCAGTCCCTGCTTATCCTAACATTCGTAATAGGAATAACAGGGTGTAATTTAATTGGTATCGCTCCAGGTAAAGAACAATTACCAGAAGTTTCCGCACTAACTCCACCAAATTTACCAGATTGGATTGAACAAATTAGTCCACTAGGAGATGCTAAACCTCTTCAGCAAATTCGCATCCGCTTTAAAGAAGCTTTAATTCCTCTTGAAAGTTTTGATAACCCAGAACAAGAAAGTTTGTTACAAAAATTTGAACTTATACCACCTTTATCCGGTCATTTCCGATTTTTGACACCGCGTATGGTCGGATTTCAAGCTGAGAAAGCACTACCAAAAGCAACGCGATTTCAAGTTACTCTCAAAGCTGGTTTATCAGACTTAAAAAAACACCGTCTTGAAAAAGATTTAGCTTGGACTTTCAACACCGAACTCATCAATTTAAGTAACTTCCCAGGTGTTAATCCTATAGAAAAGGTTGAAGAGTCGATTGATTTAAAACAAAAATTGCAATTTACATCAAATGTAGAATTGAATCTAGCTTCAGTGGAAAAGCATTTGCAACTTCTTCCTGAAGGGAAAAAGCAGGGTGTACGTTTCAAAGTTGATTTAGCTAAAGAAGAAAAACCGTTAGAAACTGAAGAACCCCTACAAAAATTTGATTCTTCAGCACGCAATTGGGTTTATAACTTGATTCCGCAGCAAAACCTAGAAAAAGCAACTCGTTATCGCTTGCAATTTTCTCCCGGTGTGCGTCCGGCTGATGGTAATCTATTAAGTGACAAAGAGTTTGTCAGTAAGTTAACGACTTATTCCCCATTGACATTTCAAGGAATTAAATTTTACGGACAACCTGATGCTGGTGGAACATATGGCAGATTTATTCAAGGTAGTCCACAGTTAGAATTTAATAACGTCTTAGTAGCTGATTCGGCTATTGAAAACATTAAAATCAATCCTGCACCGCAAGACATTTCTCGAATTATTCAAGTGAATGACCAAGATAAACTTGTCAGCATCAATCCTTATGCTTTAAAACCTGCGACTCATTACACAATTACGATTGGTGCAAATCTCAAAGATAAATTTGGGCAGATTTTAGGTAAACCAGTTACCGTCAATTATGATACTGGAGATTTAGCGGGGGATATTTGGGTTCCTGATGGATTAAATATTTTCCCAGCGGGTAATAATTTACAACTAAATATTAATACAGTCAACTTGCCTGAATCAAAATATAAAGCTGCTTATAAAGTAGTTCAACCAAGAGATTTAGTTTATTTCAACAGTGGGAATGATTTATTACCTAAATCATCGGAATGGCAAAGCTTTAAAATAGCTGCAAAGAAGAATCAATCAGCTGATTTGAGTATTCCTTTACGAGAAAAGCTTGGTGCTTCTACAGGAATGCTAGCTTATGGAGTACAGGGACGCACTAATAAATATCAAGAGAATAATAAAGAACTTTGGAGAGAACCTACGAGTTATGGGTTAGTTCAATTGACGAATTTGGGTGTATTTTCGCAGTGGTTTCCGGAATCGAGTTTAATTCGGGTTCATCATCTTGCTGATGGTTCACCTGTAAAAGGTGCTGCTGTGGAAATTTATGAATCAAAATTCAATGCAAAATCTCGTCCGCAACCGATACCTTGTGCATCAAGTAAAACTGATGAAAATGGAAATTTAAAGCTCAATCGTTTAGATTTGCAGTCATGTTATGCTCAAAGTCAGACTTTTACAAAATCGCCACAACTATTAGTAGTAGCGCGTGAAAATCAAGATTGGGCATTTACACGCACTGATGAATATAGCGGTAGTTATGGTTACGGTATTGATGCAGGTTGGCAAAATGGTCAACCAGAATCACGCGGGGTAATTTTTTCTGATAGGCAGTTGTATCAACCCAGTGAGAAAGCTTATTTTACTGGCTTTGCTGATTATTTGCAAAATGGCATCATTCAGCAAGATAAAAATGCAGCTTACCAATTAAATCTTATAAATCCAGATGGGCAAAAGACAGATTTAGGTACGCAAACAACTAATGAGTTTGGTACATTTTCTTTAGAAGTCCCTATCAAGAGCAATCAAAAATTAGGTTATTATACAATTCAAGCGAAGGGGAAAAACGGACATCAAATTTCTGGAGAATTTCGCGTAGCTGAATTTAAACCGCCAAATTTTAAAGTTGAACTAGCTTTAGATAAGCAATTTGCTTTAGCCGGTGATAATATTGCAGCGAAAACCACAAGTAATTATCTTTTCGGTTCACCTGTGGAACAAGGAAAGGCAAAATATTTTGTCACGAGAAATCAGACTAATTTTATCTCTAAAAGTTGGGAGGAATTCAGTTTTGGTAGACAATGGCTTTTCCCAGAAGAATCTCCTTCTTTACCAAGCGATGTTTTACAAGCTGATACTCAGCTAGATGCTAATGGTAAAAGTAGTCAAATTGTAAATGTGGGAAAATTGCCTTATCCGATGATTTATCGGGTGGATGTTGAAGTTGCAGATGTTTCTAATTTATCTGTAGCGAATTCTCAGACTTTTACAGCTTTGCCAAGTAATCGTCTCATCGGTTTAAAAAGCAACTTTGTGGCTGAAGCTGGGAAAGCTTTTCCAATTCAAGTTATCGTTTCTGACTTTACGGGAAAAGTACTGGAAGGTCAACGCATTAGGCTGGAATTGCAGCAGATGAAATACAGCAGTTTAACTCAAGTGGTGGAAGGGAGTAAAACTGCGAAAAATCAAGTTGAATATAAGACGGTTGGAAAAATAGAAGTTACATCTGGTAAAAGTGCTCAATCTGTAACTTTAACACCCACTGAATCCGGTTCTTACAGAATTCAAGCTAATTTTAGCGATGCGAAAGATGATTCAAGTGCTACAGATTTGCAAATTTGGGCAACTGGGGAAAATCCGGTGCTTTGGGGTGAAGGTGAAAAAGATAAGTTGGAGGTCAAACTTGATAAAAAAGAGTTTAAAGTCGGTGAAACTGCTACTGCATTGATTCAATCTCCTTATCCAGAAGGAGAATTGTACTTTGCTGTTGTCAAAGATAAACCTATCTTTCAACAGATTACCAAAGTTAAGGGCGGAGCGCCACAAATTCAATTTAAAGTTACACCGGAAATGCTACCAAATGCAGCAGTTGAAGCTGTGTTGGTACGTCAGGGTGTTTCTCTGAATAAATTGGAACCAGGAAGTTTAAATAATTTAGGAAAAATTGGCTTTGCACCTTTTAAAGTTAATTTGTCAGATAAATATTTAAAGCTGCAAGTTACACCTTTGCAAACTTCATTAGAACCTGGTGCGTCAGAAACGGTTCAATTGGAATTAAAGGATAATCAAGGAAATCCCACCAAAGGACAATTCACCGTCATGGTGGTGAATGAAGCAGTGTTACAACTTTCTGGTTATCGTCCCCCAGATTTGGTAAATACGGTTTATGCTGAACAACCAATATCTACCCGCTTTAGTGATAATCGTCAAAATGTGGTGGTCGAACAAAATGCTGTAGCTAAACCGAAAGGTTGGGGTTATGGAGGTGGATTCTCATCTGGTGCAGCAAATACCCGCATCCGTACAGATTTTCAAGCTTTAGCTTACTATAACAATATAATTACAGACGCTGATGGTAAGGCACAGATAAGCTTTAAATTACCAGATAACTTAACTACATGGCGAGTAATGGCTGTAGCTACTGATGGAAATCTGCGTTTTGGTAATGGGGAAACGACGTTTATCACCACAAAACCACTGCTAACTAATCCAATATTGCCACAATTTGCGCGTCCAGGCGATCGCCTTCTTGCTGGTTTATCGGTAACTAACAACACTGGCACATCTGGTACTTTGACAATTGATGGTGCAGTTAGCGGTACAATCAACTTTGAAGGCAAAAATCCCACAGCCGTTTCTTTACAAACCCAGACTCAATCAGCTACTTCTGCTTATCGCTTTCCTATTGTCGCTTCCAGTGTTGGTGAAAGTAAAATCCGCTTTACCACTCAACTAAATCGCAACGCTGATGCTTTTGAAGTACCTTTGGAAATTAAACCGCTGGAAATTACAGAAGAAGTTGTCGAAACTGGTGTCACTGCAAATCAAGTCAAAATTCCTTTGAATGTCGATAAAAATGTCTTCCCCGAAGCGGGAGGTTTAGACATTCAATTAGCGAGTACTCTGATTCCAGAAATTAAAGCACCCGCAAAACAAGTTATAGAAGATGATGATTTACCCTTTGCAGAACCAGCTGCGAGTAAGTTGATAATTGCCGCTAATCTGCAAACACTCTCAGAGAAATACAGTCAAATCCGAGAATTTAACTTTACCAAAGAATCAACCCAAGCGATCGCCCAATTGCAAAAACTCCAACTTGCCGATGGTGGTTTTGCAGCTTACCCAGGACAAGAAAAATCAGATCCTTGGATTTCTCTTTATGTGGCTGAGTCTTTGGCGAAAGCAAATGTAGATTCAGGGATGATACCACGCCTCAAGGGTTATTTGCAGAAAATCCTCGCCAACCCCGGACAATTTGAGTTTTGTAAACAGCAACCCTGTAAAAGCCAAATCCAACTTAATGCTTTAATTGCTTTCGCACAATTTGGCGATAAACGCAATAGCTTTTTGACAGATATTTACCAACAACGCAACGCTTTTGATTTAGTAACGCAAATTAAATTAACGCGATATCTATCTCAGTTTCCCGAATGGCAAGATGAATCTAAACAACTTTTACAGCAGTTACAACAAAATATATATGAAACTGGTCGCACAGCAGTTATAAATTTACCCAGCAGTTGGGGATGGATGAGTTCACCGACAACCGCACAAGCGCAAGCTTTACGGTTATTTATCGCTGCCAAAGCCAAACCAGAAGTGATCGATAAGTTATTTCAAAGCCTTTTAACACTGCGACGCAATGGGACATGGCAAAGTAGTTATAACAATGCCCAAGCGCTGACAGCTTTGGTGGAATATAGCAAACTGCAACCAACACCGCCAAATTTTCTTGCGACTGTGAAATTAGCTGGTAAGAAAATCGGAGAAAGTCGGTTTGAAGGATACCGTAATCCTAGTTTACAGCTAAATGTAGCGATCGCTAATTTACCTCGCGGACATCATGATTTAACTCTGCAAAAATCAGCTTCAGGCAGATTACACTATCTAGTTACCTATCGCTATCGCTTGCCAGGAAATCAACCAGGAAGATTTAACGGTTTACGGATATCGCGAGAAATTAGCCGTGTCGGTGACGAAAAAGTGTTGCAAAAAATAGGACTTTACGCTTTTGATAAGCCCTTAACAATAGAGACAGGACAGGTATTTGATATTAATTTAGAGGTGATTGCCGATCATAGAGTAGATCATGTGGTGATTAGCGATCCCCTACCAGCGGGATTTGAAGCTGTCGATCAAAGTTTCCAAACAGCCACATCAGCCTTAAAAGCAAAAGCCGACAGTTGGCAACTTAACTTTAAGACAATTTATCGCGATCGCATTATCGCCTATGCCGACCATTTAGAGCCAGGCGTTTATAGCCTTCATTATTTAGTGCGTTCCGTGACACCTGGCACATTTGTTTATCCTGGTGCGAAAGTACACTTGCAATATGCACCTGAAGAATTTGGGCGATCGGCTGATTCTACGCTAGTGCTGGAGGAGAAAAATTAGGTAAAAATTGTAAACAAATGAGACACAGGTAAATCTAGTCTGTCAAATACGTGGTTAATTTAATCACTAAATGTCCTGAGACGGTTTACCCAATCTTTTCAACGCCTCAGCGGCACTACCACGCACATCAGAATCATCATCTTCCAGACACGCCCTAAGCGCTTGCATCACCGTCTCTGAGGTGTTACCTAAGTTGCCCAACGCCTCAGCGGTAATATTACGCACATCAGAATAATCATCTTTCAGACACGCCACAAGCGCTTGCAGTACCGACTCTGAAATGTTACCTAACTTGACCAACGCCCAGGCGGCACTACCATGCAAATTATAATCATCATGTTCCAGACACGCCACAAGCGCTTGCAGTACCGACTCTGAGGTGTTACCTAACTTGACCAGCACCCAGGCGGCACTACGACGCACATCAGAATCACCATCTTTCAGACACCCCATAAGCGCTTGCAGTACCGACTCTGAGGTGTTACCTAACTTGACCAACCCCCAGGCGGCATTACCACGCACATAATAATCATCATCTTTCAGACACGCCATAAGCGCTTGCAGTACCGACTCTGAGGTGTTACCTAACTTGACCAACGCCCAGGCGGCACTACGACGCACATCAGAATCATCATCTTTGAGACACGCCATAAGCGCTTGCAGTACCGACTCTGAGGTGTTACCTAAGTTGACCAATGCCTCAGCGGCACGAAGACGCACACCAGAATCATCATCTTTGAGACACCCCACAAGCGCTTGCAGTACCGACTCTGAGGTGTTACCTAAGTTGCCCAACGCCTCAGCGGCATTACGACGCACATATTTCTCATCATCTTCCAGACACGCCACAAGCGCTTGCAGTACCGACTCTGAGGTGTTACCTAAGTTGCCCAACGCCACAGCGGCACAATAACGCACCTCAGAATTATCATCTTTCAGACACGCCAGAAGCGCTTGCAGTACCGACTCTGAGGTGTTACCTAAGTTGCCCAACGCCTCAGCGCCATCAGAACGCACATCAGAATTATCATCTTTCAGACACGCCACAAGCGCTTGCAGTACCGACTCTGAGGTGTTACCTAAGTTGCCCAACGCCACAGCGGCACTACCACGCACATAATTCTCATCATCTTTCAGACACGCCACAAGCCCTTGCAGTACCGGCTCTGAGGTGTTACCTAACTTGCCCAACGCCACAGCGGCACTACGACGCACACTATAATTATCATCTTTCAGACACGCCACAAGCCCTTGCAGTACCGACTCTGAGGTGTTGCCTAACTTGCCCAACGCCTCGGCGGCACTAACACGCACATCAGAATCATCTTTCAGACACGCCACAAGCGCTTGCAGTACCGACTCTGAGGTGTTACCTAAGTTGCCCAATGCCTCGGCGGCACTACGACGCACACCAGAATCATCATCTTTCAGACACGCCACAAGCGCTTGCAGTACCGACTCTGAGGTGTTGCCTAACTTGCCCAACGCCTCGGCGGCACTAACACGCACATCAGAATCATCTTTCAGACACGCCACAAGCGCTTGCAGTACCGACTCTGAGGTGTTACCTAAGTTGCCCAATGCCTCGGCGGCACTACGACGCACACCAGAATCATCATCTTTCAGACACGCCACAAGCGCTTGCAGTACCAACTCTGAGGTGTTGCCTAACTTGCCCAACGCCTCGGCGGCACTACGACGCACACCAGAATCATCATCTTTCAGACACGCCACAAGCGCTTGCAGTACCAACTCTGAGGTGTTGCCTAACTTGCCCAACGCCTCGGCGGCACTAACACGCACATCAGAATCATCTTTCAGACACGCCAGAAGCGCTTGCAGTACCGACTCTGAGGTGTTACCTAACTTGCCCAATGCCTCAGCGGCACTACGACGCACACCAGAATCATCATTTTTCAGGGCTATGAGAAGACCATCAACCGCAGATTTAGCTGTTGCTGCCATTTTACTTAATTCTTTAACCGCACGTCGCCTATCTTCCACCTCTGGAACAAACAGGTCATTGGTTAGGCGTCGAATACGTTGCTTCTGTTGTTCTTGCTTTAACGCTTCCAAATCTAGCCCTGCGAGTTTGCCTAGTTCCTCAGCCACGAAACTGGGTACTTTCGCTTCTGTCCCTTTTGCCAGACAGCAGTCTCTCACTGCTAGCAGAAAACCTTTAATTTCTTCCCGTTTGTTTGGATTTGAGTCTACTTTTGCGAAAAAGTCGTGCCAGCTTGCTTCTTTTTCATTGTAATTTTCTACCAGGTATAGTCCTGCTAAATATTCAGCCAAAGGGTCTAGAGCAAACCTAATTGTGCCTGATTTTCCTGACTTAATTAAATGGAGTTTTTTCTCAAAATGCTCAAGGGAGTTATCAGCTTTTTTCTCCCCCAAGGCAACAATCACAGACTCACGCTCTACATAACTTGGCTTATAGTGCTGCTCAAGACATTTCCAAGCAATAAGCTTGGCATCGAATTCAAGTGTGTGATATTCCTCATTCGTCAGTCTTTCCACTTCCCGATTAAGCTTTTTTAAGTGGTCAATTATCAAGTCAGGGATATTATCAAGGGAACGCTCCCTGAGTGATGAATTCTCCTTAGCATTAATCATTCGCTCTGCATACAGTTTAGCCAGCAAAACTGTAATTGTTTTCTTATCACCCACTATCCCTGCAAGTTGGGCACATTCTTGCAAAAACTCTTGTTGATTCTCCTGAAAAAGTTCCCACTTTTGGCACTGTTTCAAATACTGCTCGATAAAATATGCTAACTTCCCGCCATCGAACCGGAGAGTCGTAATCTTGTTGTCAATTCCGTTAAATTTTTCTTCAATTCGTGAGGTGATTACCAAAGCATTCGCTGGAAACTCTGGAACTTCCGGATTAATCTTTTCACGGGTTTGTTGACTCATTTCCGAGAAATGATCGACAATCAAGAGAATCCGGCGTTTTCGTAAAAGTTGTTCTACTAGCAATTCATCAACAATCTTTTGTTCCCCGTCGCTCAGATCCTGGATTTGTCCTACAATGTCTTCCATCAAAGGCTTCATGCCTTCCCCTGACTGCGATTTCAGTTCTTGCTCAATTAAAACTGGTAACATTAAGTGTTGAGTCAGGCGTTTGGACTTGTCCTTTATCATTGCCCATTTCGCAATCTGACAAGCAATGGTTGTTTTTCCTGAACCTCCCTCTCCCCAAATCAAAAGCCGCACGCGCTTTTCTTTTTCAAAAGTTTTCCTCAAGTCTTCCGTTGTCAGTTCTTCAATCTCCTGCTTATTTAACTCCACTGGCAGAGAAACGTAATCTTTGCGCTCACCAACGGTTTCATTCTCCTGGAATTTTTTATCGAAAGTATCAAGTTAGAGTCGATGGTGGGTATTATCCCACGCACCTCTCTGTTAGAACCGTGCGTGCCACTTTCATGGCACACGGCTCCCGATATTCTTAGGGTTATACCCTTTGCTTCATGTGAATATAATCGTGA
>JAESGY010000211.1_pt1 | contig 41571 bp, 38 predicted proteins | sample 9269841 | NCBI WGS metagenome assembly JAESGY01 (sample SAMN17022865, study PRJNA683097) | algae metagenome | isolation source: Spirirestis rafaelensis WJT71-NPBG6 and co-occurring heterotrophs from... | place: USA: Pinto Wells, Joshua Tree National Park, Colorado Desert, CA | collected 2006-08-15
CAGGCGTGTAGCTGAAGGTGCCGTTGGCGTTCAGGGTGAGGCCGGGCACCGGCTGGACCAGGGCATAGGTCAGCGTGTTACCGTCCACGTCGGAGGCGGCGGGCACCGTGCCGGTGATGGTGGTGTCCTCGTTGCCGCTGACCGTGGTGCTGCCGCCCGAGACCGGGGCGTGGTTCAAAGGCGCTGTGTCATATGTGAAGCTGGCGAACAGAAACTCTTGCTGGCCATAGACTGAGCTAAAGTCATTGACGTCAGGGCCAAGCTTGTAAGTAATCTCGATCTTTCCATCCTTGATAATGTTCTTCCAGACGCTTTCAGGAATCACAGCGTTGGCGATCTTGACGGATCCATACTGGTCGCCGAGATCCGGCTGCAAATCGAATTTGTCGTTGTTGAGATTGTTGTCAAAAAGAGTTCCGAGGCTGTATCCCTCGATGGAAACCTGAAGGTCCTCAAGCCTGGTGTCGTCAAAGTCGCCAAAGATCCGAAGTTGCAGGGAAGCATCACCGGAAGTCACGGTGGCAGCATTGCTGATTACACGTACGAAGGTCTGACCGGCAGGATTGCCTCCGCCGCCAAAGTTCACGAAGTTGTCCTGAACGGTGACTGCCACGACGCGCATTCTCCCAAGATGTTCAACCTAGCGCATGCATCTTCTGCGCAGATCGGAATGTGCCGTGACCCAAAGGGTTGCTCAACCATGAATATAAAAAATGAGACCAAATCAACCAATTTGTCACAAATGCGGTGCCGCCTCGTCCGCTCGCGGATACCAGATCCGTGCCGAGCCAGGTGCCACCCCTCAGCCTGGCAGAGCGACCGTCCGGACTTCCTTCGTCATCAGCACCGTCGGCTGACCGCACCACGCGTCCTGGCCGATGACCCGCCAGCCGCGCGCCGCGTAGAACCCCGCCCGGTCCATGGTGTGCAGGTAGATCCGCGTATGCCCGAGCGCCGCGGCAGCCGCCTCGACATGCGCGGCCAACCGCGACCCGAGGCCGCGCCCGCGCGCAGCCGGCGCCACCAGCACACTCGCCAGCCAGGGCGCGAGGTCCGGCCGCGTCAGCAGGTCGTCCATGTCCAGCGTCGCGGTGCCGAGCGGCCGGCCCTCCGCCTCCGCCACGAAGCTGATGGGCGCCGCTGGCCCCGCCGCGGCGCGCAGGAAGGCCTCGGTCGCCGCCAGGCTCCAGCCCTCTGTCGCCCACCACTCCGCATGCAGCCAGCGCGCGACCTCCGCCACATGCGGCGTCCCGGCGATGGGCCGCACCGTCACCACCGCAGGTCGATCCAGGAGAGGTGCCCGCCCTTGCCAGCACCGGTGTCGAGGAAGACCGCCAGGCCGCCCTCCGCGCCCTCCTGCACATAGGGCCGGCCGTCCGGCGAGCGGCGGTCATGCCCGCAATAGAGCGTCATGCCGGCCGGGATGCGGTCCACCCAGCCATGCACCCGGTCCGGGTAGCCATCCGCCCGCAGGCGGCCGGTCACCTGGCCGAACAGGGCGCGGGAGAGCACCGGGTCGGGCCTCTGCAGCCCGGCATCCGGCGGGGAGGGGCGGAGCAGCATGGCCGGGTGCCAGCCGGCATGGACGAAGAACCAATTACCCATGCGCAGCCAGGCCGGCGCGGCGGCGATCTCCACCACGGCGCGTCGCTTCAGCGCCTCGCCATCCGGCGCGGCGGCCAGCTGGGCCAGCGTCCGGCCCAGCCCTTCCGGCGGGACATGCACCCGCTGCCCGGTCAGCACGCGGCGCAGCTTGTGGTCGTGGTTGCCCAGCAGGAAGCGGCCGCGCCGCGCATCCAGCAGGCCGAAGATGAGCCGGAGCGCGCCCGGGCTGTTGGGCCCATGATCGGTCAGGTCACCGAGCTGGAGCAGGAAGAGCCGCTCCGCCTCCGCCCCCGCGACCGCATGCGCGAAGGCCACCGCATCCCCATGCACGTCGCCGACCACGCGCAGCCCGGCGAAGCCGCGCCGCTGCAGGTCGGCCATGGCGGGGTCGGTCACGCGGCCGGCTCCTCCGCCCCGCCGCCGAGCGCGGCGAAGGCCGCGAGGGCGCGCTGTCGCCCCTCGGCCGGGCCGATGACCGGGCGCGGATAGTCGCGCCCGAGCATGACGCCTGCGCCGCGCAGCACTGCCTCCGGTGCCTCCCAGGGGCGGTGGAGCCACCGGTCGGGCAGCCGCGCCAGCTCTGGCACGAACCGGCGGACATAGCGGCCGGTGGGGTCAAATTTCTCGCCCTGCAGCACCGGGTTGAAGACGCGGAAATAGGGCGCGGCGTCGCTGCCGCTGCCCGCCACCCATTGCCAGGAGGCGCTGTTGGAGGCGAGGTCGGCATCCACCAGCGTGTCCCAGAACCAGGCGGCGCCGGCCTGCCAGGGCTGCAGCAGGTGCTTCACCAGGACGGAGGCCGCGATCATCCGCACCCGGTTGTGCATCCAGCCGAAGCGCCAGAGCTGCCGCATGCCGGCATCGACGATGGGGTAGCCGGTGCGCCCGCCCTGCCAGGCGCGGAGCAGCGCGGCATCGGGCTGCCAGGGGAAGCCGGTGAAGCGCTCACGCAATTCGCGCTCGGGCATTTCGGGGCGGTGCCAAAGAAGGTGGTAGGAGAATTCGCGCCAGAGGATTTCCGACAGGAAAGGCCAACTCACGGAGAGGTCGCCGGGTTGCGCCTGCCGCACCCCGTGCCAGACCTGGCGGGGCGAGATTTCGCCCCAGCGCAGATGCGGCGAGAGGCCGGAGGTGCCCTCCATCCCCGGGTCGTTGCGCTGCGTCCCGTATCCCGCGACCGGACCGGCGAGGAAGCGCGCGAGCCGCGCCTGCGCGCCGGCCTCGCCCGGGGTCCAGAGCGTGCCGAACCCCGCGGCCCAGTCCGGCTCGCCGAGCGCGGCGACCGCCTTGGCGAAGGGCGTGTAGACGGCATAGGGCTTGCCGCTGCCGCTCATCACCTTCGCCGGCTCGCGCAGCACTGAGGAGGTGCAGAGCCGCAGCCGCCGCCCGGATGCCTGCAGCGCCTCGGCGGTGCGGCGGTCGCGTTCCCGGGCCCAGGGCTCGTAGAGCCGTCCGGCGAAGACCTCCGCCGCGCCGATCGCCTCGGCCAGGGCGGGGATGGTGATCTCGGCGCGCCCGCGCGCCAGCAGCAGCGGCGCGCCGCGCGCGGCGAGTTCCGCGCCCAGCGCGGCGAGTGATTGCCGCAGCCACCAGCGCGCGGCGCCGCCATAAGCCCAGGCGCCGGCGGCCTCGTCATCCAGCACGAAGACCGGCAGCAAGGGCCGCCCGGCCACGGCATGCAGGGCGGGATTGTCGGCGAGGCGAAGATCCTGGCGGAACCAGAGCAGGGCGGGGCTGTCCATGCCGTCCATTTAGAGCAAACGCGGCCTGAGCGGACCCACTCAGGCCGCGTAATTGAATCAGCCGGACAACAGGCTGGACCGTCCGACACGCGTCGTCACGCGCGTCGGACGGTCCAGGCGCATGGCGTCGAAACGCGACACTCCCGATTGCGGCGCGACGGCGGGAATGCCGGTGCGCCTCCCTGCATCGGAGCGTGCAGGAGAACAGGCCGCGTCGCTCATTCCTTGGCCGTGGGCGCACTGTTTTGCGCTAGGCTCACCGTGCGGCAGGCTTATACTTGGCTCACGACATGCTGCCGCATGTCCTGCCTCAAACGCTGGCTGCCTTCCGGGCCTTGGCTTCGCGGCATTGGCCGCGGCGCGCCTTCGCGCGCTCGGCCCGCTCCGCGGGCCACAGGTCAGGACGTCATGAGCCAAATATTACCGGGCGCGGTTCGGCAGGCTTGGCCCTTGTACCGGCGCGGCCGATGAGGCCTGCCCGATCAGCCGGGATCCTCCGCCCCGGGCGCCGCGACCAGACGCGCGGGAGGGGGCGACCGGCATGCTGTAGAGCCGGTCCTTGCCCAGCAGGAAGACCCGCGCCCCGCGCGGGAAGAGGCCGGCAATCGCCGGGTCCCCGGCATCGAGCCCGCCGGTATAGGCGCCGAAGGCCGGCAGCATGACGCGCCAGGCATCCGCCACGAAGCAGGGGCGTGTCACACCGCCGCAGCGCGTCGGGATGGTGGCCTTGGGGTGGAAATGGCCGGAGATCTCCGCCGGCTTCACCGGGCCGCGGCGCGCCTCGTGCCGGAAGGTGAGGGGGCCGTCCCGGAACTCCTCCACCGCCGCACCGGGCAGGCCCTCGGGCGGCACCGGGTCGTGGTTGCCGAGCACCCAGAGCATCTCCATGCCGGCCAGCAACCGGTGCAGGAGCTGCGCATCCGGTGGCGCCAGCCGTCCGGCCCCAGCGGCGTCATGGAAGCTGTCGCCGAGGGCAATCAGCCGCGCCGGCCGCCAGCGGCGCAGCGCGAGCTGAAGGCGGTTCAGCGTCTCCCGCGTGTCATAGGGCGGGACGAGGCGCCCCCCTTGGGCGAAATGGCTGCCCTTTTCCAGATGGAGATCACCGACGACGAGGGTGCGGCGCGCCGGCCACACGAGCAGGCCCGCGGGGTCGAGCATCAGGCGCTCGCCCGCAACATGCAGCGGGGCAGGGGTCATGCGCCGGTCACGCTGCCCGGGGCGCTGCGGATCAAGCGGCTGCGGCGCGGGCGCTCGCGCCCCTTGTGGCGCGGCTTGTCCACCACGCCGGCGCGCACCCGCACGCCCTCCGTCACCGCGGCGAGCGTCTCGGCGAAGATCTCCTCGCCGCCCGTCACCTCCTCGACCAGCGCGGCCGCCTCGGCGAGCAGCGCATCCTCGGCGCCGCCGGCGACCCATTCGCGCCCCTCCTCAATCAGCGCCGGCACGGCAAGCGGCGAGACGCGGTCGAGCCGCATGTGGCGGATGCGCCCGCGGGCGCGCGCCAGCAGCAGGCCGATGCGGGCCACGTCGGTGAGGCCGCCCGCCGCCTCCTGCCGGGTTGCGCGCAGCAGGATGTGATCAGGCTCGTGCTTCCGCAGCACGTCGTAGATCAGGTCGGCATTCATGGTCATCTGGCGGGGGCGCTTCTCGTGACCCGGGTGGTTCTTCTCGATCAGCCCGGCGATGGTGGCGATGTTGCGGAAGGTGCGGCGGAGCATGCTGCTCTCCGCCATCCATTCCTCGAGGTCCTCGCCAAGGATATCCTCCTCGAACAGGCTCTCGACCTCCGTCGGCTCGAAGGCCGACCAGGCGGCGAGGACATAGTCGGTGGCGAGATAGCCGAGCGGGCCATAGCCCGCGCGCTCCATGCGCTTCGTCACCAGCATGCCGAGCGTCTGGTGCGCAAGCCGCCCCTCGAAGCAATAGGCGACGAGAAACCAGCGGCCGCCGCGCGGGAAGGTTTCGATCAGCAGCCCGTCCTTCTCCGGCAGCATGCTGCGCCTGCCCTGGAGGTGGAGCCATTCCTGCACTGGCGCAGGCAGCAGCCGCCACTTGCGCGGCTCGTGCAGGATCTCCCGCACCCGCGCCGCCAGCCAGGTGGAGAGCGGCAGCCTCGCCCCGGCATAGGTCGGGACGCGCGGATCACCCTCGCCGCCGCGGGTCACGATGGCGGTCATGGCGTCCAGCGCCTCGAAGCGCAGGGTCTGCCCGGCGAACAGGAAGCTGTCGCCGGGCAGCAGGGTGGAGACGAACCACTCCTCCACCTCCCCCAGGACGGGGCCGCCGCGCAGCCGTACCTTCAGCATCGGGCTCTCGACGATGGTGCCGAGATTCATCCGCAACTGCCGTGCCACGCGCTGGTCCCGCACATGCACCATCCCTTCGGAATCGCGGAACAGCTTGCGGAAACGCTCATAGACCCGCAGCGCATAGCCGCCATCCTCCACGAAGCGCAGCACATCGTCGAAGTCGCGGCGCGTCAGGGCGGCATAGGGCGCGGCCCGCGTCACCTCGGCATAGAGCGCGTCCGGGTGGAAGGGCGCATGGCAGGCCATGGCCAACACATGCTGCGCCAGCACGTCGAGCCCGCCCGGCCGCGGCGGGTCGCCGTCCAGCTCCTCATGCCGCACCGCTTCCAGCGCCGCGGCGCATTCGATCACCTCGAAGCGGTTGGCGGGGACGAGGACGGCGCGGGAGGGCTCGTCCATCCGGTGGTTGGCGCGGCCGACCCGCTGCAGCAGGCGGGCCACGCCCTTGGGCGCGCCGACCTGGATCACCTGGTCCACATCGCCCCAGTCGATCCCGAGATCGAGCGAGGCGGTGGCGACCACCGCGCGCAGCTTCCCGGCGGCCATCGCCGCCTCCACCTTGCGGCGCTGCTCGACGGTCAGGCTGCCATGGTGGAGAGCGATGGCGAGGTTGTCGTCGTTCAGCCGCCACAAGGCCTGGAAGACCAGCTCCGCCTGGGCCCGGGTATTGACGAAGACGATGGTGACGCGCGCCTTCCGGATCTGCCGGTAGATCTCGGGCGCCGAGGCAAGGCCCATATGCCCGCCCCAGGGCAGGCGCCCCGCCGGCAACTGCACCGAGAGTTCCGGCGCCGCGCCGCCGCGGACCTGCACGAGGCGGACGTCGTCCGGCCTGCCGGTGGGGGAGAGGAAGGCCCGCAGCGGCTCCGGATGCGCGACCGTCGCCGAAAGCCCGACCCGCCGCGCCGCGGGCGCGAGCGTGCCGAGGCGGGAGAGGCCGAGGGCGAGCTGGTCGCCGCGCTTGGTGCCGGCCAGGGCATGGATCTCATCCACCACCACCGCGCCGAGGCCGGCGAAGAACGCCCCCGCCTCGGGCTGGGAGAGCAGCAGCACCAGGCTCTCCGGCGTGGTCAGGAGCAGGTTCGGCGGGTCCTCCTTCTGGCGGGCGCGGCGGTTCTGCGGCGTGTCGCCGGTGCGGGTCTCGATGCGGATCGGGAGATCCAGCTCCTCGACCGGGGCCAGCAGGTTGCGGGCGATATCGACGGCCAGCGCCTTGAGCGGCGAGACATAGAGGGTGTGCAGGGCACCCGGCCCGCCGGGCCGCGGGCGCCTGGTCAGCTCGATCAGGCTGGGCAGGAAGCCGGCCAGGGTCTTGCCGCCGCCGGTCGGGGCCACCAGCAGGGCGCTCTCGCCGGCCTCGGCCGCGCGCAGCAGCGCCATCTGGTGCGCCCGCGGCGTCCAGCCGCGTCCGGCGAACCAGGCGGCAAAAGGTTCCGGCAATGTTCCCATGCGGGCGGCACTATGGCGGGCAGTTCGGTCGCGGGGAAGGTGGGGCCGCCCGGGTTCAGCGCCACCCCTCACTGAGCTGCCATTGCACGGCGAAGGCGACCTGGAAGCGCGGCGAGTCCCGGTTCGTCCCGACCCCCGCGGCGAGGCCGAGCACCACCCGCCCACCGGGCAGCCGGTGGCGCAAACCGGCCTGGACCAGGCTGAAGTCGCTGTCGCCGCGCTCCTGCTGCTCCCAGGCATAGGTCAGGACCAGCGCCGTGCTGGGCGAGACCGCCTGCCCGACCGAGGCGTTGAACAGGGCGCGGTTCGGCCGCTCGCCCGGCAGCGGGTCGAAGCGCGACACCCAGCCGAGATTGAGGTGAAGGCCGAGCGGCCGCTCCCCGCGCCGGAGGGTCTTGCCGATCAGGGCCACGGCCTCCGCCTCATGGCTGGGCCGGCCGGGACCGTAGAGCGTCCGCATCCGCCCGAGCAGGCCGATGACCGGCCGCGCGCCGCGGCCGTCGGTGAGCTGATACAGGGCACCGAGCTGCGTCGCGCCGCCCCAGGCGGCCTCCCTTCCGTTTTCCGTCGCCTCGGCTTCGTCGAGATTGCCCAGCCGCCGCCTGGTCTCCAGGTTGCCGCGGGCGCCGGCCTGGCCGATGCGCAGCTCCAGGCCCGGCACAACGCCGAGCTCGAGCTCCGTCTCCGCCGCCAGCGTGCTGCGGACACGACCCCGCCTTGCCCGCTCATAGGCGCCGACGAAGGCGATCTCCGCCGCGCCGGGGGCGGCGGCGATGGGGTCGGTGATCTCGAAGGGGTCGTCGGCCAGCTCGATCGGCTAGTCCTGCGCCGCGGCCGGCGTCAGGGGCAGGAGCAGGAGGCCGAGGAGCAGCGGCGGCAGGTAGCGTGGCATGGCGGATCCCTGCTGGACTCCGGGGCCGCAACGCGGCGCCGGCGGGTCATGTCTCCATGCCCGCGCGCGGGCGGGGCGTCGCGCAGCCCAGGCCGGCGCCTGGCCGCGCCGCTGGGCCTCAGCGACAGGCGAAGCGGATCGTCGCGCGGACACCCTGGCTGCCGTCCAGCTTCAGGCTGGCATGCGCCTGCCGCGCCAGCCGGGGGATCAGGTGCAGGCCAAGGCAGCCCTGCGGCGTGTTCCGCCGTGGCGTCTCCGGCAGGCCGATGCCGTCATCCTCCACCACCACCTCCCCGAGGCCAGGCCCGGCGCGGCGAACCGCAAGGCGGATCAGCCCCGGTTGCCCCCCCGGGAAGGCGTGGCGCGCGGAATTCACCACCAATTCGTTGACGATCAGCGCGATTGGCGTTGCCTGTGCGACGGGCAGGGTCAGCCGGTCCTCCAGGCGCAGATCGAGGGTGAATGCCGGCCTCCCGGTGACCTCCAGCGCGGTCTGGGCGGTGGTGGCCAGTTCCGGCCCCAGATCCACCCCGGCATCGGGCGGGACGCGGAACATGCGGTCCTGCACCAGGGTTGCCAGCATCACCCGTGTCGCCGCCCCGCGCAGCGCCGCGGAGACCGCCGGGTCGCTCGCCCGGCTGGCCTGCAGGCTGAGGAAGGAGGTGGTCGCCTGGGCGTTGTTCTTGACCCGGTGGTGCAATTCGGAGAGCAGCGTCTCCCGCTCCTCCAGTGCCTTGCGGTGGTCCTCCAGCGCCTGCCGCGCCTCGGTATAGTCCACACAACTGCCGATGAAACCGACGAACTGGCCCTTCAGATAGAGCGGCCTGCCCTTGTCCAGCAGCCAGCGCCAGGCGCCGTCATGCCGGCGCAGGCGGTAATCCATGGAGAATTCGCGCCGCGCGTCGAAGGCCTCGGTATAGGTCGTCATGCAGCGCTCGAGGTCGTCGGGGTGCACGGCCTCCGTCCAGCCGAGCCCGAGCTCCTGCTCCAGCGTCCGGCCGGTGAAGTCCAGCCAGGGCTGGTTGAAGTAGTCGCAGCCCTTGCTGGGGTCGGCGCGCCAGATCATCACTGGCGCGTGATCGGCGAGGGCACGAAACTGCGCCTCCTCCACCAGGGTTTCCAACCCGCTCGGTTCTGACTCCTCCGCCGCCATACGGCATGATCCCCCGTCCGCTGCCGTTGCGCAGCCGGTCTTGGATGACGCATGACACGTCTGCGGGTTCCTTGGAAATCAAGCTCCTGCTTGTCTCGCGACCGGCAACCCATATGTCCGGCGGGATTTGCGCCGGCATGGATCCTGTCCCCGGGCGAAGCAGTGAAGGATGACCCGTAATAAATGCCTCCGCATCCGGAATCCTGGTTGCGCGTGACCCCGCAGGGGCTCCATTGCGAGCCGGGCGGATTCTTTATCGACCCCGTCCGGCCGGTGGAACGCGCGGTCATCACCCATGGCCATGCCGACCATGCCCGCCCGGGCCATGCCGCCGTGCTCGCGACGCCTGAGACGCTTGCCATCATGCGGGCCCGGATGGGGGAGGGGGCAGCGGGCGCCGTGCAGCAGCCGATCCGTCCCGGGGAGATGCTGGAACAGGGTGGCGTCGCGATCCGGCTGGCGCCGGCCGGACATGTGCTCGGCTCGGCCCAGGTGGTGCTGGACTGGCAGGGGAGCCGCGCCGTGATCTCCGGCGACTACAAGCGCCAGCGCGACCCCACCTGTGCGGGTTTCGAGCCGGTGACCTGCGATGTCTTCGTCACCGAGGCGACCTTTGCCCTGCCGGTCTTCCGCCATCCGCCGCCCGAGGCGGAGGTGGCGAAGCTGCTGAAGAGCCTGGCGCTGTTCCCGGACCGGACGCATGTCGTCGGCTGCTATGCGCTGGGAAAGTGCCAGCGGCTGATCCGGCTGCTGCGGGAGGCGGGATGGGACAGGCCGATCCACCTGCATGGGGCGCTGGCCTCGCTCTGCCGCCTGTATGAGGAGCTGGGCGTGGCACTCGGCCCGCTCGCGCCGGCGACCGTCGCCAACAAGGCGGAGATGCAGGGCGCCATCGTGCTGGCGCCGCCCTCCGCCGTTCAGGATCGCTGGGCGCGGCGGCTGGCGGAACCGGTGGTGGCGGTGGCGAGCGGCTGGATGCGGGTGCGCCAGCGCGCCAAGATGCGCGGCGTGGAACTGCCGCTGGTCATCTCCGACCATGCCGACTGGGACGACCTGAACCGCACCATCGACGAGGTGGCGGCGCCGGAGGTCTGGGTGACACATGGCCGCGACGATGCGCTGGTGCATGCCCTGGCGCTGCGCGGCATCCGCGGCCGGGCGCTGCACCTTGTGGGCCTCGGCGAGGAGGATGAGGGCCCGGCGCCGGAAGTGGCCGAGCCGGCGCCCGCCTCCGAGGGCGATGCCCAGGCATGACGGGGGGCCGTGACCTGCCTGGCCGGGCCGCCCCATGAGCGTCCCCGCCTTCGCCGCGCTGCTGGAGCGGTTGGTTTTCACCCCCGGGCGCAACGCCAAGCTCGCCCTGCTGCGGGACTGGTTCGCCACCCAGCCGGACCCCGACCGTGGCGTCGGCTTGGCGGCGCTGACCGAGGAGCTGGTCTTCACCGCTGCCAAGCCGGCCCTGATCCGCGACCTGGTGGCGGCGCGGACCGATCCGGTGCTGCGCGCGCTCTCCCACGATTATGTCGGCGACTTCGCCGAAACCGTGGCGCTGATCTGGCCCGTCCGTGCCGGTGTCAATGCCCCGCCGCCCGCCTTGTCCGAGGTGGTGGAGGCGCTGGAGCTGTCGCCCAAGGCGGAACTGCCCGCGCTGATCGGCGGATGGTTGGACACGCTGGACAGCTCCGGGCGGCTGGCGCTGATCAAGCTCATCACCGGTGGCCTGCGCGTCGGCGTCTCCGGGCGGCTGGCGCGGGTGGCGCTGTCGGAGTGGTCCGGCCAGCCGGTCGAGGAGATTGAGGAGGTCTGGCACGGCGTTGCGCCCCCGTACCTCCCGTTGTTCCGCTGGCTGGAGGGCAATTCGGAAAAGCCCGACCCGCGCGAGGCGCCGGTCTTCCGCCCGCTGATGCTCGCCCATCCGCTGGAGGATGCGGATGTCGCGACCCTGCGCCCGGAGGAATGGCGCGCCGAGTGGAAGTGGGACGGCATCCGCGTGCAGCTCACCGCCGGACCGGGTGGGCGGCGGCTCTGGTCCCGCGGCGGGGAGGACATCACCAACGCCTTCCCCGAGATCATCGAGGCGATGGATTTCCATGCGGTGCTGGATGGCGAACTGCTGGTGATCCGTGACGGCGCGGTCGCGCCCTTCGCCGACCTGCAGCAGCGACTGAACCGCAAGACGGTGATGCCGAGGATGATGCGCGACTTCCCGGCCGGCGTCCGGCTCTATGACCTTCTCTTCGAGGGTGCGGAGGACCTGCGCCCTGCCCCATTTGATGCGCGCCGCGCCCGGCTGGAAGATTGGGTGGCGCGCATCGCCCCGGCGCGCATGGATCTCTCGCCGCAGATCGCCTTCGCCTCCATGGCGCAGCTTGGTGCCATCCGAGACGGCGCACGCGCCGCCTCGATCGAGGGGCTGATGCTGAAGCGCGCCGACAGCCCCTATGCCGCCGGGCGGCAGAAGGGGCTGTGGTGGAAATGGAAGCGCGACCCGCTCTCGATCGATGCCGTGCTGATGTACGCCCAGCGCGGCCATGGCAAGCGCAGCAGCTTCTATTCCGACTACACCTTCGGTCTCTGGCGGCCGGACGGGCAGGGGGGCGAGGAGCTGGTGCCGGTCGGCAAGGCCTATAGCGGCTACACGGATGAGGAACTGGCCTGGCTGGACCGCTGGATCCGCTACCACACCACGGGCCGCTTCGGCCCGGTGCGGGAGGTGGAGAAGAGCCTGGTGCTGGAGGTGATCTTCGACGCGGCGCAGCTCAGCACCCGGCACAAGTCCGGGGTCGCGCTGCGCTTCCCGCGCATTGCCCGCATCCGCACCGACAAGCCGGCGAGCGAGGCGGACCGGCTGGACAATCTGATGTCCTATGTCGAGCGGCGCGCCCCGGCCGAGGAAGGCGCCGCCGATTGATCACGGAGCCTTGCGGCCGGCGACACGCCGGATCGGGTAGGGTTCCCGTGCGGCCGCACGGGATGCCGCCTCCTCGCGAGAACGGCAAGGAATGCGTGCGACCGCGCACAGCGGAGCGTGCCGAGGGCCGGCTAGAGCAGGTCGCGGGAGGCCGTGGACGACCGGACGCGTGAATCTGCTCTGAAAACAAGGAGCTACGGCGGGTTGGCGTTCAGTTCTGAACGCAGTCCGCTGTTGCCAAGGCCGCCCCAGCCGCCCGGGGAGGATCACATGCCTTTCAGCCCGCATTTGAGAACCAGTCGCGCCCTGCTCCTCGCCACCATTGCCCTCGTCGCGCCCATAGCGGCACGCGCGCAGGCGCAGCCCGATGCGCATGGCGCGCATCCCGCGCAGCAGCACGACCATTTCCGCATCAACCCCGCCCTGCCGCAGGCCGAGGCCAGCCGGTCCGTGCCGCCGCGCCGCACCGAGCTCGGCGGCCATGTGCCGGACCTGCCGCGCGGTGCCGCGGCGCCGACCAGCGACGCGCCGCCGGTGCTGAATCCCGAGCTCGGCACGCTCACCTGGCCGGCCGGCACCACCAGTGCCGAGGCGCAGGCCTGGTTCAACCAGGGCTATCGCTGGGCCTGGGGCTTCAACCATGCCGAGGCCGCGCGCGCCTTCCGCATGGCCCAGCAGGCCGATCCGGACTGCGCCATGTGCTACTGGGGCGAGGCCTATGTGCTCGGCCCCCACATCAACTTCATCATGGAGGAGGATGCCAATCGCCGCGCCGTCGCCGCGATCGAGCGCGCGCGCCAGCTTGCGCCCCAAGGGGCAGGGATGCCCGGGGAGATGCGCGCCGCACTGATCGAGGCGCTGTCGAAGCGCTACGCCGCCGACCCACGGACGACCCAGGGGGCGGAGCGCAAGGCGCTCGACCAGGCCTATGCGGATGCCATGCGGCAGGTGCAGGCGCGCTGGCCGGCCGACCCGGAGGTGGCCATGCTGACCGCCGACTCGCTGATGAACCTGCAGCCCTGGGACTACTGGGAGGATGCCGGCCGCAAGCCGAAGGGCGTGACCGAGCAGATCGTGGCGCTGCTGGAAGGCGTGCTCGGCGCGCGGCCCTCGCCCATCACCGCCAACCCGCTGCATCCGGGCGCCATCCATCTCTACATCCACACGGTCGAGGCCTCCGACCGGCCGGAGCGCGCGGCACCCCATGCCGCGCGGCTGGCGGCGCTGATGCCGGCCGCCGGGCATGTCGTGCACATGCCGGCGCATATCTGGTACCGCCTCGGCCTATGGCGCGAGAGCCTGGAGAGCAACCTGGCGGCGGTCGCGGCGGACGAGGCGCAGATCGCCCGCGGCGGCGCCAGCCCGCTCTATGCCCAGGGCTATTTCGCGCACAACGTCCATTTCGTCATGGTCTCCTCCCTGATGGGCGGCGACGGGCCGCGCGCGGTGGAGGCGGCGACGCGGCTTGCCGCCATCATCGCGGACGACGCCAAGCGCGCCTTCCCGGGCCTGACCCAGCCGATCGCCTCGGCGCCCTTCGTCGCGCATGCGCGCTTCTCGGCGCCCGAGACGATCCTGGCCCTGCCGGCGCCGGCGGAGGAATTCCCCTTCATCCGCGCGCACTGGCACTACGCCCGCGGCGTCGCGCTCGTCCAGGCCGGCCGCGTGGATGAGGCGCGCGCGGAAGCCGCGGCGATCGGCGAACTGGCCAAGGCGCAGCAGATCCAGGCCCTGCCCGCGGATGGCGTGCCGGCGCCCGAGGTGCTCGGCATTGCCGAGCGCGTGGTGAATGCCCGCATCGCCCAGGCGGCTGGCGACCATGGCAGGGCGGCGACGCTCTTCGCCGAGGCGGCGGCGATCCAGGACACGCTGCCCTATATGGAGCCGCCCTTCTGGTACTACCCGGTGCACCAGTCCCTCGGCGCGGCGCTGCTGGCGCAGGGCAAGTCTGCGGAGGCGGAGGAGGCTTTCCGCCAGGCGCTCAGGCGCGTGCCGAACAATGGCTGGGCGGCGGCGGGCCTGCTGAAGGCCGCCGAGATGCGCGGCGATGCCGAGGGCGCCGAGAAGGCCCGGGCCATGCTGCAAAAGAGCTGGTTCGGCGCCGAGCCGCCGGTGGTGGAACGGCTCTGACAGGCAAGCTGCGGGGGGAAGCCATTTCCCCTCGCGCCCCCCATGGGTTGCGCCAGCCGCCACGCAAACGCATGCTTCGCCCGAACTGGAACCATCGGGGGAAGCGTCCATGCCACTCGTGCCCAATCGCGTGAAGCAGCGCCTGGCGAAGGATGAGCTCGCCCTTGGCTTCGGCGTGCACCACCTGCGCACCGCCGGTACCGGGATGATCGCCGCCGCGGCCGGCTTCGACTGGCTGTTCATTGATATGGAGCACGGCGCCATGTCGGTGCACGAGGCGACGCAGATCGCGATCGCCGCGCTGAACCAGGGCGTCACGCCCATCGTGCGCTGCTGCAAGGACGCGCTCTTCGAAGGGACGCGGGCGCTCGACAACGGCGCCATGGGCGTGGTCGTGCCGCATGTCGATACGGCGGAGGAGGCGAGGGCGGTCGCCGCCGCCACCCGCTTCCCGCCCATCGGCACCCGGAGCTGGGGCGGCCCGCCCTTCGCCTACAACATGCTGCCGCCCTCGAATGCCGAGGCCCAGGCGGAGTTGAACGAGGCGATCCTGGTCACGGTGATGATCGAGACGCCGGAGGCAGTCGAGGCCGCGGATGCCATCGCCGCCGTCCCGGGAATCGATGCGTTGATGATCGGCACCAGCGACCTGACGGCGAGCATGGGCATCAGCGGCCAGATCGGCCATCCGCGGGTGAAGGCGGCCTATGAGGCCGTGGCGGCCGCCTGCAAGCGGCATGGCAAGACGCTCGGCATGGGCGGCGTCTACGATGAGGTGCACGCCACGACCTATATCGGTCTCGGCGCGCGGCTGCTGCTCTCGGGCAACGACCAGAGCTTCCTGATGGCCGGGGCCTCCGCCCGCGCGAAATTCCTCCGCGGCCTCCAGCCGGCGGGCTGACCCGCCGCCAGGGCCCGCCCCCGCGCGCAGGGGGGCGGGCCTGTCGCGACACCTGCTGTCGCTTGCGCCAGCGCAAGGCAATACCCCGGAGAGGCCGGGCAGAGTTCCGTCCGGTCGCCGCCGGAAAGCACTTGCGAATGGTTCTCATTATCTGTACCAACAGCTCCGACACGCACGGAGTGACGTCATGACCGCCCGCCCGATGCATTCCTTCCTGGGGCGCCGCATGCTCGGCCTCTTCACCGCCGGTTTCGCCGTGCTCGGCCTGGCCCCCGCCGCCGGGGCGCAGGAGGTCAATCTCTATTCCTCGCGCCACTACGACAGCGACCGGGCGCTCTATGAGGCCTTCACCAGGGAGACCGGGATCCGCATCCGCCTGATCGAGGGCGATGCCGACCAGCTTATCGAGCGCATCCGGAATGAGGGCGCGAACAGCCCGGCCGATGTCTTCATCACGGTGGATGCCGCGCGCCTCGCCCGCGCCGCCAATGCCGGCATCCTGGCGCCCTTCCGGTCGCAGGTGGTGGAGCAGCGCATCCCCGCCGCGCTGCGCTCGAAGGACGGGCTCTGGTTCGCCATCTCCCAGCGCGCCCGCGTGATCATGTATGACAAGGAGGAGGGCGCGCCGCAGGGCCTCAACCGCTACGAGGATCTGTCCGGGCCGGCCGGCGCCGGGCTCTGCGTCCGCTCCTCCAACCATCCCTACAACATCAGCCTCGTCGCCTCGATCCTGATGTCGGACGGGCCCGAGAAGACCGAGGCCTGGGCGAAGGGCGTCGCCGCCAACCTGGCCCGCCCGCCGCAGGGCGGCGACCGCGACCAGTTCCGTGCCATCCCGGCCGGGCAGTGCACCCTGGCGCTGGCCAACACCTACTATCTCGCAGCCTTCGGTGCCTCCCAGAAGCCGGAGGACCAGGCGCTGTTCAAGCGCATTGGCGTGATCTTCCCCAACCAGGGCGCGGGTGACCGCGGCACACATGTGAACATCTCGGGCGCCGGCCTGGTGAAGACTGCGCCGAACCGCGACAATGCCGCCCGTCTCCTAGAATACCTCACCAGCGACAAGGCCCAGGCCGCGATCGCGCTCGGCAACATGGAATACCCCGCGGTGCCGGACGCGCCGCTGCACCCGGCGCTGGAGGCCATGGGGCGCTTCCGCGCCGAGCCGGTGGATGCCGAGAAGACCAATGCCCATGCCGCCCAGGCGCTGCAGATCCTGCAGCGCTCCGGCTGGCGCTGATCCGGGGGGATCGGGACCGTGATCGTCTGCCTTTGCAATGCGCTGAGCGATGCGCAGCTTGCCGATGCCATCGCCAAGGGCGCGCGCCGTCCGAAGGAGGTCTACTGCGCCTGCGGCGGCACCGCCCAGTGCGGCACCTGCACCAAGACCATCCTGACCATGATCCGCGAGACGCCGGCCCAATCCGGGAATATCGTTGGCCTCCCCTGATCGTGAGGTGCGGGCTTGCGGCAATGCCGGCACGGACCACTATCCTGTGGTCCTGTGCCGGGAGTTGCCCGAATGAAGTCCGATCCGAAGGTCGTTGAGTTCCTCAACACCCAGCTCACCAATGAGCTGACCGCCATCAATCAGTACTTCCTGCACGCCCGCATCCTCCGGCACTGGGGCGTGACGAAATTCGGCAAGCACGAATACGACGAGTCGATCGAGGAGATGCGCCACGCCGACTGGCTGATCGAGCGCATCCTCTTCCTTGGCGGCATCCCCAATGTCCAGCGGTTGAACCAGGTGCTCATCGGCCAGACGGTCGAGGAGATCCTGCAGGCCGACCTGAAGCTGGAGGAGAAGGCGATGACCGACCTGCGGGAGGGCATCGCCTATATGGAGAGCGTGCGCGACTACGTCTCCCGCGACCTGTTCCGGCGCATCCTCGACAATGAGGAGGAGCATGTCGACTTCATCGAGCGGCAGTTCGACCTGATCAAGCTGATCGGCATCCAGAACTACATCCAGCTCAACAGCGCCTCCGCGCCCGAGCAGCACGAGGCGGGCGGCGAGTAGCCTCCTGTCCCGCTGGCGCAGATCGCGGACGGGCGTGAACGTCCGGAAGCGGGACGCTGCTCTGCCGTCAATAATCCACAGCGGGCTGGCGTTGAGAGCTGAACGCTGATCCGCTATCGCCGGCAGGCCGATCCGGCCTGCCGGCTGCACAGGCTTCTGCTTCGGTCCGCGGCGACTCTCCGAGGGGACAGCGTGCCGCGATGGGGCCTGCGCATCGAGGCCGTCCGCCCCCTGCCACCCGGCATCAGACGTGCAGGTAGCCTTCGCGGATTGTCGGATCGGCGGCCAGCGCTGCGCTGTTGCCGGCCCAGACTGTGCGGCCCTTCTCCAGCACCACATGCCGGTCGGCAAGCCGCAGCACCTCCGACAGCGTCTTGTCGATCAGCAGGATCGCCTGGCCTTCCTGCTTGAGGCGCGCCAGCACCGCCCAGATCTCGGCCCGAATCAGCGGCGCCAGGCCCTCGGTCGCCTCGTCCAGGATCAGCAGCCGCGGGTTGGTCATCAGCGCGCGGCCGATCGCCAGCATCTGCTGCTCCCCGCCCGAGAGCTGCGCGCCCATGTTGCGGCGGCGCTCCGCGAGCCGCGGGAAAAAGCGGTACACCGCCGGCAGGGTCCAGCGCGGCGCGCCCCCGCTGCGGTTGGCCGCCGTCGCGGTCAGGTTCTCCTCGACCGTCAGGGTCGGGAAGACCTGCCGCCCCTCCGGCACCAGGCCGAGGCCAAGCCGCGCCACGCGATGCGGCGGCTGGCCGGTGATGGCCACGCCCTCGAAGCCGATCCGCCCGCCCAGGATGCTGCCGCCGACCGCGGGCAGCAGCCCCATGATGGCGCGCACCGTCGTCGTCTTGCCCATGCCGTTGCGGCCGAGCAGCGTCATCACCTCGCCGGCGCCGACCTGCAGCGTGACGCCCGAGAGCACCTGGGCGCCGCCATAGCCGGCGGAAAGCTCCTCGACCATCAGCATCAGGCCGCGTCCTCGCCCAGATAGGCCGCGCGGACCTCCGCATTGGCGCGAATCGCCGCGGGCGCATCCGTCGCGATGACGCGGCCATAGACCAGGACGGAGATGACATCGGCCAAGGCGAAAACCGCCTGCATGTCGTGCTCGACCAGCAGGATGGCGTGGTCCTGCTTGAGCGCGCTAAGGATGCCGATCAGCCGCTCCGCCTCCTCCGGCCCGGTGCCCGCCAGCGGCTCATCCAGCAGCAGCAGGCGTGGGTGCAGGGCGAGGGCGATGGCGAGTTCCAACTGCCGCTTCTCGCCATGGGAAAGGGCGCCGGCCGCGGCATGGGCGCGGGCGGCGAGGCCGACCTGCTCCAGCGCCGCCATGGCCGGCGCGTTCAGCCGGCGCTCCCCCGTGGCGGGCCGGCAGAAGCGGAAGGAGGAGCCGCTGCGCGCCTGCACGGCGAGCGCGACGTTCTCCAGCGCGGAGAAGCCGGGGAGCACGGAGGTGATCTGGAAGCTGCGGGCGAGCCCGCGCCGGGCCCGGCGGTGCAGCGGCAGCGCGGTGACGTCCCGGCCCTCGAAGAGGATCCGCCCGGCATCGGGGCGCAGCGTGCCGCTGATCTGATGGATCAGCGTGGTCTTGCCGGCGCCATTCGGGCCGATGACGGCATGGATGCCACGCGGCGCGACGGCCAGCGAGACGTCGTCCGTCACCGCCAGGCCGCCGAAGCGCTTGCGCAGGCGCTCCAGGCGCAGGATCGGCTCAGCCACGGCGCAGCAGCCCCCGGAGTTGCCCCGGCAGGCCGGCCAGGCCGCCGCGCAGGAAGAGCACGGCCAGCACCAGCAGGGGCCCGAAGATCAGCCGCCAGTGTTCGGTGAATCCGGCCAGCCATTCTTCCAGCAGCACGATGGCCAGCGCGCCGAGGATGGCGCCGTGCGGCGCGCCGAGCCCGCCCAGGATGACCATGAAGAGCAGGTCGCCGGAGCGCTGCCAGGCGAGGAAGGAGGGGGCCACGAACTCGGTGGCATTGGCCAGCAGCAGCCCGGCCAGGCCGGCGATGCCGCCGGCGATCGTGTAGGCGAGGAGGCGGTAGGGATAGGGGTTGAACCCCACCGCCTGGACGCGTTCCGCATTCTCCTTCGCCGCCCGCAGCACCCGGCCGAAGCGCGATGCCAGCAGCACCTGGCAGAGCACCAGCACCGCGGCCAGCAGGCCGAGGCAGAGATAATGGAAGGCGAGGCGATCCTCCGGCCAGCGCGCGCCGAGCACAGTGGTGCGGCCATAGAGCGTGTAGCCGTCATCGCCGCCATAGGCCGAAAGCGATCCGGTGGTGAAGAAGGCCATCTGCGCGAAGGCCAGGGTGATCATGATGAAATGGACGCCGCTGGTGCCGATGGCGACCGCGCCCGTCAGCAAGGCGAACAGCGCCGCCGCGCCCATCGCGGCCGGCAGCACCACTGCCGCCTCCGTGATGCCGGCCGCATCCAGCACCACCACCGTATAGGCGCCGATGCCGAGCATGGCGGCATGGCCGAGGCTGATCAGCCCCGCCCCGCCCACCAGCAGCCAGAGGCCGAGCGCGGCGATGCCGAGGATCATGCCGCGCGCCAGCAGGGTCAGCGCATGGCCGGCGCCGAAACCCAAAAAGGGCGCCGCCGCCAGCAGCGCGAGCACCAGCAGCGGCAGCGCCGCATCTCGCAGCCGCGCCATGCTCAGCCCCCGCGCGCCGGGAAGAGGCCGCGCGGCCGGAAGGCCAGGATCACCGCCATGGCCACATAGACCAGCATGGAGGCGAGCGCCGCCCCGGCCTGCCGTGCCGGCGCCGGGGCGAGGAAGAGTCGCATCAGGTCCGGCATCAGGGATCGGCCGAGCGTCTCGATCAGCCCGACCAGCAGGGCGGCCAGGAAGGCGCCGCGCACGCTGCCGATGCCGCCGATGACGATGACCACGAAGGTGAGGATCAGCACCGTGTCGCCCATGCCGGGCTCGACCGAGAGGATCGGCGCCGCCATCACGCCGGCGAAGCCGGCCAGCATGGTGCCGAAGCCGAAGACCAGCATGAAGAGCCGTCCGGTATCGACGCCGAGCGCCGCCAGCATCGGCCGGTTGCTAGCGCCCGCGCGCACCAGGGCACCCGCCTTGGTCCGCTCCACCAGCAGCCAGAGCAGCAGCGCGATGGCGAGGCCGGCAACCAGGATCGCCAGGCGATAGACCGGATATTGCAGCCCCGGCATCAGGGAGATGCCGCCCGAGAGCAACTCCGGCACCGGCATCTGCAGCGGTGCCGTGCCCCAGACCGCCTTCACGGCCTGGTTGAGGAAGAGGATGACGCCGAAGGTCGCCAGCACCTGGGAGAGGTGGTCGCGATCATAGAGATGGCGAAAGACCAGCCATTCCAGCAGCAACCCGATGGCGAGCGCCGCCGGCAGGGCGAGCAGCAGCGCCCACCAGAAGCTGCCGGTCAGCGCCGCCAGGCTGGCGCCCAGATAGGCGCCCAGCATGTACTGCACGCCATGGGCGAGGTTGATGAAATCCATGACGCCGAAGACCAGCGTCAGCCCCGCCGCCACCAGGAAGAGCAGCACGCCGAGCTGCAGGCCGTTCAGCGCCTGCACCAGCAGCAATTGGATGGTCATGCCCGGCGCAGGTGCCTCAGCGCATCCGGCATTCGGCCGCATAGGGATCGGCGTCGTTCTCCAGCACGCGCTTCACCGCCTCGGTCTGGAACTTGCCGTCCGGCCGCTTCGCGATCTGGCAGAGCCAGAAATCCTGTACCGGGAACTGGTTGGCGCCGAAGCGGAAGCGGCCGCGCACCGACTCGAATTCCGCAGCCTTGATCGCCGCCCGCAGCCCCTCCTTGTCGGAGAGCTTGCCGCTCACCTTGCGGATCGCACTGTCCAGCAGCGCCGCCGCGTCATAGGCATGCGCGGCGTAGCTGGCGGGCACATAGCCATGGCTCGCCTCGAAATCCGCGACGAACCGCCTGTTGCGCGGATTGTCGAGGTTCGGCGCCCAGGTGGAGGCGGAATAGAAGCCGAGCGCGGCGTCCTGCTGCGCGGGCAGCGTCGCCTCATCCACCGTGAAGGTTGAGAGGAAGGGGATGTTGGCGAGGCCGGCCTGGCGGTACTGCCGCACCAGGTTCACGCCGAGCCCGCCCGGCATGAAGGTGAAGAGCGCATCCGGCCGGGCCGCCGCGATCCTCGCCAACTCCGCCGAGAAGTCGAGCTGGGTCAGGGGGATGTAGACCTCGTCCACCACCTCGCCCTTGAAGCGGCTCTTGAAGCCGGCCATGGCGTCGCGGCCGGCCTGGTAATTCGGGGTCAGCAGGAAGACCCGCCGGTAGCCGGCATCCTGTGCCGCCTGGCCCATCACCGCATGGACCTGGTCGTTGTTGTAGGAGGCGGCGAAGAACAGCGGGTGGCAGCCGCGGCCGGCGATCGTCGAAGGCCCGGCATTTGTCGAGATCAGGATCGTGTTCGATTCCGTGACTGGCCGGATGATCGCGCCGAGGATGTTGGAGAAGACGACGCCGACGACGAAGTCGACCTTGTCCCGCTCGATCGCGGCGCGGACCTTGGTGACCGCGACCTCGGGCCGCAGCTCGTCATCGATGACCAGCACCTCCGCCGGCAGGCCGCCGAGCTTGCCGTCGAGGTGCTTCAGGCCTTGCAGGAAACCGTCCCGCGTCTGGGTGCCGAGCGCGGCCTGGGGCCCGGTCAGCACCGCGACCAGCCCGATCTTCACGCCTGGCCCCTGCGCCCGCGCCACCGCCGGCGCCGCCAGCAGCCCCGCCGCACCCGCCAGCGCCGCGCGCCGCCCGATCTCCGTCATCCCGCTGCTCCCGGCCATTCGCTGTGCGGGCGTTAAACGGGAAGCGTCACGCGACCGCAAGGGCCATGGCGGCGGCACGGCGGGCCAGCGCGCCCCCCGGCGCTGCCAGCGGGTCCAGGACGGTGAAATGATCATGCCCGGGCAGCGCCTCGAAGGACCCGCCCCAGGCAGCGGCGAAATCGCGGGACTGGCGGAGATACTCGGCGCTCTCCCCGCCGCCCACCGCGACATGCAGCGCGCCGCCGGGGGAGGGAAGGAAGCGGGGCGAGAGGGCATGGGCCGCCTCGGGCGTCAGGCGCAGGGCCGTCGCGATGGTCGTCCCCAGCAGCGGCGCCAGTTCGAAGATGCCGGAGATGGGCAGGCCGGCGGGCACCAGACCGGCCGGGAGGGCAGGGTCCAGGGCGCGCCAGTCGGTCGCCATCAGCATCGCCGTGAGCTGGCCGCCGGCGGAATGGCCGGAGGCGAACAGGCGCCGCCCGCTCCGCCGATGCAGCATCACCGCCGCGGCGCGGGCTTGGTCCACGATCCTCGCCAGTGGCACGGCCGGGCAGAGGTCGTAGGAGGGGATGGCGACCGCGACGCCCGCTGCCAGCAGCCCGCGGGCGACATGGCTGAAGAAGGAACGGTCCAGCGCCTGCCAGTACCCGCCATGGAGGAAAAGGGCGAGCGGCCAGGCCTCCCCCGAACCCGGGCGGAACAGGTCGAGCCTCTCCCGCTCCCCCGGGCCATAGGGCAGGCCGTATTCCGCATGCGGCCACGCCTCCCGGAAGGCGGCGGCGTCGCGCGCCCAGCCGGCGATCAGCGCGGCGCTCCCCGGCACCCGGGCGCGGTTGTTGTACTCTGCTTCGGCATCCATGCTGGCATTCCAAGGCTAAGCGGAGCCGGGCGACAATGCGATTCCGCTCCTTGCGACGGTGCCAGCGCGCCCTCCCGGGGGGGCAGGCTCGATGTGCCGGGGGCGCCACCCTGCCGGGCACATCGCAAACGAGCGATGCAGCTGCGCAGTGATTCCACCCGGCCCGCGCGCAGGTTAGGAAGACGGATGCGAATCTACCTGGCTGGCCCCGAGGTTTTCCTCGCCAATGCAGAGGCGATCGCCGCCGAGAAGCGGGCGATCTGCGCCGCGCACGGCCTGACCGGCGTCTTCCCCCTGGAACCCCCGCCCGTGGCGCCGGATGCGGCGCAGCCGGAATGGCTGCGCATCTACCTGGGGAATGAGGCGCATATCCGCAGCTGCGATGTCCTGATCGCCAACCTTACCCCCTTCCGCGGCCCCTCGGCCGATGCCGGGACGGTCTATGAGCTGGGTTTCATGCGTGCCCTCGGCCGGCCGGTCTTCGGCTACAGCCATGTCGCGCGGCGCTTCGGCGCGCGGACGCTCGCGGCACTCGGCCCGGCGGCCCGGCGGCGGCCGGATGGTGCCTGGGAGGACGAGGAGGGGATGGCCGTCGAGGAATTCGACCTCCACGACAACCTGATGCTGGAGGGCGGCATCCACGCCTCTGGCGGCAGCTTCGAGGTGGAGGAGGTCCCGGCGGAGCGGCGGTGGCGCGACCTGACGGCCTTCACCCGCTGCGTGGCGGCGGCGGCGAGGGGGCTCAGGGCGGCGCGCTGAGGCCTCGCCGCCTTGCTCGGGGCTGCGCGGGCCAGGGCGGGCCTGCGTCCGGCCCTACGCGTCCTCCATATCCAGCGCATAGCCGGCCGAGCGCACCGTGCGGATCACGTCCAGCTCGCCCTCGCCATTGATCGCCTTGCGCAGCCGGCGGATATGCACGTCCACCGTCCGCGGCTCGACATGGATGTCGCGCCCCCAGACCGCGTCCAGCAATTGCTCGCGCGAGAAGACCCGGCCCGGATGCTGCATCAGGAATTCCAGCAGCCGGTACTCGGTCGGGCCCAGATGCAGCGCCCGGCCGTTGCGGGAGACGCGGTGGGCATCCTGGTCCATGGTCAGGTCGCGGAAGGTCAGCATCCCGCGTGTCGCCAGGCTGCCGGAACGCCTCAGCAGCGCGCGGATGCGGGCCAGCAGCCCGTCCATGGCGAAGGGCTTGCTGATATAATCGTCGGCGCCGGTATCGAGGGCCCGCACCGTGTCCTGCTGCTCGGTCCGCGCGGTCACCATGATGATGGGCAGGTCGCGCGTCGCCGGTCGGCGGCGGAGCTGGCGGCAGACCTCGAGGCCCGAGAGCTGCGGCAGCATCCAGTCCAGCAGCACCAGGTCGGGCTTCGCCTCGGCCACCCGGACCAGCGCCTCCTCGCCATCGGCCGCTTCCTCCACCCGGAAGCCTTGCTTCTCCAGGTTGTAGCGCAGCAGGGTCAGCAGCGGGATCTCATCCTCGACCACCAGGATGGTCGGGCGGGCGCCGCCGGGAACCAGATCGGGCATCTGCGGCTCCCTGGGCTCAGACCGGCGGCCGGACAACCGCGAAGGCCGAGCTGTCGGCCTTCGGGCGTTCCTCGGTCAGCGGCTTGCCGCTGACGGCGTAGTAGACCGTCTCGGCGATGTTGGTGGCGTGGTCGCCGATCCGCTCCAGGTTCTTGGCGACGAAGAGCAGGTGGGTCGCCGCGGTGATGTTGCGCGGATCCTCCATCATATGGGTCAGCATCTCGCGGAAGATGCCGTTATAGACCTCATCCACCGACTGGTCGCTGGCCCAGACCTCGCTCGCGCGCGCGGCGTCGTCATTGACCAGCGCGTCCATCGCGCCCTTCAGCTCCTCCTGCACCAGCACCGCCATGCGCTGGAAGCCGTTGAGGCTGCCGAGCGGCGGCTGCTGCGCGAGGACGATGCTGCGCTTGGCGGCGTTGCGGGCATAATCCCCGATGCGCTCGATGGCATGGATGATCTTGAGCCCTGCGATCACCAGCCGCAGATCCTGTCCCACCGGCTGGCGCAGGGCCAGCAGGCGGATGCAGAAATTCTCGATGTCGCGCTCCAGCGCGTCGATCTCCGCGTCCCGCGCCATCACCTCGGTCGCCAGCTCGGCGTCGCGACGGACCAGCGCGCTGACGGAATCCGCCACCTGCCGCTCCGCCAGGCCGCCCATGCGGGCGATCATCTCGCGCAGCCGGCGCAGCTCCTCCCCGTAGGAGCGGACGGTGTGTTCCTGCATCTTCTCCATCCCTCTGCCCCCCAGCTTCAGCCGAACCGGCCGGTGATGTATTCCTGCGTCCGCGGATGCTGCGGCGCGGTGAAGAGCTGCGCGGCTGGCGCCACCTCGATCAGCTCGCCCAGGTAGAAGAAGGCGACCTGGTCGGCGCAGCGGGCGGCCTGCTGCATGTTGTGCGTCACGATGGCGATGGTGAAGTCCCGCTTCAGCTCGTCGATCAACTCCTCGATCTTCAAAGTGCTGATCGGGTCGAGCGCGGAGGTCGGCTCATCGAACAGGATGACCTCGGGCCGCACCGCGATGGAGCGGGCGATGCAGAGCCGCTGCTGCTGCCCACCCGAAAGGCCCATGGCATTGGTGTTCAGCCGGTCCTTCACCTCGCCCCAGATGGCGGCGCGGGAGAGCGCCCATTCCACCCGCTCGTCCATCTGCGCCTTGGAGAGCTTCTCGTGCAGCCGGACGCCGAAGGCGATGTTCTCGTAGATCGTCATCGGGAAGGGGGTCGGCTTCTGGAAGACCATCCCGACCTTGGCCCGCAGCTCGTTCACGTCCACGTCGTCGTCCAGGATGTTCTTGCCATCCAGCAGCACCTCGCCGGTCGCGCGCTGGCCGGGATAGAGACTGTACATCCGGTTCAGCACGCGCAGCAGGGTCGACTTGCCGCAGCCCGAGGGGCCGATCATCCCGGTCACCTGCCGGTCCGGCAGGTCGAAATTGATCGCTTTCAGGGCGCGGTTGTCGCCGTAGAAGAAATCCAGGTTCCTGACCGAGATCCGCGCGGTCTCGTTCAGCACCGCGGAGGAGCGGGCCTGCATGCCGCCAAAGCTCTGCTTCTGGGCCGCGGGCTGCTGCTCGGTCGTTCCGGTGTCGCTCATGGGGCCCCTCAGTGCTTCTTGCGCAGCGCGACGCGCGCGATGATGTTGATGGCCAGCACCCCCAGCGTCACGAGCAGGGCGGCCGACCAGGCGATCTCGATCAGGTCCGGGAAGCCGGAATTGGCTTGCTGGTAGATCGCAATCGGCAGGCTCGCCATGGCGCGGCTCAGGTCGGTCGAGGTGACCGAGTTGCCGAAGCTGGTCAGCAGGAGCGGCGCCGTCTCGCCGGCGATCCGCGCGATGGCCAGCAGCACGCCGGTGACGATGCCGGACAGCGCCGCGCGATAGCCGACCAGAGTGATCATCTTCCATTTCGGCGCGCCGAGCCCGATCACCGCCTCCCGCAGGGTGTTCGGGATCAGGGACAGCATGTCCTCCGTGGTGCGCACCACCACCGGTATGACGATGATGGCCAGGGCGAGGGCGCCGGCGAGGCCGGAGAAGGCGCCCATCGGCAGCACGACAAGCTGGTAGATGAACAGGCCGATGAGGATGGAGGGCGCCGAGAGCAGGATGTCCGAGACGAAGCGGACGGCGTTGCCCAGCGCCGTCCGCTGCGCGTACTCGGCAAGGTAGGTGCCGACCAGGAGCCCGATCGGCGTCCCGATCCCGGTGCCGATCGCCACCTGGATCAGGCTGCCGACGATCGCATGCCGCAGGCCGCCCTTCGGCAGGCTGTCGTCGCCGTAGCGGGTCGGGCGGAACTCGGTGGTGAAGATGGTCAGGTCCATTGCCGCGAGCCCTCGCCAGAACAGCGTGAGCAGGATCGAGGCGAGGAAGAACAGCCCGATGGCCGTCGCCAGCAGCGACAGCCCGGTGATGATCCTGTCGGTGCGGCCGCGGCGGGCGCCGCGCGCCCGCATCGCCGCCAGGTCGGTGACCGGACGGGAGACGGAGTAGGAGGTCGTGCTCATCGTCTCAGCCCTTCAGCCGCGAGCGCAGGAGCCAGCGCGACGTCGCCAGCACCACGAAGGCGAACACGAACAGCAGGAAGCCAATGGCGAAGAGGGCCGATTGCTGCAGGCTGCCCGCCAGGCTCTCCGGGAATTCCATGGCGATGACGGAGGCAATGGTGGTGGAGGGGTCGAAGATCGAGGTCGGCATCCGGTTGGCGTTGCCGATGACGAAGGTGACTGCCATCGTCTCGCCGAGCGCCCGGCCCAGGCCAAGCATGATGCCGCCGACGACGGAGATGCGGGTGTAGGGAACGACCACGCCGCGCACCACCTCCCAACGCGTGGCACCGAGGCCGTAGGCGCTTTCCTTGTAGACCACGGGCACCTGCTCGAACACGTCGCGCATCGTCGCGGCGATGAAGGGCAGGATCATGATCGCCAGCACCAGCGAGGCGGTGAAGATCGAGGTGCCTGCGAAGGAGTTGGAAGCGAAGAGGAAGCCAACCAGCGGGATGGCGCCCAGCGCCTCGCCGAAGGTGAGCTGGATGTTCATCTGCACGAAGGGCACCAGCACGAACAGGCCCCACATGCCGTAGATGATGGAAGGGATGGCGGCCAGAAGCTCGATGGCGATGCCGACCGGCCGGCGCAGCCATTGCGGCGCGAGTTCGGTCAGGAAGTAGGCGATGCCGAAGGCGACCGGCACGGCGAAGATGATCGCCAGCACGGAGGTGATGACCGTGCCGAAGACCGAGACGAAGGCGCCGAATTCCTCGCGCCCCTCCACCGGGTCCCAGCGGGTCGAGATCAGGAAGTCCAGCCCGAAATGCCGGAAGGCGGGCAGGCCGCCGATGAACAGCGTGACGATGATGCCGCCCAGCGTCAGCAGGACGAGGATGCCGGCGCCGAGGCAAAGGCCCGCGAAGAGCCTGTCCCCGAAGGACCCGGCCGTCTTCCGCCGGCCCATGGCCGGGGTGGCCGGCGCGCCCAGTGCGATGTCGCTCACCTGATAAGCTCTCCCCAATCCTGCCGGGGCCTGAATACCATGCCGCCCGGGCCGTTCCTGGCCCGGGCGGTGTCAGTGCCGGTCAGGCGGTCCAGACGGCCTCGCCCGACGGCGTGCGGACCTGCTCGCTCCAGGCCTTGCGGATGAGGTCATGCGCCGCCGCCGGCAACGGAATGTATTCCAGGCGGGAGGCGATCTCGCTGCCGTTGCGGGAGGTCCAATCGAAGAACCGCATGGTGGCGCGGCTGGCCTCCACCTTCTCGGCCGGCGGGTTCACCGGCAGCAGGATGTAGGTGGGCGAGGTGATCGGCCAGACATTCTCGCCGTCCAGGTTGATGGTGTCGGCCGCGAAATTCGCCACTGTCCAGTCGGCGGCCGCGGCGGCCGCGTTGAAGGCCGGCGGCTCGGGGCGGACGATCTTGCCCGACTTGTTGCGAAGCTGCGTCGTCGCCATGCGGTTCACCACCGCATAGGCGTTCTCGATATAGCCGATCGCGCCTGGCGTGTTGCGGATGATGTTCGACACGCCTTCATTGCCGCGCGCGCCGTTGCCGACCGGCCAGCGGACGCTGGTGCCGGCGCCCGGGCCGTTCTTCCACTCGTCCGAGACGCGGGAGAGATAGGTGGTGAAGACCCAGGTCGTGCCCGAGCCGTCGGCCCGGTAACAGGGCCCGATCGGCAGGTTCGGGATCCGGATCTCGCGGTTCACCTCGGCGATGCGCGGATCGTTCCAGCGCGTCAGCTTGCCGAGGAAGATGTCCGCAACGATTTCGGGCGTGAGGCGCAGCGCATTGTCGGCGACGCCCGGCAGGTTGGCCGAGAGCACGACCGAGCCGAGCACCGTGGGGAATTGCAGCAGCTTGCGCTCGTTCAGCTGCTCGGCCGAGAGCGGCGCGTCCGAGGCGCCGAAATCCACCGTCCGGGCGGTGATCTGGTTGATGCCGCCGCCCGAGCCAATGGACTGGTAGTTGAGCTGCACGCCGATCGCCTCGCGTGCGGCCTGTGCCCAGCGTTCATAAAGCGGGCGCGGGAAGGTCGCGCCGGCGCCGGTGATCTGCGTCTGCTGGGCGAAGGCAGGGCGGCCGAGCAGCGGGCTGGCCGCAGCGAGACCGGATGCGATGAGCAGGGAGCGTCGGTTCACGCGTCTCTCTCCGACAGGGATTGGCCCTGGGGCGAGTCCAGCCCCGGAGCGGCGGCGCTTACCTAGTCGTGCGGCAAGTCGGGAGGATTGCAGTTTTATGAAGCTTCGATGACAGCCAGCCCGACAAGCCGCCCAGTCATCCGGACCATGCCATGGCCTGGAACGCGCGAGGGCGGCAGGCGGTCGAGCAGCGCCGTGCGCCTCCCCCGTCCCGGCGAGACTACCCCGGGTACCAGGCGGGGCGCCGCTTCTCCCGGAACGCCGCAAGCCCCTCCCGCCCCTCGGCGGAGGCCCGCTGCATCCAACCCTCATGCGCCAGCAGGGCCATCTGCCGGGCATCCAGCTTCAGGCCGTTGGCGCCGAGGAAGCTGTCCTTGGTGACGGCGGCGGCACCGGGGGCGGAGAGCAGGGTCTGGTCGAGGATCTCGGCAAGGCGCGCCTCGATCCGGTCGGCCTCCAGCACCTCATGCACCAGGCCCATGCGCAGCGCCTCCTCGGGCCCGAAGCGTTCCCCGGTCAGGGCGTAGCGGCGGGTCTGCCGGAGGCCCATGGCATGCACCATGTGGGTGGAGATAGGGGTGGGGGAGACGCCGACCCGCACCTCGGTCAGGCCGAACAGCGCCTGCGGGGTCGCCAGCGCCACATCCACGCAGCAGGCGATGCCGGCGCCGCCGCCGAAGCAGGCGCCCTGGATCACCGCGAAGGTCGGGTGGGGGAACTCGTTTAGCTTCTGCATGGCAAGGGTCGTTGCCAGCGAGGCCTGGTAGGCCCGTTCCGGCGGGTAGCCGGCCACCTCGGCCAGCCAGTTGATATCGGCGCCGGCGGCGAAATGCTTCCCCGCGCCACGGATGACCAGGGCGCGGACGGCCGGATCGGCCGCCAGCCCGTCCAGGCCCTGGATCAGGGCATTCAGCAGCGCCTCGTTATAGGCATTGCTGACCTGCGGGCGGTTCAGGGTGACGGTGACGATGCCGCGGGCATCGCGGCTGAGCAGGACGGGCGGTTCCTCAGGCATGGCGGTTTCCTCGCTGATGCCCCTGCTTGTGCCCCTGGCGCGGCCGGCCGGGAAGCCGGCGATTGACAGGGTCGGCGGGGGGCGCCGAGGCTCCCCGCGACCGAAGGATGCCGCCCATGTTCGCCACCCGCCCCACCCTCTATGGCACGCGCCACGCCGTCTCGGCCGGCCACTACCTGGCCGCCGCGGCCGGCTTCTCGGTGCTGGAGGCCGGGGGCAATGCCATCGATGCCGGCTGCGCCGCCGGCATCGCCCTCGGGGTGCTGCTGCCGGACCTGGTCAATGTCGCGGGCGTCGCGCCCATCCTGATTCGCAAGGCGGACGGCACGGTGGAGACCATCGCCGGGCTCGGGACCTGGCCGCGCTCGATCCCGGCCGACCTCTTCCTGCGGGAGCATGGCGGCGTCATCCCGGATGGCGTGCTGCGCACCGTGGTGCCGGCGGCGCCGGATGCCTGGATCACCGCGCTGGAACGGCACGGGACCATGGGCTTCGGGGAGGTGGCAAGCCATGCCATCCGCTTCGCCCGCGACGGCTTCGCGGTCTATCCTCTGCTGGCCGACAACATCCGCGACCACGCCGCCGATTATGCGCGCTGGCCGGGCAATGCCGCGATCTTCCTGCCTGGCGGGCGGCAGCCGCAGGTGGGCGAGAAATTCGTCCAGGCCGACCTCGCCCGTACCCTGCAGTACATGGCGGATGAGGAGAAGAAGGCGGCGGGGAAGGGGCGGCTGGCCGGCCTCGCCGCCGCGCATGCCGCCTTCTATCGAGGCGACATCGCCCGCGAGATCGCCGCCTTCATGCGGCGCGAGGGCGGCTACCTGACCATGGAGGACCTGGCCGGCTACCGCTCCCGGCTCGAGCCCGCGGTGCGCCGGGGCTGGCGTGGGCATGAGGTCATCACCTGCGGCCCCTGGTGCCAGGGCCCGGCGCTGCTGGAGGCGCTGCTACTGATGGAAAAGGGCGGCATCGGCGGCATGGCGCACAACAGCGCCGAATACCTCCACCTTTTCACCGAATGCGTGAAGGCGGCCATGGCGGACCGGGAATACCATTTCGGCGACCCGGCCTTCCTCGATGTCCCCCTCGACCATCTGCTATCGGAGGCTCATCTTGCGGCACGGCTGGCCGGGATCGACCCGGACCGGGCGCTGGCGGGCATGCCCGGCCCGCTGCTCGGCGCCGGCACGGCGCTTCCCGGCCCGGCCGACCGCGCCATGCCGGCGGTGGAGGCCGATACCTCCTACTGCGCCGTCGTGGACCGCTGGGGCAATGCCTTCAGCGCCACCCCCTCGGATGGCTCCTGGAACTCCCCGGTGGTGCCCGGCCTCGGCATCATCCCCTCCAACCGCGGCAGCCAGAGCCGGCCGGACCCGGCGCATCCCTGCGGCGTCGCGCCGGGCAAGCGGCCGCGCCTGACGCCCAACCCGGCCATGGTGGTGACGGCGGAGGGCGGCGTCATGCCCTTCGGCACCCCGGGCGGCGATGTGCAGATCCCGGCCATGATCCAGGTGTTGCTGAACATCCTGCAGCACGGGATGGAGGTGCAGGAGGCGATCGAGGCGCCGCGCGTGGCCTCCTACTCCTTCCCCTCCAGCTTCGCGCCCTTCGACTTCTTCCCGGGCCGCCTGGCGGTGGAGGCCGCGATCCCCCGATCCACGCGCGACGCGCTGGCCGCCAAGGGCCATGAGATCCGGGACTGGCCGGAGAAGACCTGGCTGGCCGGCACGGTGGAGGTGGTGAAGAGCGACCCGCGCAGCGGGATGCTGGCCGCCGGCGCCGATCCGCGCCGGCCCGCCTATGCGGTGGTGGCGTAGCGCAGGGTTTCGGGGCCGCGCAGCGCGGCCGGCAGCGGCCGGCGGTGCACCAGTTCGCCTTCGGCCAGCCAGGCCTCCTCCTCCGGCGTGGAGCGCCGGCCGAGCAGGGCGTTGCGGTGCGGGTAGCGGCCGAAGCGGGCGATCACGGCAAGGTGGCCACGCGCCTGCCCGGCCGAGTGCAGGTAGAGCGGCCGCAGGTGGTCCGGCGCCGTCCAGGCGACCGCCTCCGCCATGGCGGCGACGCGGATCAGCCGCTCCCGGTGGTCCGGGCCTTCCGCATGAGCGAGAGGGAGGAAGAAGAAGGTCTTCTCCCAGGGATGCTCCAGCGCGTCGTACTGGCCGTCATGGAGCCCCTCCTCGACGATCCGGAGCGCGTCCTGGTCGCCGGCATGGGCCAGTGGCGTGCCGGCATGGAAGGCGCGCGGCGCCTGGTCGAGCAGCAGGATCAGCGCGAGCCTTCCGAGCGGCGTCGTGCCCCAGTGATCCAGGCGGCCCGACAGCGCCGCGTCCGCCAGCGGTGCGAAACGGGTGGGCATGGCCTCCGGCGCGCCGCCGAACCAGCGCTCGAACATCCGCGCATGGGTTGCGGCATCCGCCCGGTCCAGCCCGGGGGGAAACCACGTCTCGATCACCTGTCGCCAGACGCCGGTTGCCCACACTGTTCCTCTCCTTGCCTTGGCTTGCCCGAGGGAAGGCTGCGGCCGGCGCTGCATGGGCGTCTTTGCGCTGGCGCACAGCGCGTGCTGCGCTGCAACCGCCGCACCCCCATGGACGCCAGTCGCCGGGGAGGGCACACTCGGTCGTCTGACCAAGAACACGGAAGCGGGGGGATAGGCGGGCCATGCATGACGTCGTGATCCGGGGTGGCACCATCGTGGATGGCACCGGCGCACCGGCCTTCACCGGCGATGTGGCCATCGACGGCGACCGAATCACCCAGGTCGGCGGCAAGGCCGGGCCGGCGAGGCGGGAGGTTCAGGCCGAGGGTCGCCTCGTCACCCCCGGCTGGGTGGATGTGCACACCCATTACGACGGCCAGGCCACCTGGGACCCGGTGCTCGCGCCTTCCTCCTGGCATGGCGTCACCACCATCATGTTCGGCAATTGCGGCGTCGGCTTCGCCCCCGTCCGCCCGGCCCACCACCAGGCGCTGATCGACCTGATGGAGGGGGTGGAGGACATCCCCGGCATCGCCCTGGCCGAGGGGCTGAGGTGGGATTGGGAGAGCTTCCCCGGTTATCTCGACGCCCTGGCCCGCCTGCCGCGCACCATCGATGTCGCGGCGCAGATCGCCCATCACCCGCTGCGCGTCTATGCGATGGGGGAGCGCGCCATCAACCGGGAGATGGCGACCGCGGAAGATATCGAGCTGATGGCGAAGCTGACCGAGGAGGCGCTGAAGGCCGGCGCCTTCGGCTTCACCACCAGCCGCACCGACCAGCACAAGACCCCTTCCGGCGAACTCGTCCCGGGCCGCTATGCCGAGCATGAGGAGCTGATCGCGATCGGCAAGGCGATGGGCCGCGCCGGCCGCGGCGCCTTCGGCATGCTCTCCGACTTCGAGGATGAAGCGGCGGAGTTCAGCTGGCTCCGCCAGGTGGCGCGGGACAGCGGCCGCCCCGTCTGGTTCCTGCTCACGGACCGCAGCTATGATCCGCAGCGCTGGCGCCGGCTGATGGACGGCATCCGCGCCGCCCGGAAGGATGGCCTTGCGCTGTCGGCCCAGGTGGCGGGGCGGCCCGTGGGCCTCATCCTCGGCCTCACCACCTCCCTCAACCCCTTCGCCCTGCGGGAGGGTTTTTCCGAACTGTCGCGTCTGCCGCCGGCCGAACAGCTCGCCCGGCTGCGGGACCCGGCCATGCGCGCCGCCATCCTGGCGCAGGAGGCGAGCCAGCGTCTGATGGAGATCCTGCCGCCGCTGTCGCGCCAGATCGCCTCGCGCTGGGACCGCATGTACATCCTGGGCGACAACCCGAACTACGAGCCGCCGCCGGAACGCAGCATCGCCGTCATGGCGGCCAGGGAAGGCGTCTCGCCGCAGGAATTCTGCTACGACTACCTGGTGGGCGGCGATGGTGGCCGGATGCTGTATTTCCCCGTCACCAACTACGTCCATGGCGACCTGGAGGTGGTGCGGGAGATGATCACCGACCCGCATACCGTCCTCGGCCTCTCCGATGGCGGCGCGCATTGCGGCGTGATTTGCGACGCCTCCCTCTCCACCACCATGCTCACCCACTGGGTGCGCGACCGCACGCGCGGGGAGCGTCTGCCGCTGGAATTCGTGGTGAAGCGCCAGACCAGCGAGACGGCGGATTTCTTCGGCTTCCACGACCGCGGCCGCCTGGCGGTGGGCAAGAAGGCGGATGTCAACGTCATCGACTTCGGCGCGCTGCGCCCGCACCACCCGGAGATGGCCTATGACCTGCCGGCTAGTGGGCGGCGGCTGGTGCAGCGCGTCGATGGCTATGACATGACGCTGGTGAGCGGCGTGCCCATTTTCGAGCGCGGCGAGGAGACGGGCGCGCGCCCGGGCAGGCTGGTGCGCGCCACCGGCTGAACCCCCCGCCGCAGGGATCGCAACGCCGCGCGGGCGGCGCGGGATGGACGCCGTCCGCCGGCCAAGGGCCGCGGGACCACCGCGCGCCAGCAACGAGGGCGTCCATGAACCACATCGCTCCCGCCGCTTCCGCCCTGGCGGAGGCGGATGCCGTCCGCCACTGGCTCGGCCGCTTCGAGGCCGCGTTGCAGGCCCGCGACCGCGACGCGCTGACGGGGCTGTTCGCCGCGGACAGCCACTGGCGCGACCTGCTGGCCTTCACCTGGGGCATCACGCCGCATATGGGCGCGGCGGGCATTGCCGGGGCGCTCTGCGCCGCGCAGCCGCAGGTGCGGGCACATGGCTTCCGCATCGCGGAGGGCCGCACGCCACCGCGGCGCGTGAAGCGCCTCGGCATCGAGGTGATCGAGACGATCATCACCTTCGAGACGGCGCTTGGCCGCGGCGATGGCGTGGTCCGGCTGCGTGCCGACGATCCGGCGCTGACCTGGGTGCTACTGACCTCGCTGGAGGCGCTGACCGGCTTCGAGGAGCCGACCGGCGCCAACCGCCCGAGCGGCGAGGCCTATTCGCGCAATTTTGGCGGTGACAACTGGCAGGACCAGCGGGAGCGGGCGCAGTCCTATGCGGACCGCGACCCGGCCGTGCTCGTCATCGGCGGCGGCCAGGCGGGGCTCGCCATCGCGGCGCGGCTCGGGCTGCTCGGCGTGGATACGCTGGTCGTCGAGAAGCATGCGCGGATCGGCGACAATTGGCGCAAGCGCTATCATTCGCTGGCGCTGCACAACCAGATCCATGTCAACCACCTGCCCTACATGCCCTATCCGCCGCACTGGCCGAAATACATCCCGAAGGACATGCTGGCCGGCTGGTTCGAGGCCTATGCCTGGGCCATGGAGATCAATGCCTGGACCTCGACCGAATTCCTGCGCGGCGCCTATGACGAGGCCGCCGGCTGCTGGACCGCGGTGCTGCGCCGGGCGGATGGCACGGAGCGCGTCATGCGCCCGCGCCACCTGATCTTCGCCAATGGCGTCAGTGGCATCCCGAAGATCCCCTCGCTGCCGGGCCTCGAGGATTTCCGGGGCGAGGTCATCCACTCCCATGCCTTCACCAGCGGCGCGGCCTGGAAGGGCAGGCGCGCGCTGGTGCTCGGCACCGGCAACAGCGGCCATGACGTGGCGCAGGACCTGCACAGCCATGGGACCGAGACGAGCATCATCCAGCGCGGCTCCACCACCGTGGTCAGCATCGACCCGAGCGCCAAGCTGAACTACGCCCTGTATGACGAGGGGCCGCCGCTCGAGGATTGCGACCTGATCGCCACCACCGCGACCTATCCGCTGCTGGTGCGCGGCTACCAGCTTGCGGTCCAGCGGATGGTGGAACTGGACCAGGAGCTGATCGCGGCGCTGAAGGCTAAGGGCTTCCGGTACGATATCGGGGAGGACGGCACCGGCCATCAGATGAAGTACCGCCGGCGCGGCGGCGGATACTACCTGGATGCCGGCTGCTCCGGCCTGATCATCAAGGGTGAGATCGGCCTGCTGCAATTCGACGGTATCGAGCGCTTCGTGGCCGAGGGCGCGCTGATGCGGGACGGCACGGTGAGGCCCGCCGAGCTGCTGGTGCTGGCGACCGGCTACCACACGCAGCAGGAGCTGGTGCGGCGGCTGCTGGGCGAGGCGGTGGCGGAGAAGGTCGGCCCGATCTGGGGCTTCGGCGCGGATGGCGAGATGGCGAATATGTGGAAGCCGACGGCGCAGAAGGGGCTCTGGTTCATGGCCGGCAGCCTGGCGCAGTGCCGGATCTATTCGAAGCACCTCGCCCTGCAGATCAAGGCGCGGGAGGCCGGGCTGATCGGCGACTGACCCCGCCGCGTCCCTTGCCGCGGAGCGCGCGCCGGTGGACAGTTCCGCACGTGCCGCGCGCGGCAAGGGAGGAGACGCCAGCACCATGAAACTCGCCTATTCGCCCAACAGCCCCTATGTCCGGAAATGCCTCGCCAGCGCCATCGCCCGCGGGATCGAGGGCCGGATCGAGCTCTGGACGGTGCCGACCACCGATCCGTCGCTGGCCGCGGTCAACCCGCTCTCGAAGGTGCCGACGCTGCTCACCGATGACGGCGTCGCGCTCTATGACAGCCCGGTGATCTGCCAGTATCTCGACAGCATCGGTGACGCGCCGCCCCTCATCCCCGCGCCCGGCGCCGCGCGCTGGAACGCCCTCCGGCAGGAGGCGCTGGCCGATGGCATCCTGGACGCGACGCAGCCGCGGCGGCGGGAGGTGGCGCTGCCGCAGGATGAGGGCCGCCGCGACTACATCGCGTTGCAGCAGGGCAAGGTCACCCGCGCCCTCGATGTGCTGGAGGCGGAGGCGGGCAGCCTCGGCGCGCTGGCCACGATCGGGGAGATCGCGATCGGCTGCGCGCTCGGCTATCTCGACTTCCGCTATCCGCACGAGCCCTGGCGGCCCGGCCATCCGAAGCTGGAGGCCTGGTACGCCCGCGCCTCCGCGCTGCCGCCGCTGGCCCGCACCGCCCCGCCGCCGGGCTGAGGCCCTGCCGCGGCGGTGGACAGCGCCGCTGCGGCCTCATTACGCTCTTCCTCTCCCGGTTGGCGGCCTGCCGCCCGGGACAAGAGCGAAATCGAGGGAGAGAGCGTCATGACCCATCCGCTGTCGCGGCGCCGGGTCGCCGCGGCTGGCGCCGCGCTGCTGGGCGCCGCCATGCCGGGCCGTCCGGCCGGTGCCCAGGCCGCCTGGCCGACCCGGCCGGTGCGCATGATTGTCGGCTTCACCGCCGGCAGCGCCACGGATGTCACCGGCCGCATCTTCGCCCAGGCCTTCAGCCAGGCCTGGGGCCAGCCGGTGGTGGTGGAGAATATCAGCGGCAATTCCGGCGCCATCGGCGTGGACCGCGTGGCGAAGGCGCCGCCCGATGGCTACACGCTGATGTGGAGCGGCAATGCCGCCATCACCGTGCTGCCCGCCATGCAGCAACTGCCCTTCGATCCGCTCAAGGACCTGGTCTCGATCGGCATGACGCTGTCCATGGCGTCCGTCCTTGTCACTGGCGCCAGTGCGCCCTTCCGCAGCCTCGCCGATGTGATCGCGGAGGCGAAGGCCAGTCCCGGCAGGCTCTCCTACGGCACGCCGGGTGTTGGCACGCCGCAGCACATCGCGGGCGAGATGTTCTGCCACCAGGCCGGCATCCGGATGGAGCACATCCCCTATCGCGGCGCCAACCTGGCGGATGTGATGAGCGGCGTGCTGCCGCTCGGCATCCAGAATGCCGGCGCCGCCATCCCGCTGGTGAAAGACGGAAGGGTGAGGGGGCTTGCAGTGACCTCGCTGCAGCGCTCGGCCAGTACGCCGGACATCCCGACCGTGGCGGAGCAGGGCTTCCCCGGCTTCGAGGCACTCTCCTGGTTCGGGCTGATGGCGCCGGCCGGCACGCCGCGGCCGATCATCGAGAAGGTGCATGCCGAGGCGATGCGGGTGCTGGCGGATGGCGACCAGCGCGCCCGCTTCGTGCAGATGGGCCTCGATCTCGCGCCCGGCACGCCGGAGCAGATGCACGCGCAGATCGCCGCCGACATCCCGAAATGGGCGAAGGTGATCGCGGCGGCGGGACTGCCGACGGGGCGGTGACGCCGCGGCGGCGGCGTCATCCGGCTCGGCTACCGCCCTCGCCAGCTATGCCGCGGCGCGTAGCCCAGCACCCGCCGGGCCTTCTCGATCGAGAGCAGCGTGCCATGCCCGGCCAGCGCGCCGCGGGTCGGGACGGTGGGGAAATGCTCGGCCATCAGCTCGCGGCTGGGGCGCTCCATGACGGTATCGGCGGCGGCGATGGTGAAGGCCTCGCACCCCGCCACCTCCTTCTCCAGCGCCAGCCGGCAGGCCTGCGCCACGTCGCGGGCATCCACCCAACTCCAGAGCTTCCAGCGCCGGAGCGCAGCATCCTGCTGGAAGCCGGGGATCAGGGCGTAGTCGGCCTCCTCCAGGATGTTGGAGATGCGCAAGGCGGTGAAGCGCGTGGCGGGATTCCAGCGGTGCATCTCCTCGGCCATCCGCTCGCACAGCGCCTTGGCGAGCGCATAGCCGCTCTCGGGCACCAGCGGATGCTCCTCGGTCACCGGCGCGAAGAGCGGCGGGTTGCGCGTCAGCGGCAGGCCGTAGGTGGTTTCGCTGGATGCCCAGACCACCCGCTCCACCCCCGCCAGCGTCGCTGCGGAGAAGATGTTGTAGGTGGTCATGAGATTGTTCTGGACGGTGACCGCATCCGGCGCCAGGCCGGGCGCCGGGATGCCGGCCATGTGCACCACGGCGAAGGGCTTGCCAAGCGGATCGCGCCGGCGGTCGAGCGTCCCCGCCATGCGCTGCACGCACTCCACTGCCTGACCGAACTCGTTCAGGTCGGCCCGCATGAAGTGGCACAGCGGCTCGGCCGGCGGCGCGCTGTCCACATTCATCACGGTATAGCCATGCGCCAGCAGTTCCTTGATGATCGCGCGCCCGGCCTTGCCGCTGCCGCCGGTGACGAGGACGCTCCGCACCTCAGTGGCGCTCCAGGAAGGCGAGCACCGCGGCGTCGAAGGCGGCGGGGTTGTCCTGACTCATGGCATGCGCGGCGCCCGGGATGGAGACCCGCTCGCAGCCCCTGATGTTCCGCTCCAGCGCATCGGCATTGGCGACGAAATTCGGCAGGGTCTGCGCGCCCACCACCAGCAGGGTCGGGGCCCTGATCGCCTCCGCCGCGGCGCGGGAATAGGGCTTGCGCTGCTCGTTCCGCTGGCCGAGCAGAGTGCGGGCATTGTCGCGGTTGATCGCCTTGCGCGCCTCGCTGCGCGTCTCCCAGGCGCCGGGGCCGCCGGTATGCTGGGCGATGCGCTTCAGCCCCCCCTCGATGTCGCCGGCCTCGATCAGTGCCGCGCCTTCGGCGAAGGCGCCGGCCTGGGCGCCGCTGGCGGGCCTGCCGCCCAGGCTTTCGTCCAACTCGCCGCCCGGCTCGGCCAGGACCAGGGCGCGGACCAGCGCTGGATGCCGTTCCGCGACGCGGAAGGCGATATGGCCGCCGCGGGAATGGCCGATGAGGCGCACCGGCCCGGCGCCGAGGCCACGGATGAAGCCCGCCACATCCGCCACATGCCGGTCGATGGTGAAGTCGCCGCCTTCCTCCCATCGTCCCGGCCAGCAATGCCGCATGGACAGCGCCAGCACGCGGTAGTGGCGGCCGAGCGTGTCCATCTGCGGCGCCCAGTAGCGCTGGTCGCCGAGCGTCCCATGCACCAGCACCAGCGGGTCGCCGGCACCGCTCTCGGCATAGCTCAGCTCATGGCCGTCCACGGTCATGGTGGGCATGGCGTTTCCTCCTTCTGTCATGCGGGACGATGCGCCGGCCGGGGCGCGCCGCCAAGCCTTGGCGGCAGCGCCGGATGGCCCCACCTCCCGTGCAACGACATCCAGGGGCCGCCATGCATCGCCGCAGCATCCTCACCCTGCCTGGGGCCCTTGCCACCGCGCCGGTCCTGGCCCAGGCGCCGGAGGTGGACACGCTCCTCGTCCTCGCGGTGGATGCCTCCGGCTCCATCGATGCGGACGAGTTCCGGCTGCAACGCGAGGGCTATGCCGAGGCGCTGTCGCATCCCTCCGTGCTCTCGGCCATTACCAGCCGGCCGCGGCAGGCCATCGCGGTCGCCGTGGTGGAGTGGGGCTCGCCGGGCGGGGCGGAGACGGTGGTGGACTTCATGCGTCTTTCGGACGCCGCCAGCGCGCGGGCGCTGGCGCAGGCGGTGCTGGCGGCGCCACGCAGCCGGCAGAGCTGGAACGCGATCGGTGATGCGCTGGACCATGGCGCGCGGATGCTGCTGGCGGCGCCCTTCCGGGCCGCGGAGAAGGTGATCGACCTCTCGGGCGACGGGCCGGACCTGCGCTCGCTGCGGCCCGCCATGGCAGCGCGTGACGATGCGGTGGCGGGTGGCATCCAGATCAACGCCCTGGCGGTCGCCGCGGCGGGGCAGGTGACGCGCTACGGGGAGCCACTCGCAGAAACCTACCGGCGGGAGGTGATCGGCGGGCCGGGCGCCTTCGTGATGACGGCGGAGGACCGCCGCGATATCGCCCGGGCGCTGCGGGCGAAGCTGATCCGGGAGATCGCCTAGAACGCAATCCGCCGTAGCCGCTTCGCACCCAAATCGCGGAGGCGCGCTCATCGTCCCATGCCGCCCGCTCCTGCGGGTGGGCCGGGTCCGGCCTCGCCCGGTTCACGCCTCCCGCAGCAGTGCCAGGATCTCCGCGGGCGAGGCGAATACCCGCCCCGGCCCGAGTGCCAGCAGCGCCGCCGGCGCGGCATAGCCCCAGGTCACCGCTCCGAAGGCCATCCCGGCCCGTGCCGCCGCCTCGGCATCCCGCGTCTCGTCGCCGACATAGATCGCGGCCTCCGCCGGCGCGTCCATTGCCCGCAGCACCTGCCGCAGCTTGGTGGCCTTGCCGAAGAGCGAGGCGCCGCAGGCGAAATGCCCGATGAGCGCCGCCGGCGGCCCCAGCGTGCGGCGGATGCTGGCCTCGGAATCCGAACTGGCGATGGCCAGCCGCGCCCCGCCCTCGTCGAGGCCGCGCAACATCTCCGGCACCCCGGGGAAGAGCGGGATGTCACCGGCCGCTTCCGCCTTCAGCGCCCGCATGTCACGGGTGATGGCGGGCAGCTTCCAGGCGGGCACGCGCATCCGCCGCAGGATCTCGCCGGTGCCGAGCAGGCGCAGCCCCTCCACCTCCGCCGCGCCCAGGGTGCGCAGGCCGTGGCGCCGGGCGACGGCGTTCAGCACGCTCAGGAACCAGGGAAAGGAATCGGCGAGCGTGCCGTCGAAGTCGAAGATGACCAGGCGGCGGAACATCATGCGCGCATAGGACAAGGCGCTGTTCGACTTGGGTGTGGAGAGTGCGCAAACCTGACGTGGGCTGACTACATCATGTCCCATGTCCAGCCTCGAAGCTCGTCGCCTCAACCATCTTGAATCCGCCATCCGGGCAGCGTCCGGCGAGCAGATCATCACCATCGAACGCCTCGTCGCCGAGGTCGCGTCCAGGCGGGTTGCCGAGGTAGCTCTTGCCCGCCGCACGGAGGTGACCCGTACCGAGCGACGTTGCCCACACTGCGGGACCGAGGGTGCTCACCTGCACGGCAAGGACAGGAACGACCGCCAGCGGTTCCGCTGTCGCACCACCAAGTGTCGCCGCACCTTCAACATCCTGACTGGCACGCC